>Ga0307426_1000239_pt1 | contig 36972 bp, 29 predicted proteins | sample SalMarWE160340MG_FD_202165 | JGI IMG/M metagenome (GOLD analysis project Ga0307426, IMG submission 202165) | Salt marsh sediment microbial communities from the Plum Island Ecosystem LTER, Massachusetts, United States - WE1603-40 | ecosystem: Environmental > Aquatic > Marine > Intertidal zone >... | reverse complement strand
CCTCCCGGATCAGCAGGGCCTTTACAGATCCTCTCTCCTGGTAGAGCTTAGTGTCTTTGGTGATGAGGGCCCTCCCCTCCTCTTGAGCCCGGCGCAGGAGTCCTATAAGGTCATCGGAGCGCCAATAGACGGTGTCATAGCCCAGGATGCGAAGCCACTTGGCCAGCTTTCCCAAGGTCTTGTCGGCGATAAAGATCATCCAGCAGCGCGCTTGACCAGGTCAAAGGCCCTTTCACGGGCCTTCGCCATGATCTCCTCCTCCCCCTCTACCCGGCTGCCCCGCATGAGGATCTTTCCATCGCAGAGCAAGGTATCGACGCACGAACCGTTGGCGGCATAGATAAGGTCGGAGTCAAGGTGGAAATGGGGGGTAAGTTGGGGCGAGTCCAGATTTACCAGGGCGATATCGGCCCACTGCCCCGTTTTGAGAACACCGCTTTCCAGGCCGAAGGCCCGAGCCCCCTGGGAGGTAATCAACGCTAACGTCTCGGAGGCAGGCATAACGACCGGGCTATTGATGTAAAATTTCTGCAAGAGGGAGGCGACCTTAGCGGTCTCCAACATATCGAGGTTGTTGTTTGAGGAACACCCATCGGTCCCCAGACAGATAATCACACCGTTGTTCCGTAACTGGGGGTAAGGGAAGACCCCCCCCACACTGAGCTTGAGGTTGGATATAGGGGTGTGCACTACCCGTACCTCGTGGGCCTCCAAGATATCCATTTCCTCCTCATCGAGCCAGACACAGTGACTGGCAACGAGATACGGCCCAAGAAATCCGATCTGCTCCAAGTATTTAACGGGGCGTACACCGTGATCACGCAGACAATCCTGAACTTCTTTTTCGGTCTCTGAGAGGTGAAAGTGAACCAGCACCCCTTTGTCGCGGGCGAACTCAGCACACCAACGCAAGGCCTCCTCCGAAACCGTATAGAGGGCATGGGGGCCGAGGGTGAAGGTCACGCGAGGACCGAACTCATCTCGGGCTGCATAGAGTTCTTCGTTGAGCGCCATTTGTTCCTTGGTCTTTGACGCTTCAAAGAGATCGATGAAGACGGCGCTTACCGCGGCCCTGATCCCCATCTCCTCAACGGCCCTGGCCGTGCCCCGCCAGTGCCAGTACATATCGTTGAAAAAGGTCGTCCCGGTCTTGATCATCTCCAGGCAGGCCAGTTTGGTCCCCCAGTAGACATCCTCCTCCGTCATGTGGGCCTCAACAGGCCAGATCTTGGTCTCAAGCCATTCCTGCAGCGGCATGTCGTCGGCATATCCCCGCAACAACGTCATGGCGGCATGGGTGTGCCCGTTGACGAAAGAAGGGACAGCCGCCATTCCCTCGCCTGAGATCACCTCATCGGCTTTTACATTGAGCTGGTCGCCAATCTGCTTGATCCTATTTCCCTCAATGAAGATATCCGTAGTCTCACCGTTCAGACGTACCCCAGTAATCAAGATGCTCATTCCATCTCCTCCATTACCTGTATCACGATCTTATTAATCGTCGCAGCGTTCTCCCCCGCCCGTTGGGTAATCTCCTCCGCGGTAAGGGGTGTGTCAATAATACCGTGGCAGTAATTGTCCACCGAACAGATGCTCGCGTAGGCCACCCCCACCTCTTGGCAGAGCGTGGCCTCATGGGCCATGGTCATCCCCACCACGTCGCCGAAGCCCCGCAGCATGGCGATCTCCGCCTTGGTTTCCAGGCGGGGGCCGATGGTCTGGATATAGATCCCCTCGTTCGCGACATTTACACCACTCTCCGAGGCGGCGCGGATGAGCCGTTCCCTGAGCCCAGCGTCCAGGACAGGGGTAATGTGCACGGCCTGGTGTTCGTAAAAGGTCAGTATCTCCCAGGGGCTGAGGTAGTCGTGGGGGATCACGATCGACCCGGGGGCAAGTTCCTCCTTGAGGCTTCCCACCGAGTTGACCCCGACCACCTTGGTCACCCCCAGTTTTTTGAGGGCATAGATGTTGGCGCGGTGGTTGATGCGGTGAGGGGGGATCCTATCGGGGCCATGGCGGGGAAGAAATATCATATCTCTGCCGATGGTGAAATGGTCAGATGGCTCCCCAAAGGGGGTTTCCATTTTCTGCTTCTCAGCTACCTTCATCCCCTCGGGGGAGAAGCTCCCCCCGGCAATAATCCCAAGCATGATCATGATCCCTCCTTTAAAAGCATAATACGAGAATGGGACAGGGGTTGTCAATTTTCCGCTTTTCTTGACTCCCCCCAGGGGAACAGATATATTAAACGTGAACACTGAATGGAGGAAGAAATGTCTCAGTTGACGCGGAGAGAGATGCTGAAACTGTTCCTGGCCGGGGCAGGGGCAGCCCTGACCCCCTGGCCATGGAGGACGATAGCTGCTGCTGCAACCCCATCCCATCCAGACCTGGTAATCTCAAAAGGAACCTCTCCTGGACCCATCACGGAGGCAGCCCTGCAGGCCCTCGGAGGCATGGGGCGCTTCATCTCCCGCGGGGATATAGTACTGGTGAAACCAAACATAGGGTGGGACCGCACCCCTGAACTGGCCGCCAACACCAATCCTGAGGTAGTGGCGACCCTCGTGCGCCTCTGTCTGGAGGCCGGTGCCAAGGAGGTGAAGGTCTTTGACCACCCCTGCGAAGACCCCCGCCGCTGCTATGTAAGCAGCGGGATCATGCAGGCGGCCAAAGAGGCGGGCGCCACTGTCAGCTATATCGATGAAAGAAGGTTTCGCACAATGGAGATCAAAGGACAGGCCCTCAAGACCTGGGATGTCTATCAGGAGGCAGTGGAGGTGGATAAGATAATTAATGTCCCCATCCTCAAGCACCACAGCCTGGCCCGACTCACCATGGGGATGAAGAACTTCATGGGCCTGGTCGGCGGCGACCGTTCCCGTATCCATTGGCACCTCGATCAGGCCATCGTGGATCTCACCGCCTTCTTCAAGCCGACCTTGGTCGTCCTCGATGCAGTCCGGATACTGACGGCCAACGGCCCCCAGGGGGGGAGTCTCAAATACGTCAAGCGCCTCAACACGGTGGCGGCAGGGGGCGACCCGGTTGCTATCGATGCCGTCGGAGCCACCCTCTTCGGGCTCGTGCCCGAGGAGTTGGAACATCTCCAGATCGCCTCCCAGCGGGGTTTAGGGCGCATGGATCTGGGGAAGCTGCGGATCAAGGAGGTCACGACCAATTCCTAAGGGCAAGAGCAAGCGACAATTCCTCCGGATTCCGTGGTGGTGGCTGAGGCGCATCAGCCAGTGGTCCTTTCTGGCGCTCTTTCTCTGTCTTTTCGTCTTAACGGCATACAAAGGGACGGATGAGATCGCCTATCCCGTCCGCATCTTCCTCCATTTCGATCCCTTGATCCTCATCACAACCTTCCTTTCTTCCCATATTGTGCCAACGGCCCTCTTGTTGTCCCTCATCACCGTCGCCTTCACCCTGGTGTTCGGCAGGGTCTTCTGCGGCTGGGTCTGTCCATTGGGGACGCTGAACGACTTCATGGGGCACCTCACTCCTCAGGAACGGAGAAAAAAGCACCTCGGGGAACGTCCTCGACGGTTCAAATATTATAGCCTCATCTTTATCCTCGTCAGCTCCCTCTTTACCCTGCAGATAGCCGGGCTGGCAGACCCCATCTCCTTGCTGATCCGCTCCCTGGCAGTGGCTGCTGAGCCCGCAGTGAACCTGATGATCCATACCGTCTTTGACCTCCTCTACCGCGCTGATATCCCCGTCGTCACAGACATTTCCGAGGCCGTATATTCATTTCTCAAGAACTACATCTTGTCCTTCCGCCAACCCTTTTTCTATCAGGGGATGTCTATCGGCATCATCTTCGCCGCCATCCTCCTGGCCAACCTGTACCGGCGCCGCTTCTGGTGCACCGTCCTCTGTCCCCTGGGGGGATTGCTGGGGCTTATCGCGAGAATCAGCCCCCTGAAGAGGGCGGTGGACAAGACCTGCACCTCCTGCAATATCTGTGTTCAGGAGTGCCGCACCGGCGCGGCAGCAGACCTGAAAGGTGCGTGGAAAAAGGCGGAGTGCGTGATGTGTGGTGAGTGCGAGGAGGATTGTCCCGAGGATGCGGTGAGGTTTGGTTTCGCTTCCTCACAGGCGGGAAAGGTCGCAGGGGTTGATCTGGCCCGGCGCGGATTGATCACGTCTCTCGTCTCCGGGATCTTCGTTGTCCCTCTTATTCGGACCAACCCCCTCACCAAGAGGAGAGCGGGAAAGCTGATCCGCCCCCCGGGCGCCTTGCCGGAGGATGAGTTCCTGCGCCGGTGCGTGCGATGCGGGGAGTGCATGAAGGTCTGCCTCACCAACGGCCTGCAGCCCGCCCTGCTCGAGGCTGGGCTGGAGGGGATTTGGACCCCCCGGTTTGACTTCCACATGGGCTACTGCCAGTACTACTGCACCCTCTGCGGGCAGGTATGTCCTACTGGGGCCCTCAGGGAGCTCTCCCAGGAGGAGAAGGTTCGTACCAAGATCGGCCTCGCCTATATCGATAAGAACCACTGTATCCCCTATGCCCAGGGGGTCGAGTGCCTCGTGTGCGAGGAGCACTGCCCTACGCCGGACAAGGCCATCAAGTTCGAACTGGTAGAGGTCATGACCCCCAAAGGGAGAAAACGGATCAGGCAGCCGATTATAGACCTCAAGCTCTGCATCGGCTGCGGGATCTGCGAGTACAAGTGCCCGCTGCACGACCAGCCCGCCATCATCTGCACCCGCCTGGGGGAATCCAGGGCAGACGAGCTGTTGCCTTTTTAAGCCCCCATCATCAAGACATACTCCTGTCTCCTCCCAATGGAGAGGAGGTCTTTTCTTCGTTACTCTCGATTCTTTAGCCCATCCGAGACAAAAAATATCATCCAAGGCAAATTTCCCCTTGACAAGATACTATATGTTGTGGTAAGGAATTGCAGAACTACAATATATTAGATAACCAACAATCACATAACATGTCATATCACAGCTAAATCACAGAAAAACTACCAAGGGGAAGGGTGGGAACATATGATTTCAGTCACAGATATTAGGGAGCGGCAGCGGGATACGTATCCAGGGGACACCACGGATATGGCCCTCTTCGTGCGCACCTCCGAAGAGACCATGGAGGGGTGGAATCGCCAGCGGATCGTTGATGCCCTGATGAGGGAGACCTACATCGACCCCGATACCGCCGAGGCCATCAGCCAGGAGGTGGAGGATATCATCAGGAAGAGCGATATCAGCGTGGTAACCGCTCCCCTCATCAGGGAGTTGGTGGATGCCAAGCTCGTCGAGCGGGGTCTGGAGGAGGTCCGCAAGCAGCATACCAGGCTCGGTATGCCCTTGTACGACGTCAATCAATTGATCATGCACCCCAACAAGGAAAACGCCAACGTCCCCCACGGCCCAGAGGCCACCAACTTGACCTTGGCCGAGACCATCAAAAAGGAATACGCCCTCCTACACGTCTTCTCCCAGGAGGTGGCTGACGCCCACATGCGGGGGGATATCCATCTGCACGACCTGGGGTTCATCGACCGCCCTTATTGCAGCGGTCAGTCCCTGGAGTATATCAAGAAGTTCGGACTCAACCTGCCCAACTCCATCTCCATGGCCAAGCCCGCCAAGCATCCGGAGGTGCTGCTGGCCCATATGGTGAAGTTCGCCGCGGGCCTCCAGAGCCATTTCGCCGGGGCCATTGGATGGGATGCGGTCAACCTCTTCTTCGCCCCCTACCTCGTCGGGATGGGGGACAGGGAGATAAAACAACTGGCCCAGATGCTCATTTTCGAGTTTTCCCAGCAGGCCGTGGCCCGGGGGGGGCAGGCCATCTTCTCCGACCTCAACCTTTACTGGGAGGTCCCCAAGCATTTTAGAGACGTCCCGGCCATCGGCCCAAACGGGGAATTCACCGGCAAGACCTACAACGATTACATGAAGGAGGCCCAGCGGTTCGCGTGGGCCCTGTTCGATGTCTACCTTGAAGGGGATGGGGCAGGGCGCCCCTTCTTCTTCCCCAAACCCTTGGTCCACATCACCGAGAACTTCTTTATGACACCGGACCACGAGCGATTCCTCAACCATATCTGTGCTATCGCCTCGGAAAAGGGCAATACGTACTTCGTCTTAGATCGGGGGGAGACGGCCAAGATATCTGAGTGCTGCAGGTTGAGTTTTAAACTGGAGGCCTCAGACCTACAGGACGCCCTGCAGCCATGGAAGATGCGCTACAGCGCCATTCAGAATGTAACGCTCAATCTCCCCCGTATCGGCTATATATCCGACGGCAACGATACCAAGCTTTTTGAAAACATCTCCCGCTTTATGGATCTGGCCGTCAGGGCACACCTGGAAAAAAAGACGTTTCTGGAACGCCTTCTCGCCCTCGGAGAGAAAGGCCCCCTGGCCCTGCTGACCATGAACCAAGACGGGGAATCCTATCTCCGAATGCATCGGGCTACCTACCTTATCGGCATGGTGGGGCTCAACGAACTGGTGAAGGTCCACAGCGGCCAGGAGATGCACGAATCAACGGAGGCCTTTAAGCTTGGCTTGCAGGTAATCGCCCATATGAAGCTTGTGGCCGACAAGATGAGCAAGCGGCACGGGATGAGATTCGTCTTGGAACAGACCCCGGCGGAGAGCACCGCCTACCGATTCGCCAAGCTGGATTTGCGGTTTCACTCTCCCCAAGCCGGTCACATCGTCAAGGGAGACATCGCCCAGGGGGAGGTTTACTATACTAATTCCACCTATCTGAGCGGTGACGCCGTGATGAACCCCATCGAACGGGTGAGGCAGGAGGGGCTCTTTCACCCCCTCATCGAGGCCGGCTCCCTTACCCATATCTGGCTGGGGGAGGCAAAACCCTCATCGGAGTCATTGGCCAATTTCGTGACTAAGACGTTCCAGTTGACACAAAACGACCAGATTGCTTTCTCCCCGGAGTTCACCACCTGCAACGAGTGTGCGCGCACAGCCAGAGGTCTGATGGATCGGTGTGCGTACTGCGGCTCCGAGGATGTCGATGGTATCACCCGCATCACCGGTTACTTCACCAAGATCTCCAGCTGGAACAAGGGAAAATTGGGGGAATTGCGAGATCGGTATCGTAACCAGGGCTTTATCAGAAAGCAGCCGGATGATGATGCACAGGTTCAGATTGCCGTGTGATGAGGAGGTTTAAGAATGGGATCAATCAAGATCTTTACCAAGGCAGAATGCCCCAAGTGCCCTGCTGCCAAAGAGATAGGTAGTATCCTCCAGCAGGAGGGCCTTCAGGTCAATTATTACGATCTGGAGACCCCTGATGGCCTCGCGGAGGCCGCCTTCTACAGCGTGTTATCCACCCCTACGATCATCATCGAAGATCACGATGCAAGAATTCTGGCCGGGTGGCGGGGATCAATCCCCACCCTGCAAGAGATCCAGGGAGTGATCAGGGCGTAATGGATACTAGAGCGCAAGAAATAGTATCGCAACCTCAAAGTGCAGCACCATGGCAGGCAAGCAACAGGGAGGCAATCAGCATCAAGGGCTTCCTTGAGACCTCCTTTGTGGATTGGCCCGGTAAGGTGGTGGCCGTGCTCTTCCTGCCGGGTTGCAATTTTCGTTGTCCTTTCTGTCATAACCATCAACTGGTTCTGAATCCAGGAGGCCATGAAGACATCCCCCTGGAATATGTCATGGCCCGTTTGGCCGAGCTGAAGGAGTGGGTGGATGGTGTGTGCATTTCCGGGGGGGAGCCTACCATCCACCCCCGCCTTCCCTTCCTTATGGCCGAGATCAAAAGGGCAGGGCAGCTCGTCAAGCTCGATACCAACGGAAGCAACCCCCATGTGCTACGTTCTCTGGTGGAAGGAGGCCTCGTAGACTGCGTGGCCATGGACGTCAAGGCCCCCCTCGACACGGCACGTTACGCCCGGGCAGCGGGTGTGCCCGCGGACCTGGAGAAGATACAAGAGAGTATTTGTTTGCTAAAAAAGGGAACGGTCGAATATCACTTCAGAACCACTGTTGTCCCAGCCCTCCACAAGGAGGAGGATCTGCTCACCTTAGCCCGCCACCTGAGCGGGTCCTCCTCCTTGACCCTCCAAAACTTCAACCCTGAGGACCCCCTGGACCCACGGTTGAAGGGAACCTCCCCGTATCCTGAAGAATGGCTACAGGAAATGGGAGAGCTCATTACGTCAATCATCAGAGCATAATACAATATCACTCTTTAACTAAAAACACAAGTGCCCAAGAAGAAAGAGACGAAAGGACGATCTCTTGCGACATGACTAGCCTCTGCTCAGATCTCAGACCGTGTCACCGTATGGGCATGGATTGAAGCAATAGATTTAGCCCCACACTCTCGAAACATCCAAGAGACAACAAAGAGGATGCACAATACCTTTCGCTGTGCTATCATTACTGCGCATTATAGTTGTCCGCCACCTTACCTCACGTGTCAAGGACAACCATAATCCCACGTTCGTCGTCGAAAACACCAAGGGAATGTATGGAGAAGATATCTCTGGATTTTCAGCGGGACAAGCTGGCTAACGGTTTGAAGATAGTGACCCTGGAGGACCATTCTCATCCTATCGTGACCTACCAGGTCCACTTTGCCACGGGGTCCAGGAATGAGAGACCTGGAATCACCGGTATCTCACATCTCTTTGAGCACATGATGTTCCGGGGGTCCGAAGAGTTGGGCCCAGAGGAGTTCGGACGCATCATCCAAGCCAATGGGGGAACCCTCAATGCCTTTACCACTATCGATAATACGAGTTACTTCGAAAACCTCCCCGCCGATAAATTGCCGTTGGCCATCAGGTTGGAGGCGGAACGACTCGAAACACTTCGCTTAAATCAGGAAAATTTGGATACCGAGCGGGAGGTGGTCAGGAGTGAGCGGAAGCTGCGGAGCGTCAACTCCCCCTTCGGTCTCCTTATGGAACAACTCTTCGCCATCGCCTTTGACCAGCACCCTTACCAATGGCCAGTGATCGGTTGGGATACCGACCTGAAGAGATTAACTCTGGATGAATGCCTTGAGTATTACCAACGAGGGTATGCCCCCAATAACGCCGTGGTGGTCATTGTCGGTGACTTCAAGCGGAAGGAAGCCATTGCCTTGGTCGACACGTACTACGGCCACCTCAAACCCCAAACAGCTGCAGAACCCCCTCCCACTCAGGAGCGCCCCCAGCGGGGGGAGAGACGTGCCTTCTACAAAAAGGTATCGCAGTTAGAGGCCTTTTTTGCCGGTTTCCATTGTCCGGGGATCACAGACCCCGATGTCTTCCCCTTGCTCGCACTGGCTCATATCCTCTCCCACGGAAAGTCATCTCGTTTTTATATGCGCTTCGTCAAGACCGGCAAGGCAGTTGACGTCCAGGTAGAGGTAGACCCTCCACCGTTTTGGTCCATGGACCCGGGACTGCTCCAGGTATATGCCATTGCGGCTCCTGGCGTGCAACTCGGTGAGTTGGAACAGGAGATATGGGGGGCCATTGAGGAAATAAAGCATGGGGCATTCGATGAAGAGGAGCTTGCTAAGGCCAAGCGGGGATTAGTGGCTTCCTTCATCATGGGAATGCAATCCATCTTTTTCCAAGGATTGGCAGGAGGGCTCTATGAGATCAAGGCGGGGGACTGTGGGATGGTCAATACTGTGCTGGATAGGTGTGAGGGGATAACCACACAGGATGTCCAACGGGTAACCCAGCAATGTCTGAACGAGGACAACAGGACCGTCGTCACGTTGCAACCCATTACCCCAGAGGAAAACGAACGGCTCGAGCCAGTGGAATAAACGATGTTTCCCTTGAAGGCAGCGGATATCAAAAGAGTGCGGTTGGACAATGGCCTCACGGTGATGAGCTTGGAGTATCATAAACTCCCCCTGGCCCACATCACCGTGATGATCAAGCGGGGGAGCGAGCGGGACCCTGAGGGAAAAGAAGGGTTAGCTGACCTCACCGCTGAGATGTTGACCCTCGGCACTGAAGGGAGGGATAGCCAACAGGTGGCCCTGGAGATGGAGCGGTTAGGAGCACAATACTCCGCCAGTTCCGGTTGGGACGCCTCCTTTGTGGAGGTCTCTGGACTGTCTCAAGACTTCACCGTCTTGATGGACTTGGTAGGCGATATGCTCCTGCAACCGACTTTTCCCCAGGAGGAGATGCAACAATCCCAGCAGCGGAGGATCTCCCGTTTAATCCAGCAACGTGACCAGTCAGAGGCCATTGCCAACGAAATCATCGTCCAGCGCCTCCTTGAGCAAACACCGTACGCCCACCCCACCTACGGGACTATCCCTTCTCTGGGTGGGTTGGTGGAGGGGGACCCCCGTTCCTTTTACCACAACCACTATTCCCCTCAGGATACCATCCTGCTGGTGATCGGCGATCTCACGTTTGAAGAGATGCGAAAAAGGGCTGAAGCTTTACTCGGGAAGTGGAAAGCCGAAAGGAAGGCCGACGAGCAACCTCCTTCACCAGTGAGGCCCGCTGGTGGGAGAAAGATCATCGCGGTGAATCGGCCTGACCTCACCCAGAGTCAAATACGGGTGGGTCTACTGGGGATTACTAGAAAAGACAAACAGTACATACCCTTCAAGGTGATGAATTATATCTTCGGGGGCGGGGGTTTCTCCTCCCGGCTTATGCAGCGCATCAGGGCCGACAAGGGGTACACCTACGGTATTAGCAGTTCCTTTCAGGCTGGACACATCGCAGGACCCTTCATCATCTCCACCTTTACACCGACAAACACTACCGTTCCGGTCATAGAGGAGATCGTAACGGTCATGGAGGAGTTTATCGCGGAGGGACCCAATCCTCGGGAACTTGAAGAGGCGAAGAATTTCTTCAAGGGGAGTTTCCCCCTCACATTGGAGACCCCGGGCCAGATGGCCGGGGAGCTTCTCAAGTTGGAGCTCTACGACATCCCCTTCGATTATCTCTCTTCGTATCCGGAGGCGATAGGTAAGGTCACGCTGGTTGAGATTAATAGTTTGGCTTCGTCTTATCTCCTGCCAAAAGACCTCATCATTGTGGTGGTGGGCAGGGCCGAGGATTTGGTGGAGCCCCTGCGGAGCTGGGGTGAGGTGGAACTCATCGAGTACACTGAGCTGGTGAATGCTTCCTTTCCCTCCAACACCTCCAAGCACGCATCCACCACCTGCGGGTCATAAAGCCTCCCCCTCCCCTTGCTGATTTCCTCCCTGGCGTCCTGCACGCTGAATGCAGGTCGATAGGGACGATGGTGAGTCATGGCGTCCACCACATCGGCGACCGCCAGGATCCGGGCTTCGAGGATGATCGTGTCACCCTTCAGCCCCTGCGGATAACCTGAGCCATCCATACGCTCATGGTGTTGGAGGGTGGTTTGGGCCACCGGCCAGGGGAAATCGATCCCCTTGAGTATTTCATATCCGGCCGCAGGATGTATCTGAATGAGTGACATCTCCATGTCTGTCAGCCTTCCCGGCTTGACCAATATCTCAACCGGTACGGCCATCTTGCCGATATCGTGGAGGACACCGGCAATATAGATCCCGGTGATCTGGTCTTCAGAAAATCCCATCACGCGGGCTATGGCCTCGGCGAACCCGGCCACACCGACGGAATGACCGCTGGTATACGGGTCCCGGTCCTCAATAACCTTGGAAAGGGCTTCAGTGGTGCCGAAAAAGCTATTTTGCAGGGCCTCTTTATGTTCCGCTAAAGCCTGTTCCACCGCCTTGCGTTTGGTGATATCTTCTGCAACCTCTATGAAGCCGGTCGTTGTACCATCATGTCCGAAAACCGGGAATGCCTGAATCCTCACTTGAGAACGGTTCTGGTCGTGAGGTATCCCCTCAGTCTCGGCCTCTGCAGGTTGGCCAGTAGCCATTGCCTGAACCCCAGGGCAGTGCGGACACACTGCATCACGTTTTGCGAATTCCCGAAAACATTTTTCCCCGATTAACTTACTCACAGATTTTTTCAACCTTTTGCTCTGTGAATTATTTGCCATCATAATAGTATAATTGGAATCTATGAGGTTAATCCCAAGATCAACATTCTCAACCAGCGTTCGATATCGCTCCTCACTCTCCCGCAACGCTTCTTCTGACCGCTTGCGCTCGGTGATGTCTATACATGATGCCATCATCCAGACAGGCTTGTCATTCTCGCCGGCAACGGTGCTTGCCGAAACTTGGATATCGAACAAGGAACCATCCTTTCTCTTAGCTACTAATTCACCGACTACTTTCTGTTCCTTGAGCATTGTTTTGATTATCTCGCGGGCTTGCTTATTCCTGTGCCAGAAATTAACAGCGAGCTTCCCTACGACCTCTCTTTCATCCTCATAGCCCCACATCTTGAGAAACTCAGGATTCACGTAAGTCACGTTCCCCCCAAATTCAGCGATAGCAATAGCCGTAATAGAAGATGAAATAGCATTGTCCTTTATTCTCAAAGCCTCCTCTGCTTGCTTGCGTTCGGTAATGTTTTCCGCAATCTCGATAAATCCCGTTATCGAGCCATCATCCTCGAAGAATGGAAAAGCTTGAATCCTCACATAATAAGGATTGCCATCATCGCCTATCCCTTCGATCTCAACTTCCGCTGATTGGCCAGTAGCCAGTGCCTGAACCCCAGGGCAGTGCGGGCATACGGTATCCCGTTTTTCGAATACACGAAAACACTTTTTGCCGATTACGTCATCAACAGATCTGCTAAAATGTTTGTCTTTCGGGGCGTTTGACATGACTATAGTATGGTCGGCATCTATGAGGTTAATCCCAAAGTCAATATTATCCACCAGCGTTCGATAGCGCTGTTCACTCTCCTGCAGTTCTTTTCCCGCCCGCTGCTTCTCTTCGAGAGCGCGCCGTTGCTGGAGCATCTTCTCAATAACTGAGGGGAGCAGTTCAAGATATCCCCCCTCTACATCCTTAACGATATAGTCACCCGCACCGAGCTTCATGGCCTCCACTGCCACCCGCTCATCACCGGTACCCGTGATCATGACGGTTGGAGGCAGGGAACCATTGGAACCCAAGATGCGGATTACCTCCAGCCCATCATGGATGGGTAGGCTCTGATCCACAAAGAGGAGGTCATAGGATCCGGCCTGATATTTGGCAATACCCTCTTCAGCATCGGAGGCAATATCAACCGTATAGCCCTTCTTGCCCAATCGCTTTTGGACGAGGCGGGCCAGGCCGGGATCATCCTCGATGTAGAGAATACGGATGGGTTCAGACTGAGCCATACCCTACTGCCCCACCCCATCAGGGATCATCACCACCAAGAGGAACAAGCCAAGACTGCGGATAGCCCCTGAAAATTGTTCATAGTCCACTGGTTTGGTGATGTAGACGTTGCAGCCGAGCTCATAGCACCTACTCACTTCTCGGGGGTCGTCAGTGGTGGTGAGGATGACAACGGGGATGCGTTTGGTGCGTTCATCAATCTTCATGCGCTCGAGCACCTGGTAACCATCGAGCACTGGCAGGTTGAGGTCGAGCAATACCAGCAGATCCGATGTACGTGTGTTTTGCGCGTACTCCCCTTCGCAAAACAGGTAGTCGATGGCCTCCTGTCCATTGGTGGCGAAGTGTATCTCGTTTTTGATATTCGCCCGACGCAGATTCTTCTCGATCAGGCGGGTGTGGCCTGGATCGTCTTCTACCAAAAGGATGGTGACATCTTGGATATTAGTCATGATGACCTCCTGTCGCATGGCCGTTGTGCCTCTTTTTCTCCTCATACATCAGTTTGTCTGCTTCGTTCATGATTTCGTCCACGGACTGAGAGCCGTGAGGATTCCAGTAGGCGCTGCCGATGGAGATCGTAACGGGAAAGTCACACCACCCATTTTTCTTATTGCGGAGGGCAAGTTTGTTGGCGATGCGCTGCTTGATAGTCTCCGCCTCTCCATTGGTCTCAAGCAAAATAACTAAAAATTCGTCCCCGCCATAACGGACTACGATATCGCTTTCCCTCACTGCCATGAGCAACAAAGATGCTATCCCTTGGAGGACTTCATCCCCCACGTGGTGCCCATATCGATCGTTGATCTCTTTAAACCTATTGACGTCGGCCATCAAAAAAGCCATACAGTGGTTGTATCTTTTTGAGCGTTTGACCTCCTGGTCAAGGACTTTATTAAGGTAATAGCGGTTATGGAGGCCGGTCAGGGGGTCATGGATGGCCTGTTCTTTGAGCTCATTTTGCAGACGAATTCGTTTTATGGCAGAGGAGGTGTGGCCGAGCAGCAACTCAAGCAGCCGAGCGTCTTCCTCAGTAAAGGCGTCGGGCTTGATAGAAGCCACCTGAAAGACACCGAGATCCTCAATAGGGGCACTGATTAAAGAGAGATATTCTGTTCGGGACGGCTGGGCTTTCGAAGCTTTTCTGATCTCCCTCAGGACATACGTCTTGCCCTGTCTATAGGTTTTGCCCGTGAGACCGTCATCCACTGATATCGCTGGGCTTTCATCAGGAAAGGGGTGAGGATAGGATACCTTCGTAACAATCTGCTTCCCTTCTGCAATTCCGAGGCTGCAATAGGAAAAGGTGAGAATCTTCTTTGCTGCATCGATGACCAGATGATATATCTCTTCTTCTTTGCTACAGGCTGCGAGGCGGCTTGCTACTTCATGGAGACTCTCCAATTTCTCTCCGGATGCTCGCAGTGCCTCTTCAGCCTGGAGCTTCTCCTCAACAGCTCGTCGCTGCTGCAACACCTTTTTAACAACAGAGGGGAGCAACTCAAGATACCCAGCCCCTGTATCCTTGACGATGTAATCGCTCGTGCCCAACTTCATGGCCTCAACCGCCACCCGTTCATCACCCGTACCGGTGATCATAATGGTGGGTGGCAATGGGCCCCGAGAGGCCAAGATACGAATCACCTCTAAACCATCATAGACGGGGAGTGTTTGATCCACAAACATGAGATCATAAGAATCGGCCTCATACTTTTTGATCCCCTCCTCCCCATCGGAGGCGATATCCACTACATACCCAACCCGCTGCAACCGCTTCTGGACGAGCCGGGCCAAACCAGGATCATCCTCGACGTAGAGAATACGGATGGATTCAGACTGAGCCATATACTGCTATCCTCATATCCGGGATCATGGTAATGGGTAACAATGATCCAACCTTGCCCATCGCCTTAGAACATTGATGATAGGCCACCGGTTTGGGAATGATCACTCTTCGATCTGAGACATATCCCTCCTGCAATGAAGGATTGAAGTGATATGTGACGGCGTTTCCCATGATCTACTCCCTCAGGGCCCTATCCGTAAAAACGTCAGGCAACGGCTCGACCCTTACCCATTTAGATTAAGCAGATTCCGTGCCAAACCTGGGAGTCTTTTTGTAGGAAAAGCCTTTAAAAATCAATAGATTATGATGATGGGGAAACGATAAACCTTAAGGAGAGCGTATATTCTCCAAAAAAGTGACTTTTTTTGTCACTCTGGAAAAATTAAAGAGATGAGGCTCACTCTCTGGTCTCCGATAGAGATCCCTCTACTGCCGAGCTGAGCGGAATCCGGGTAACTAAAAAATGTTTATATTTGGGGATTAGGCGGATTTCCGCTCTTGTCCCGCAAAGCGGGATTCGCGCCGGTGGCGCGGCAAGTCGTCTGAGTAGTAGCTCAGCTCGGCATTCGAGCCGCCGTCGCCTTGCCTGTCTGTTGTAATGAGGCGGCGAGAACAATAGCTGAACGGTAAAGAAAGATGGTAGGTTTATCCAACTCTCACCTGTCCCTGAAGTTCCGCCTCCATTGCTGCGGTGTAGTGTTGAGAATTATTGCGGCCTTTTTGTTTGGCCTGGTACAAAGCAATATCTGCATGCTTCAACAGGGTCTTAACATCTGCTCCATCATCAGGATATATGGCAACACCTATACTTGTGGTAATATTGAGTTCATGGTCATCAAGCACAAAGGGCTTTTGGAAAGCTTTCAAAACCTTTTGAGCAATCGTAGCCGCATCTTGCACCCCATCTATCTCTGGTAATAACAGGAAAAATTCGTCCCCCCCCATGCGCGAGACGGTATCTTCTTTGCGCAGAAGTTCTGTCAGGCGTTTCCCGACACTACTCAGCAACTGATCTCCCACGCCATGTCCAAGCGTATCATTGACGTCCTTGAAGTGATCCAGGTCGAGCAACATCACGGCAAGCTTTCTCTGGTTGCGATGCGCCTGGACCATGGCACGATTAAGACGATCAGCGAAGAGCGCCCGATTAGGGAGACCTGTTAAGGAGTCATGGTAGGCCAATTTCCTGATGGTTTCCTCCGCCTGCAGACGCTCAGTGATGTCGCGTATCATACCAATAATCTTCTCGCGTCCCCCTGACATGAATACCGCGTTGGTTATCTCAACTGGGAAAATCGTCCCGTCGTTCTTCCGGTGATACCGCATCTGGACCCTTTTGCTATCGGGATCTCCGGCCTTGAGCTTTCCTATGATCTCCATGGTCTTCTCTGGTTCCGCGGAGATATCCGGTACCTGTAACCTGAACAATTCCTCTTTGGAATACCCATAAAGCTCCAAGGCGGCCCTGTTGGCATGCTCGAAGTGTAATGTCTCAATATCAAAGGCCATAACGGCATCCGATTCACTTTCAAAAAGCAGACTATATCTCTCCTCGCTCTCCCGAAGCTCCTCCTCCATCCGCTTGCGATCGGTGATGTCGGTGATGGTGGCAAAGCTGCCTGTATAGCGACCATCTTTATCGAAGCTTGGGGTCGGCGATACAATCGTGTGAACCTTCCGTCCCTCCTTCGTCCTCCAGGTAATCTCAAGGGTAGAAGCGACTCGGTTGCCTGCCCTTCGTTGGGCGAACCTTTTTAGCTGCTCCTTGCGTTCTTCCTCATCGTAGTAAAAGTCAACGGTCGGACGCCCGATGATCTCTTCCAGCGAGTATCCCAGCATATTGCAGAAATGCTCATTGACATAGGTTTGTACACCGTTTCGGTCTACGGCACTCAATCCAACCTTCATCGTCTCAACCAAGCTACGAAATCGCCCTTCACTCTCCCGTAGTTCCTGCTCCATCTGCTTACGCGGGGTGATGTCTCGCGCAATACTCAGAATCGCGCGTTTCCCCTGACACTCCACCAGACTGGATTTAATCTCCACAGGAACTGCCTTCCCATCTTTGGTGGTGTGAGTTGTTTCAAAAACCTGCAGTTTGTCCGTCCGCATCCCTTTGATAAGACCTATGATTTTTTCCGCGTCCAGACTGGAATCGATATCGTGCGGTCCCATAGCTAGCAACTCTTCCCTCGAATAACCTAAGACCTCAACAGCAGCATCGTTTACATCAATGAACTTTCCGTTAAAATCAATGACCCACGCCGTGTCATTCATTCCGTTAATTAACTCTCTATATTTCTCCTCACTCCTCCGCAAAACCTCCTCCGCCTTAGCCCGCACAGTGATATCTTCATAGACTTGATATTGCTTACCATCTATAAGATCTACCCTCCTGAAATCGACAATCTTGTCCTGACCGTCTTTACAGCGCACAGTAAAGACCCGCGGATTCTCCTCCCCGACCTTCACCTTTTCTGCTATATCCCGTTTCCATGTTGAGATTACCTTTTTTCTGTATGCCTTGTCAGGATAGGCCTTCTCAAACCAGGTATCCTCGTCAGGGACATCATCCGTGGTATATCCGAAAATCTTCGTAAACCGTGGATTGAAATACTCAAAGCTCCTATCTGTTGCCATGATAGAGATACCAAGGGGTGCCTGTTCAGCCAGCATCTTGAACCGCTCTTCGCTCTGCCGCAACTCCTTCTCCATTCGCTTGTGCTCGGTGATATCACGTGCAGTACCACAGACCCCTATGATCTCACCAGCACTGTTGCGCATTGGCACCTTGACGACGTTTTGGATAACGGTGTTCCCCTGTAGCTGGAAGGGATGTTCTGTATCAATAACCTCCCCACCGAGGACACGTAAATCTTCCTTCATACTGCGTTCACTAACTTCCTTTCCAAAGAGGGAAACGGCCGGTTTCCCAACCATCTCCGAAGCGGAAACGCCATAATATCTCTCTATTGCCGGATTCACAGCAGTAAACTTAAGATCGCGATCTTTGATAAAAATAAGGTCCTTGGCCGCCTCGAAGATAGCACGGAACTGTTCCTCACTCTCTCTCAGCCTCTCCTCGGCTTGCTTGCGCTCAGTGATGTCTTTTGAAATCACCGTTATAGCGTTTATCTCACCACTATCAGGGGATGTCACAGGGCTTAAGGTCCGAATAAAATATCGATTATCCCGTTGACTCCAATACTCATAGGATTGCGCCGTACCGGTTTTGAGTACTGTTTTAACCCTTTGGGAGAAATCCTTCGATTCTTCAGGTGAATGAAATTCACTGTATCCCTTGCCGATAACGTGGCTGCTTTGCTCGCCGAGTCTGGATAGATATTTACTGTTCACAAAGAGATAGTGACAAGTGCTATCTATTAAGTAAATGGAATCATCGCTCGACTCCACAAGAGAACGATATTTTTCTTCGCTTTCCCGCAGCGCCTCTTCTATCTGTTTCCGCTCAACGATTTCCCGTTGCAGTTGTTCATTGGTCGCTTGTAATGCGACAGTACGTTCTGTGACCAATTCCTCAAGATCCTCACGATGCCTCTGTAAAGCCTCTTCTGCGCGTTTGCGCTCGGTGACATCCGTCAACATCACAACGGCCCGGCCATCATCTAATACAGTCGACCTGAACTCGATCTCTTTCGTTTCCCCATTTTTGCAAACGACACTGATCACCCTCTTCGTCCCCCCTAACCTTCTATCTTGCTTCCAGAGTACTGCAACCTTCTGCCGGTATGCCTCGTCGGGATAGGCCTTGTGCATCCAATCCCTCCCGCTGGGGATATCCTCAATGGTATAGCCCGTGATTGCAGTAAATGCGGGATTAACGTACACGTGCTTTCCATCCTTGTCCAACAACACCACCCCGTACAGGGCATGCTGTAAGATGGTGACAAAAGTCTCCCTCTCTCGCAGTAATAATGTCTCCAACTGCTTGCGCTCGGTGACGTCTCTTAAAACGGCGACAACACCTGCTTTTTCCCCTCCTTTCTTCAAAAGAGAACCATGAATCTCGACACAGAGTTTTTCTCCTGTCTTGGTATACACTTCCACTTCATAGGGAGGTACCTGCTGGCCGGAAATCACGTGGGTAAAGGCTGCAAACATAGTGGCAATACTTTTGGGGGGGGACATCCTTAAAAGTGTCAAGCGCTTTCCGATGATGTCTTCTTCCGTATATCCTGTGACTTCTGTTATTCTCTTGTTTATGGTGGTAACCTTGCCCGTCAAATCGAGTAGGACAATACCATCTTTGACGCCGTCAATAATCTCTCGTAGATCTTCCTCTGGTTTTCTCCCTATCTTCTTCTTACGCTTGTTTTTTGCCTGTTCCAGTTCGGCGATCCGCTGGCGCAGTTCTGCTAATTCTTTTGTCAATTGCTCTTTCGTCTTATTCTTATCGTGCATCCTAGGCATTACACAACCCCGTTTCGAGCGACGGGAGCTTTGCATACATACAATACTGCCTAGACACCCCTGCTCCCTCTTTACGCCAGCATTTTTTATGCCAAAGATACGAATTTTGTTTTACAGTAAAACACATTAAAAACTAATAAGTTACAGATTTCACGACTGTGGTTAAGGAAATGGGGCCTTTTAATGTCATCATTCTGACATTTTTTGTCATTTGTCGCCATTGGATTCTGGATAGAGGCTGCATGTTGAAGTTTGACTTTTCCCCCTCTTTGGTATACAAGGCATAGAGATTTCCCGAGTACATATCGCAAGCAAGGAGATACGGTGGAGATCAAGGTCATCAAGGGGTTTAAAGATATCCTCCCTCCTGAGACCAAGCGATGGAGGATGCTGGAGGAGAGCGCTCGAGAGATCCTGGAGGGTTTCGGCTGCTCTGAGATACGGGTGCCCATCCTGGAGAAGGCGGAGCTTTTTTCACGGAGCATCGGCGAGGAAACGGACATCGTAGGTAAGGAGATGTACTCCTTTGAGGACCGCAGCGGGGATGTTGTTACCATGCGTCCAGAGGCCACCGCCTCCATTGTGCGTGCCTATATCGAGCACAAGATGTACGCTGCTGACCCCATAGCCAAACTCTACTCCATCGGCCCCATGTTCAGGCATGAAAGGCCTGCAAAGGGGAGATTCAGGCAGTTTCACCAGATCAACGTGGAGGTCTTCGGAATCTCCCATCCTATGATCGATGCCGAGGTTATGACCATCTTGATGCACTATCTGTCCATAGTGGGAATCACAGGGTACACATTACAGATTAACTCCCTTGGATGCCCCCGGTGCCGTCTTCCCTACAAAGAGAGTCTACGGGCCTTCCTCAGCGATCATCTCCCCCGCCTCTGTGAGGATTGTCGCAGGAGGACGGAGCAAAACCCCCTCCGGACCTTCGACTGCAAGATACAAGGTTGTCAGGATATTATGTCCAAGGCCCCCATCGTGAGCGATTATCTCTGTACAGAATGTACCGAGCATTTCGCAGCGGTACGAAGTTATCTGGACGACCTGGAAATTGCATACGAACTAAATCCCAGAATGGTGCGGGGGTTGGACTACTACACCAAGACCGCCTTTGAGGTGGTGGCAGGGGGGTTAGGGGCACAAAACACCGTGGGCGCCGGTGGTAGATACGATCACCTCGTAGCGGAATTGGGGGGGCCGGATATCCCCGGTATCGGATTTGCCATCGGGATGGAGCGCTTACTGCTCATTCTGCCTCATGAGCCTCTCCCGCGTGGTCCGTTGCTGTTTATCGCCGCCTTGGGAGAAGGGCTCCAAAGGGAGGCCTTCAGCTTAAGCTATAAGCTAAACCGAGCCGGGGTGAGGACGATGATTGACTATGAAGGGCGTAGCCTCAAGGCGCAGATGCGCAGGGCGGATAAATTCGGAGCTCGCTATGTGCTGATCATCGGTGAGGATGAGCAGCGTACCGGGAAGGCAATCCTGCGGGACATGCAAGAGGGGAAACAGGAAGAGATCCCCATCCCGTCCATCTTCGAGGAGATGGTCAGGCGGAGGTGAGGGGGACCTCCTTAACAGACTGCAGAAAAAACCTTTTTTCAATAACCCCTTAATTATCCACAAAGCTCTTCAGTCGTTTACTCCTGCTGGGGTGGCGCAGCTTGCGCAAGGATTTGGCCTCGATCTGGCGAATACGCTCCCTGGTGACGGAGAAATCCTGCCCCACTTCCTCCAAGGTGTGATCGTACTTTTCCCCGATACCAAAGCGCATCCGTAAGACCTTCTCCTCCCGGGGAGTGAGGGTGGATAAGACCCTCTGGACCTGCTCCACCAGGTTTTTAGCGATCATGGCCTCACCGGGTAACACAGCCTTTTTGTCTTCGATGAAATCACCCAGGTGGCTGTCTTCATCCTCCCCGATGGGGGTTTCCAGCGAGATGGGTTCCTTGGCTATCTTGAGGATCTTGCGCACCTTGTCTACGGGTAGCTCCATCCTCTCGCCGATCTCTTCGGGGTGAGGCTCTCGCCCCAATTCTTGGACGAGATAGCGCGATGTTCTAATAAGCTTATTGATAGTCTCGATCATGTGCACAGGAATCCTGATGGTCCTGGCCTGATCAGCTATCGCCCTGGTGATGGCCTGCCTAATCCACCACGTGGCATAGGTGCTGAATTTGTACCCCCGAGCATACTCAAACTTGTCCACGGCCTTCATGAGCCCGATATTGCCCTCTTGGATAAGATCGAGAAACTGGAGTCCCCTGTTGGTATATTTCTTAGCGATGCTCACCACTAATCGCAGATTGGCCCTGACCAATTCATTCTTCGCTTCTTTGGCCATAAACTCTCCACGCCGGATACCATCAATGGCCTTCTTCAGTTCCAGCGCAGCCAGCCCAGCTTCCTGTTCGATCCGCTGGACCTTTCGATAGGTGTTCCGCACCCCTTTCGCCAATTCCACAAACCCCTCTTCGTTCATTTTTTTCTGTCTGAAAAAGGACTTCTTTCTGCCGGGGTCCTTCCTCATCTCTCGAAGAAATACCCTCAATTTCTGAACCGGTACCCCCACCCTCCTGCTCAGCGCAGCCAGCTCCTCTTCTGCTTTCTCGATTCGGCGCACTAACCCCCTTATTCTATCGACGATGGCCTCGCTCTGCAACTCTGTAAGGTTGATCTGGGTAAGAAGCGTAACCATTTCCTCACGCTTCTTCTGCAGCTTTTTTTCGTCGGTCCCGCCCTTTGCTTTCAACTTTTGGATCTCATCATCAAGGCGTCGTACCCGGCCTATGATTTTCATAATTTTATCTTTGAAAAACTCCTTTTCTTCGGCGTAGCCTTCATCATCCTCAACCTCATTAGTAACATTCCTAATATCTACCATCCCTTGACGAATCCCTTCACCTATATTCAACACCTCTTTTACCGTCATGGGACAATTGAGAATAACCCTGATGACCTCTTTTTTCCCCTCCTCTATTCTCTTGGCTATGGCCACTTCTCCCTCTCTGGTCAAGAGGCACACGCGCCCCATCTCCCGGAGGTATAACCGTACCGGATCACTCGTCCTGCCAATAAGATCGACGTCTTCAATCTCCTCAACCCGTTCCTCTTCTGTAAAATCCTCTTCAACCTTCTGTGTGCTCGTTTCTTCGTCTTCCTCAGCCACTTCGATGTCTATATCGTTGAACATCGTCAACATATCTTCCAACTGCTCGGAAGAGACATCTTCAGCTTTCATGATCTCATCGACCCCTTCTAAATCAAAAACCCTTTTGTTGTTCAAGGTTATAACTCCTTTCTGCTTGCTGTATGTCTTCTGCGTTTGAGCCGCAGCCGGTCATGAAGACCCCTGAGTTCCTTCCAGATGGAGTTTACGGATTTGAGCGTTCAAGGCCTCTATATTCAAAAAGAGAGAATTCAAGAGCGCTTCATCGCTCTGAGCCTCCGCCTCCTTAATCCTTTTGTTGAGGCCCTCCCGCTTGCGCTTCAGTACATTCATCTTAATCTTACGAAGGCAATCCTTCATGATCCTCTCCGCCATTTCTTCTTCCAGCTTCTCTTCCTGAAAGACCAGGGCAAAAGCCAACGTGCTCACCCCGTGCTCTTCCAAGGTTGGGGCCAATCTGTCCAAGGAGAGATGGCCATGGCGTTGAAAATCACGGATCACCAATGCGCCGATGGACCGCAGGTCGCGGCCCTCAAGACCTTCCACCACCCCCTCCTCGATCAGCAAGGGGATGAGTTCGGGGTACTGAAGCATCATCTGCACCAGCGTTTTTTCCGTCGACACGTGTATCTTCGTAACCGGCTCCTGCGCCACCCCTTTCGTGGGGGCTTTACGCATAGTGCGGGCTGCGTCAAGAATCTCCCCTTCCCGCACCCCCGTCTTTTCCGCCAGGCGTTTAAGATAAGGATCTCTGTGCACACCATCTTTAATCGTAAGGAGGAAGGGAAGGACGGCCTCTACTGCCTTGACCCTCCCCTCCACTGCGCCTAGATCATACCGCTCCATCAACATCTCCATGGCGTACTCCACACCTGGAACCCCCCTCGACCACAAGGCCTGTGGGTCACCCCCCTTTTGGAAATAGCCGTCGGGGTCCAGGCCGTCTGGCAAGGGGACCACCGTGGGAAACAATTCTTCCTGGATACAAAGCTCCAAACCCCTCAGGGCTGCCTTTTTGCCGGCCTCATCGGGGTCGAAGAGGAGGAAGAGCTCCTTCCCGAATCGCCTCACAAGCCGTACCTGCTGGGGGGTAAGGGCCGTTCCCAAGGTGGCCACCACATTCTTTACCCCCCGCTGCGCCATACTGAGGAGATCGAAATACCCCTCTACGATGAAGACCTTCCCATCCTCATGTTGAATATGCTTCCGGGCGACATTCAAACCATAAAAGCCTGCTCCCTTTTTATACAGGATGGATTCCGGGGAGTTGAGGTATTTCGGTTCTGCATCATCCACGGCCCGCCCCCCAAACCCCATAACCCTGTCCCGCAGGTCAAAGATGGGGAAGATAATCCTCCCCCGGAACCTATCATACCACCCCCCCTTCTTGGGGATGATGAGACCCAGGGCCTCCGCCTCTTTCACATTCACCCCTTTCCTCTTGAGATACGTTACCAAGGTATCCCAGCGGGAGGGTGCATAACCGACCCTATATTCCTCCCAGACCTCCCGCTCTATACCCCTGCGCTCCAGGTAGTCTCTGGCGACCTTCCCCTCTTTTGCATCCCTGATCTGGTGGACGTAACAATCAAGTGCCACGGTGTTGATCTGCCGGAGATTCTCCGTGCGCTGATCGCGGGCCGTCACCTTGACCTCGGGGATCCGCACGCCATACCTTTGGGCCAGGGCCCTCGCCGCCTCAGCAAAGGAGATCTGTTCGTACTTCATGAGGAAGGTGAAGGCATTCCCTCCGACGCTGCAGCCGAAGCAGTGAAAGAGCTGTTTCTCCGGACTCACCATAAAGGAGGGGGTTTTTTCCTGATGAAAGGGGCACAGCCCTTTATAGTTTCTCCCCGCCTTTTTGAGGGCCACGTGGTCGGAGATCACCTCGATAATATCCGCCCGCTCCCTGATCTCCTCTATGACCTCATCGGGGATGAATCCCGCCATTAGCTCAACTCCACAATGGTAATTGCTGGTCCACCTTCGTTGATCTCGCCTTCCCTGAAGCCTTTTACCCACTTATGATCCTTAAGATGGCCTTGGATCGCCGCTCGCAGTTTCCCGGACCCTATCCCATGAATAATGTGGACCCGGCCATATTCCCTCACGAGGGCGTCGTCGAGAAACTTGTCCACCTTGGGGAGGGCTTCATCCACCCTCAAGCCGATCACGTTCAGCTCCTCGTTCACCACGCCACCAGCAGATTCCAAGGCGACGTGGAGAGCCGCTTTCTCCTGTTTGTCCACTGGTGCAGCCCCGTGGGAGATAAATCGCAACTCCTCCAGGGGGGCCTTGACCCGTATGCCGCCGATGGACACCTCGGCTCGGGAGGGATCATGGGAAAGCCCCTCCACCACTCCTTCTTTGCCCAGGGTTATGACCTCAACTACATCCCCCTCATGGATCGCTTCCCCACCTCCCCCTCTTCTGGTCTTAGGAAAGTGGTCCACAAAATCCTCTCTGATCCGTTTGGCCTCCCCCTTTAACGCCGGTGCCCGTCCTTTCCCCTCCTTGGCCTTCTTCAAGACATCCCTGAGGTCAGCTTCTAAGGAATGGATGATCCTTTTGCCCTCTTCCTCGGTCCGCTCAATGATCATGGCCTTTTTCTGCTTGATCTCCTCCGCGGCCCGGCGCAGGCGTTCCCGATGCTGCATGGCCTCCTCTTTTGCTCTGCTTGCCTCCGCTCGCTCCCCTTCCAGGTGACGGTGCAGGCGCTCCAACTCCCCCATGAGCTCCTCCAGGTGGCCGTGGGCCTCATCCTGATAACCTCGCGCCCCATCCAAGATCTCTCCCGTGAGGCCAAGCCTCTCGGCGATGAGGAGGGTCTGGCTCGTCCCCGGCCTCCCGTAGAGGAGGCGATAGGTGGGCTTGAGGGTCTTCTGATCAAATGCTACCGCTACATTGGCCACTGCGTCATGACGATAGGCATAAGCCTTCAGGGGATTGAAATGACTGGTGACCACGGCATATCCGCCTCGCTGTCTGATATAATCCAAGAGCCCCATGGCCAGGGCCGCCCCCTGGGAGTACTCTGTCCCAACCCCGATCTCGTCTATGAGCAGCAGGGTAGTATCGTCAACTCTATCCAAGACGCCATTGAGCCACTGCACAAAAGAAGAGAAGGTGCTGAGATGCTCTTGGAGATTCTGTTCATCGCCGATATAGGCGAAGATATCGGAAAAGAGGTTCACCTCACTGTCCGGGGCAGCGGGGATGTGCAATCCAGCGCACGCCATCAGGGTCAAAAGACCGAAGGTCTTTAAAGCCGCAGTCTTGCCGCCGGTGTTGGCCCCACTGATTATCAGGATCTTCTGGCCAGGGTCCAGAAGCAGATCGATGGGAACGATCTCATCGACCCGACCCTCGTGCTGGGCCTGGACCAAGAGGGGGTGTCGCGCGGCCATGATCATCACCCGACCTTCGGTGTTTAAGGCAGGCGGGGCACCATGTAGATAGATGCTCAGTTTGGCCTTGGCATAGATGGCATCCATCCTCGCCTGCAAAGCGAGGTCGTTGAGAAGCTCCTCCCGGCGCTCTCGAACCAAGGCGGCCAACCTCCTGAGGATCTTTTCCTCCTCTTCCCGCTCCTCTCGCTGAAGGACATTGAGCTCATTGTTGCGCTCCACTACTTCCAGGGGCTCCACGAAGAGGCTCATTTTGGACTGGGAGTAGTCGTGCACGATCCCCTTGACCCTCCCCTTGGCATCGGCCCTGATGAGGATCACCGAGCGGCCATTGCGTTGGGTGATTACCTCATCCTGGATGACCTCCTGTAACTCCTTGCGGCGCACGAGGGCCTCTAACCGCTCCTGAATGACCCCCCGGACCTTCTTGATCTTCCCCCTGACCTCTTTCAGGAGAGGGCTGGCCTCATCGTATATCTCCCCCCCGGGGCCGATGGCCCTCTCAATCTCTTGAGCTAGGTGTCCTGGAGCGGAGAATTCCTCCCCTATCTTCTTCAGAGGGGCAAACCGCTCCTCCAGTTCACCGCAAAATCGCTTCAAAGATCCGGATGTGCGAATAGAGGCAGCTATCGCCAAAAGCCCTGGGGGTGGCAGTATGGCCCCCTCGATGCGGGTACGCTGGAGGATCGGGGCAATATCCGCCATCCCGTGCAACGGGAGATCATCCCCCCCTTCCAGGACCTCCTTGAGGGCCGTCACCTCATTGAGGAGTCCCGCTACCTGCTGGGGATCAGAGAGGGGCTGGATTAACGCACATTCCCTCCTCCCCAGCTCGGATGAGGCACATCCTTTCAAGAGGCTCACTATCTCGTTATACTCCAGCGAGGTGAGTGTGTGGGCATCCATCCTTGAGTGATTTCCGAGGGGATAAGATGCGCTTCCCCTTGGTGAATTAGGTATTACGTACCTGCTGCGACGTTTTGAATCACGTGATCGGTTTATCTTGAGCGTGATAGTGGGGTCGCTCGATTACCCCGAAAGCCTCTTGCGAACCAGCTCGTTGACCACCTTTCCCTCAGCCCTGCCGGCAATCCGGGGCATCAGGATCCGCATCACCTTCCCCATGTCTTGCGGTGTGGAGGCCCCTGCCTCCTCCACCGCCTTGGCAACCTCCGCCTCCACTTCTTCTGGGGTGAGCTGTTGAGGTAAAAAGTCCTGGAGGACCGTTATCTCCTCTTCCTCTTTGGCCACCAGATCTGCACGCTGGCCGGCCTTAAACTGCTCTATGGATTCCTTGCCCTTTTTTATCAATCCCGCGATTACCTGTATTGCTTCCTCTTCCGATAACTCCTTCCGCAGCTCCTTTTCTTTGTTCTGCACCGCCGCCAAAGCCAATCGAAGGGTCGAGAGTCGCGCCTTGGCCTTCTCTTTGGCTGCGCCCTTCATCGCATCCTGTAATTGTTCTTTGATCCCCATAAGCCCCTAACCAAAAACCCTCTTTATTTAAACTTACAAGTATAACATCATAAAACAAAAAGTCAAGAAGGTTGTTTGTTTTTTATATGCAACAATTCATCCATATCACTGTTTTTATAGGCCATTGTGCACCGTATAGCCTCATATTTCCCTCTCTAAATAGATAAGATCTATATCATCCAATGTCAAGGTTACCCCATTCGCCTGAATCCCAGGCCCCTGGTTGCACCCCGAGCAGGAATGGGCTATCTTATCATGAACTCATGTGGGCAGTGAATTCTTAATGGCGTGACGACATCGACGGAGGAACCTATGCTACGCATGGAGGTACCGGGGAGGGGAGAATACACCATAGCATTTTTAGTCTTGGATATGAACGGGACCATCGCTACCGATGGGAGGATCTCAGGAAAGGTCAGGGACAAGATCAACCTCCTGGCCAAGCGGCTGAAGGTATATATCCTTACCGCTGATACCCGGGGAGATGCCTCGGCACAATTTGGACGCACACAGGCCGAGGTGGTGAGGCTCGATGAGGGTGAGGAGGCCCCGCAGAAGGAACAGTTTATCAAGGAGATCGGTCCTGACAAGACCATCGCTGTGGGAAATGGGTATAACGATCACCTGATGGTGCACGAGGCGGCCCTGGGCATTGCGGTCATCGGCAAAGAAGGAGCAGCCAGGGAGACTGTCTCCAACGCCGATGTGGTGGTCAATGAGATGGTGGATGCCCTCGACCTTATACTCAAGCCCCTCAGGCATCAAGCGACCCTCCGAAAATAGCGGGGGAACGTTTGATTTCCCCCCTGTCTGTGTTATCATACGCTGATACACTTCACTATAGAGGCATACATGCACTTTTTTCAACACAAAGACGGCGTCCTCTACTGCGAAGAGGTCCCGGTTGAAGCAATAGCTCGCGAGGTAGAGACCCCCTTCTATCTTTACAGCTATCGGACCCTGGTCCGCCACTTTCAGGCCTTTGACGCGGCCTTCAGCGATCTCCCCCATCTCGTCTGTTACTCGGCCAAGGCCAATTCCAGCATGGCGGTGCTCAGGACCTTCATCAACCTGGGTTCAGGGGTGGATGTCGTCTCCGGCGGAGAGCTCTTCCGTGCCCTGCGTGCCGGGGCCGATCCCGACAGGATCGTCTATTCCGGCGTGGGCAAGCGGGAGGATGAGATCGGGTACGCCCTACAGGAAGGGATCTTGATGTTCAACGTGGAGTCTTATCAAGAGATCCACCACATCAACGGCATCGCAAGCACCATGGGGACCACGGCACCGATCTCATTACGGGTCAATCCCGACATCGACCCTCAGACCCATCCCTATATCGCAACCGGCATGAAGGAGGCCAAGTTCGGGATTGCTATAGATCGTGCCCTGGAATGGTACCGTGAGGCCAAGGAATTGCCCCATCTGGCCATCAAAGGGGTAAGCTGCCATATCGGCTCTCAGCTCACCGAGATAGGGCCCTTTGTAGAGGCCCTCAAACGGGTCAAGGAGTTGGTCACAAGACTGGGAAATCAGGGAATAGCGGTGGAATATGTGGATCTCGGGGGAGGTCTGGGGATTACCTACCACCAGGAGGAGCCCCCCCATCCGCAGGAATATGCTCATGCAATTATAGCTGAGGCACGGGATCTCCCCTGTACCTTCATCTTTGAGCCCGGTAGGGTGATCGTGGGCAATGCCGGCATACTGGTCACGCGGGTCCTCTATACCAAAGAGGGTGAGAAGAACTTCGTGGTCGTCGATGCGGGCATGAACGATCTTGTGCGACCGACCCTGTATGGGTCCTACCAGGAGATCGTCTCGGTCAAAGTAAAGAAGGGGGATGAGATGGTGGCAGACATGGTGGGGCCTATCTGCGAGAGCGGCGATTTTCTGGCCCGCGACCGGCTCATGCCCCGCTTCGAGCCGGGGGATCTGGTGGCGGTGATGAGCGCCGGGGCCTATGGGTTCGTCATGTCCTCCAACTATAACTCCCGTCCCCGGGTTCCTGAGGTCTTGGTCAAGGATGATGCATTCCATCTGATCAGGGAGCGGGAACAGTATGCAGATCTCATCCGCGGGGAGCACATCCCCGCTTTCTTGGAAAAGTGATGGGAGCATTGATGGAATTCTATAAGATGACTGGCGGAGGCAACGATTTTATCCTCATCGACAATCGCGAAGGCAAGATCGATGTGGCTACCCTGCGCCCCTCCGTACCCCGGATATGCCGTCGCAAGCTCTCCGTGGGGGCGGATGGTCTCATCGTTCTCGAGAATTCTGACAAGGCTCATTTCCGTTGGCACTTCTTCAACGCCGATGGGAGCGAGGCGGAGATGTGCGGCAATGGGGGCAGGTGCGCCGCCCGTTTGGCGCATGTGTTAGGGATGGCGCCCCCTGAGCTCACCTTTGAGACCGTTGTGGGGATCATCCAGGCACAGGTGAAGGGCACGGTGGTGAAGCTGACCTTGCCTCCTCCAACCGATATCAGGCTGGGGTTCGTTCTGGCGATCGGGGAGGAGGAGATCAGCGTGGATTTCATCAACACCGGCGTCCCCCATACCGTGATCTTTGCTCCTGACCTCACAGAGGTCGATGTGGTCGGGTTGGGAAGGCAAATCCGTCAACACCAGGCGTTTCATCCGGCCGGGACCAATGTGGACTTTGTCCACGTAGAAAATAGCACCGTCGAGATCCGCACCTATGAGCGGGGGGTGGAGGATGAAACCCTGGCCTGCGGCACCGGGGCAGTGGCCGCCGCCGTCATAGCAGGTTTAAGAGGGCTGGCCACTTCACCCATTACGGTCATCCCGCGCAGCAGAGAACCTCTGACCATCTACTACTCAGGGGGAAGAGCAATGAAAGAGGTCTCTCTCGAAGGGGAGGTAAGAATCATCTATCGCGGTTGGCTTGAGGAAGAGGCACTATCGTGAAGGTTGCGGATACAATCCTCGAGAGGACCGATGAGGCCGCCATCACTGCGAGGGGGTTGAGTAACCCCATAAATTCATATGTGAGGTGAAACAATGATCAACGCTATTGTCGTCGGGTCGGCAGGACGCATGGGGCGCATGATCGTCAACGCCATACAGAACTCCGATGGTATAACGTGCACCGGGGCGATAGAGATCCCTGGGCATCCTTCACAAGGAGAGGATGTGGGAGTGTTGGCCGGTGCGGGCGACCTCGGGGTGACGATAGAAGATAATCTGAAATCGGTGATCGAGAAGGGGGATGTGGTCATGGACTTTACTGCGGCCGAGGCCTCGCTGGGAAATATGGAGATCGCCGCGCAGCATCACACGCCCATGGTGGTGGGAAGTACCGGATTTTCACCTGAGCAACTGGAGCAGGTCAAGAAACTCACTAAAGAGTTCCCCTGCTGCCTCGCACCCAATATGAGCGTGGGGGTCAACCTGATGTACAAGATCGTGGAGGAGATGGCGCAGATCTTAGGGCAAGACTATGACGTCGAAATCGTCGAAGCCCACCATCGCATGAAAAAGGACGCTCCGAGCGGCACCGCCCTGCAATTGGGAAAGGTCGTGGCACGGGGCCTGGGAAGAAAATGGGAAGAGGTCGGGGTCTACAGCAGAAAGGGCCTGATCGGTGAGCGGAGCACAGAGGAAATCGGGATGCAGGTAATCAGGGCAGGGGATATCGTGGGGGAGCATACGGTGATCTTCGGCGGCATAGGGGAGAGGCTGGAGGTTACGCACCGCACCCATTCCAGGGATACCCTTGCCCGCGGCGCGGTCCGGGCGGCCAAATGGGTAGTCACCCAGAAACCCGGTCTTTACGATATGGGGGATGTCTTGGGGCTTAAAGATGTTGACATCTAATTATGTATAAAATCTAAGGTTAGCCAGGCCAGTAACAGGCAGCTAATTGAGTACGCCTGAAAAGCACAAATCTAGAAGGGCAAAGTACAATTAGGATGAGGAGAACGGCGCGCTGAAAAAGAGCTTTTATATATTTCCACCCATATTGACCGGGATCAACTTTTCGATTTTACTGCTTATAGGGATTGTTTTCGTGAGGAGGCTAATGATCCCTTGGGATTATGTCTCTGTAGCTGTAGGCGGGTTGCTGGTCATTGTGTTTGTAGTATCCCTTGTTTCAACTCACAAAATAGGACAAATTCGGATGCAACCTGAGGATGTCGACAAGCTGGTAACAGAGGGGCCTTATCAGATAACAAGACACCCGAATTTCACCGGACTCATCTGTATGAATATCGCCTATTTGCTCTTCTTTCGGACACTATGGCTTGTGCCATTTATATGTGCATTTATCCTGCTTTGGTATCTCGAGGCAAGATACGAAGAAAGGATATTGATAGCAAAATTCAGAGACGAGTACAGAGAGTACATGAAAACCACCAGCATGTTCTTCCCCAAACTATTGAAACGTAAGACACCTACTTCTTGAGGTGAGAAAAAAGATCATGTACTTTGACCGGAGGTGAAACTATGCAAAGAGGCACTGAACGACCGCGTTGGTTCGCCTGGGCACCCAACATCGACACGCTCATGGCACTGCTCACCGAAGCTTGGATGATCGGCGCCTACTACACCGTGAACCACTGGATTCGCTCAGACGTAGGGGCGGCGTTCCAGTTTGGTCTGCTGACAAACCTGCTGGTCAACGTGTTGCTGCCGCTGTGGTGGATCACCATATATCGCAAACAACCGCTGAGTGAATTGGGGATTACCACGCGTCGCTGGCTGCCGGCACTCATTATTGGCATCGTTTTGGCTGTCTTTGGCTCTTTCCGCCTGCGCGAACTGGCCGCCGGCACTGACTGGCTACCTCATGTCGCCTACAATGCCGTCATCTTGTGGGAGCCGTTTTTTATCTTTGCATGGCTGCAATTGCGCTTTGACCGCGCCTTCGGTATCCTGCCCGGGATATTACTGACCGGCTTGTGCTTCACCGCCTATCATATTGGCACCTTTCCGCCTGCCAGCCTGGTTGTGCTGTTGATCTCAGGCCTTATCTATGCTGCCATATTCCGCCTGACGCGCAACCTGCTGAGTATGTGGCCGCTGGCCTGGTGTGTGGCCTCATCACTGGGCACACTGATGGAATCATATTACTTCACCTGGCAACAGGTGGCCATTTGGTCGGTTATCCTGGTGATCCAGCTGTTTTTCATCGGTTATGTCTGGTGGAAGCAGCGGAAGTAACGCGATAAAAGGACAGCAAAATCGCTGGTGTCGAAGCGAAAGACAGAGCTTGGCCGCCAAATGGATGGTGGACCAGAAGCCCGGTTTCTATAATATGGGTGATGTATTGGGGCTTAAAGGCTAGAAGGCCGATAGACACAAAATTTCATACCAACTGTCAGCTTCTACAACCGTCTGTGTTAAGAGAATGGAAATGGCATTTATAATCCTTATCATTTTGGCAATGGCGATTCTTGCAACATCAATGAGAGTTGTAAAAGAATATGAGCGAATAGTCGTTTTGCGCTTTGGTCATTTTATTCGTATTATGGGACCAGGCTTGGTGTTGCTCGTCCCGTTATTGACCGGGGGGAAAGGGTAAACCTGAAAGAGAAGATTCCTGAATGGCAGACCTTGTCCCAAAAGGACTTGGAAGAAAGAATTAAGAGATAAGTCTTGGCGAGAGAAGGGTAAACCCTTAACGATGGACACAATGGAAATCATGACGGTTAAAGTTGACAGTATTAACCGCACAGCAGGGAACCATTGAAAAATTGTGGAAAGACTAATCTATATACTCAGCGCAGGAATGGTTATAGTAGCTACCCTGTTCTTTTTATATTTTTATGTTAAAAAACTTCAGAAATTAAGTACTGGATATAAAAGCTATGGTGAAATCGATAGATACATCACCCATAAATGCCCACAGTGTGGTAAGGTAATGGAGAAGGGCTTTATTACGGCGAGCAAGGGGATATTTTATCGAGCCAATGATGAGAAACCTCTGAGCCCATTCCAATTTGAGTTTAGTAGGCTCTTGAAGAATACGATGAATATAACGACGTCAGCCAAAGAAAACGTGGCATGGAGATGCGAGGATTGTAATTATATCCTTGTGGATCATAGCTATCTCATCGGGAAGCAAAGGGCTACCTAATTGCTCTTTGAGCAGTTTCCTAGTTAAATGTTACTTTGTATCTCATGTCTTTAATACGCATTCTGTTTTCAGTAATATAACACTGCATAGAGGCAGGATAATTTAAGCTTTTGTATCCGCTATGGAAAAATTCTTCGGTGAGCAAATCGAGGTGGAAAAGGCAGAAACATCGCCGCAACCTCTGCGCTTCACGTGGCACGGAGAAGTCCATGAGGTGGCAGAAGTACTGCAAGAACGAGTTAATACCGGATATGGCGGGCTTCCGCCGCGCAGTCGTAAATGGTACACTAGGAGGCACCGTCGCTACTATGTGATTCGAGATTCCAAAGGAGACGTCTTCGAGATCTATTTGGATTACAGCAATCGCAGCAGACAAAGCTGGTGGCTGGTCACCAGGTTCGATAAAAAAGGACCAGCCCGGTTCACCGAACAACCCGCTGTAGAAGAGAGCGGTCAAAACCACTGAGCTCATAGTGAGCTCTCCGGAGAATCATCAATGAACCTATCGACTTTTTTGATGAAAAAAGAGCTGATTCTGCTTGACGGCGCCATGGGCACGCAATTGGCGGAGCGCGGGGCAATCATGGGGGGGCAGAGTACGCTTTTCCACCCTGACAAAGTATTGGCAATCCACAAGGACTACGCCCAATGCGGGTGTCATTTCCTGATAACAAATACCTTCGCCATGAGTCGAGTCTTTATCGAAACCCACAAGGTAGACGTAGACGTACGCACAGTGAATATAGCTGGGGCCCAGCTAGCGAAACAAGCTGCGGACAAAGATCAATACATACTGGGTGACATAAGCTCCACTGGTAAATTGCTCGAACCTTACGGCAACCTCAAAGAGTCGGCAGCTTATGAGGCATTTGCCGAGCAAGCAGCATTATTGGAGGAGGGTGGTGTTGACGGCTTCATCATCGAGACGATGACGGACCTGAAAGAGGCCCTATTGGCCTTGCGCGCATGCAAGGAGGTTTCTGCGCTCCCGGTAATCGTTACCATGGCCTTCTCAACACCGAAAAACGGGGGGCGGACCATTATGGGCAATGCAGCCCAGGAATGCGCGAGGGCACTTACCGAGGCAGGCGCACAGGCTGTCGGGGCGAACTGTGGCGACATCGACCCTTTTCAGATGGCCGAAATCGTAGCCGCAATGCGCAGTGCCACCGACCTCCCTATTCTGGCCAAACCGAATGCAGGGAAACCACGGGTGGTCGATAATAAGACGGTGTTTGATATGCCCCCGGGGGAGTTCGTACAAGGGATCAAGGAGTGTATCAGCGCCGGAGCCACTATGTTCGGCGGGTGCTGTGGTACGTCGCCTGAACACATCTGCGCCCTTGCAGATGCCATCATCGAAGGCAAATAAGTAGTTAAAGGAAAGCAGGTCAATGCAAGGCAAAGCGCTTATAATAGGCAACTCAGATGGAATCGGTCTGGCAACTACCAAAGAACTGCTGAAGCGCGGATGGAAAGTCGTTGGTATTTCGAGGAGTGAGTCTCCGATCAAAGATCCCGCCTACGAGCACATCGTAGCCAAAGTGCAAGACAATCAATACCCCGTTATTTTAAAATCTGTTCTGGAAAAGGGTGGACCTGTCGACCTGTGCGTTTACTGCGCAGGCATAGGCGAGATGTTGGACCTATCTGATATGGGAAGCGAGGCGGATATCTTCCATGTCAACCTCCTCGGCATGGTGAAGACCGTATCGCTGGTGATCCCGTGGATGGTCAAGAGAGGCAAAGGGCATTTCATCGGTCTTTCGAGCGTGGCTGACGAGATGCTGTCCCCTGAAGCCCCCAGCTATCATGCATCGAAGGCGGGTTTTTCTAATTACCTCGAAGGCCTGGCCCTTGCACTGAGGCCAAAGGGCATCTATGTAACAAATGTACGGCTCGGTTTCGTTGACACCAAGATGGCACAGGAAGATGTGAAACCGTTTATGATGGGAGTAGAACGGGCTGCACAGCACGTGCTTGCATGTATCGAGAAAAAACCCGTTCGATATACGGCCCCATGGGCCGCAATACCCTTGGTGAAATTTCGAAGCTGGATGCTTAGGTTGAGCACCATGTTTTAAAGTAGATACTGAAATCGACAGCTTGAACATAAAAATTTCCATTTAAAAATGAAACAGAGCGATAAAAACCAAATCTTTCGAATTCCCATGGGGACATCCAATGCGTATCTTGTGGCAAATAAAGGGCACGTCATCCTGATTGATGCAGGGATGAAAAAGAAGGAGCAGAAGCTCATAGCTGCCCTCCAGCGAATGAATATATCCCCCCGTGATATCAAACTGATTATCCTCACCCATGTCCACTATGATCACTGTGGGAGTTTAAAGGCCCTCAAGGACATCACCAAGGCGCAAATCCTTGTCCATAAGGCAGAGGCCGAATGCCTCACACAGGGGTACTGTGAAGTTCCACAGGGTACGATGTGGTTCTCAAAGGCCCTGTCCTTTATCGGCAGGACCTTGGCCAAAAAGCTGGTGGAATATGACCCCGTCACACCCGATATAACGATCTCTGAGCGGTTTGATTTGCACGAATATGGCATAGATGGATACATCCTGCCGACCCCCGGACATACCGCAGGGTCAATCAGTGTCGTCATTGAAGACATGCATGCCCTAGTGGGGGATACCCTCTTTCACATCGTTAAGCACAGCGTATTCCCCCCCTATGCCAATGATCAGGAGGCATTGCTGAGAAGCTGGAAGCAATTGTTGGAAATCGGATGCGAATATTTTTATCCCGGCCATGGAAAACCATTTACCAGAGAAAAATTCAAGAAAACGTATGAGAAGAAAAGATAAAAGGATAACAGTTATGACTTCAAAGAAAACCATCACGGAGAAACAAGCGACGGCAATCATTACCAAGGAAGCTCAAAAAGTAACTCCCCAAGATGTAGAGAAGGTACTGAATAAATCAGAGGAGATCCGCAGGCAGTTCGAAACCGAAGGGCCTTTGAGCAAGTTCGTCGATGATTGTAAACTCCTTATCGCCGCGGTCAAAGACTACTGGCATGGTAAGTACCGAAGAATCCCCTACTGGACCATCGCTGCGATCGTTGTGTCCTTGCTCTATGTGCTCAACCCCCTCGATCTCATACCCGATTTCATCCCCCTTCTCGGCCAAGTGGACGATGCGGCAGTGGTTGCCGCGTGCCTGCTCCTCGTCAGACAAGACCTGCTCAAGTATAAAAAATGGAAGATTGACAATCCAGAGTGATGTCTGCTCGTGATCTTGACGGAATTTAAGCAGGGCCAGAAGCCAC
>Ga0307426_1000238_pt1 | contig 36992 bp, 41 predicted proteins | sample SalMarWE160340MG_FD_202165 | JGI IMG/M metagenome (GOLD analysis project Ga0307426, IMG submission 202165) | Salt marsh sediment microbial communities from the Plum Island Ecosystem LTER, Massachusetts, United States - WE1603-40 | ecosystem: Environmental > Aquatic > Marine > Intertidal zone >... | reverse complement strand
GCGTTCGACAACGACGATCTCCGGGGCCATGGCCGGTGCCGCGACCGCGGCCGGCGCCTCCGATATCGCGGCCCAGGCCACCGATCCGGGCGCCGACGGGGAAAAAGAGGCCGGGCTGGTCGCCGAGGGCGAGGGCGCCGAGGAAATCGCCGACCTCGAGCGGCTCGATTCCGTCGCCGAGACACCGCCGCCGCCCGAAGAATCCCCGCCGCCCGAACAGCCGCCAGCCGCCGAACCGACGCCGCCCGAAGAGACGCCCGCCAGCGAACCAACGCCGCCGGCCGCCATGGCCGACGAGACCAGCCTCGACAGCATCGCCGCCGCCGATGCCGGGGCCGGCGCCGGCAACCGCCCCGAGTTCCTCGCGGCCCCCCGCGGAGGCGAAAAGGACGATCTCAAGACCATCAAGGGCATCGGGCCGAAGCTCGAAGCGACGCTCAATTCCCTCGGCATCTACCACTTCGACCAGATCGCCGCCTGGTCGCGCGGCAACGTCGAATGGGCCGACACCTATCTCTCGTTCAGGGGCCGCATCGACCGCGACGACTGGATCGGCCAGGCCCGCGCGCTGGCCGGATCGGACGAGCCCTCAGAGGGCTAGCCCTTCCCCGTCGCGTCCTCGGCCGAGATCACCGAGACGAAGCCCGCCAGCGAGCCGGTCTCCGACGGCCCGTCCAGCAGTGCCGGGGAGCCTTCGTTGGGGATGTCGATCCGGATCGCACCGGGCCGCCGCCGCGCCATCTTCTCGAAAACCTCGGCGCGCAACAGGTCCGAAAGTTCCGTGCGCATGATCATCAGCGGCGCGTGGCCGAGGGCGTCAAAAATCTGCCACTGTGTGGAAAGCACGTCCGTGTTCTCGAAATCGGCCAGGGTCCGGACGATACGCGGGTCGTACTTCGGCTCGATCCGGCCCCTTCGCCCCACCCGATGCGTCCTCAGCGCCAGCCGGTCCAGCGCCGAGGTCGACAGGAGCGGATAGACCGGACCCAGGATGTGCCGTGCGGCGTCGAAGAATGCCGTCTCGCCGCGGATGTCCTTGAGATAGTCGAGGTTGGTTCTCAGCCGCACCAGGCCCCTGACGTCGATCACCGGCCCGGCGTCGATCAACGCCGCCCCGGCAATCGCCCCCGGGTGGCTCACGGCCATCAGCTCGATCACCTGCCCGCCATGGTTCTCCCCCACCCAGATCGCCCGGCCGATGCCCAGCGACCAGACCGCCGACAGGACGTCGGCGACGTCGCGCCCGGTCTCGTAAGGGGTGCGTCGCTCCTCGCGCGCCGATTCCCCGCGCCCGATCAGCTCGATGCGGATCACCGGCCAGTCCGCCTCCAGCATGTCGTGCAAATGCCCGACCAGCGCCGAGAAATCCGACGCGTTGCGGATCAGCCCCGGCACGCAGACCACCGGGATCTTCCTTGGATCTTCAAGCGAACCGTCGAGCCGGACCGCGAGTTGGCGCCGGGCCGAGCCGACGGTGACCAGGCGCAGTCCGCCGCCGGCCTGGGGTGCCTCGCCACCCGTATCCGTCGCCGCCGACGATTTTGCCCGCTCCAGCATGGCCTTGTCCTAGCAGGCGGGGTGGTCGGGGCGCCAGCGCCGGCCGAAATTGACCTTACCGGCTGGCCGGTGTAGGCCGCCGGCATGGCCACCGCCGCACCCCCGGAAACGGGCAGATTCGAAGGGCTCACACCCGCCTACCGCCGCGCGCTGGCCGCCGTCATCGCAATCAACGGGGCCATGTTCTTCGTCGAGATGGGCGCCGGCTGGCTCGCCGGCTCGCAGGCCCTGAAGGCCGACGCCCTCGATTTCCTCGGCGACACCGCAACCTATTCGATCACCCTGATGGTTATCGGAAGGCCGCTTGTCTGGCGGGCGCGGGCGGCGTTCTTCAAGGGGCTGACGCTCGCGGCAATGGGCCTTTGGGTGTTCCTGACCACGGCCTGGCACGTACTGGTGCTCGGGGTGCCGGCGGCCGAGGTGATGGGGTCGATCGCCGCTCTGGCGCTGGCCGCCAACGTCACCAGCGTCGTGTTGCTGCTCAAATACCGCGACGGCGACGCCAATGTCCGCTCCGTGTGGCTATGTTCGCGCAACGATGCGATCGGCAACGTCGCGGTGCTCGCCGCCGCCGGCGCGGTCTGGCTGACCGATACCGCCTGGCCCGATCTCATCGTCGCCGCCATCATGGCCGGGGTGTTTCTCGTCTCCTCGACGCAGATCGTCCGCCAGGCCCTCGAAGAGCTGCGGGCGGCGGGGTAGTGAGGGCCGTCGGCAGAGCCGGGAGCGGGTGGTTCGATGTCGGGTCCCAACGCCCCGAGACCTGCAATTGAGGCGCAAGCCGCGTACGCAAAGCCGACCGATCCGGCTCGCCGTGCGCCCTTCAGACACTCGCGCTGGTGGTGGTTTGAGGGTCGGGGAGGGCCCTCAAATCCCCCGCAAAAAACCCTCGATGCCGATCCGGTCGTCGCCCAGGCGCGCCCGGTAGACCTGGTAGTTGCCCAGCACCTTCTTGACGTAGTCGCGGGTCTCGTTGAAGGGGATCATCTCGATCCAGTCCACGGGGTCGACGCGCCCCTGGCGCGGGTCGCCGAAAATCGCGATCCACTTGCTGACGTTGCCGCCGCCGGCGTTGTAGGCGGCCGCCGCCAGCACCAGCGAGTTGCCGAACCGGTCCAGCTGCGCGGCGAGATACGTCGAACCCAGCAGCGCGTTGTAGGCCGGGTCGGCGGTCAGCCGCGACGCCGAGTAGGAAACCCCGAGCTTGCCCGCGGTCTCCCGCGCCGTCGCCGGCATCAGCTGCATCAGCCCCCGCGCCCCCGAACTCGAAACGGCGTTGCGGTCGAAGCGGCTCTCCTGCCGCGCGACGGCGTAGACCGCCGCCCGGTCGATGTCGGCGATCCGATAGCTCGCCGGCAGACCGTCCTTGGGAAAGGCGAACAAATCCATCGCCACCCCGCGCTGCTCGGCGAGCTCGGCGATGCGGATCGCCACGTGGTGCGCGCCGATGGACTGCGCGAGCCGCGCGGCGAGGGGGTATTCGCCCGCCTCGGTGATCGAATAGGCGATGGTCATCACCAGCGGCTCTGCCAGCCCGGCGAGCCCGTTGCCGGCCATCAGGCGGACCGCCTGCACCGTCTCGCGGGCGTCGAAGGCGAGTTCGGCCGACTGCCAGGCGGGCAGGGAGCGGATGTCGACGCGGTCGATCCCCAGTTTGGCGCGCGCCAGCTGCCCGTAATACTGGCCGGAATACTCCGCCGCGACCGCGTAGGCCTGGCGCGCCGCCGCCGCGTTGCCGGCCGCCTCATAGGCCCGCCCCAGCCAGTAGTTCGCCTGCGTGATCGAGGTGGGAAGGGTCGAAAGCCGGGTCTGGTTGGTGAAATGCGTGATCGCCGTTTGCGGATCGTCGAGGAACCTGAGCGCGATCCAGCCGGCATGGAAATTCGCGTCCACCACCCGGCCTTCCGGCCCTTCGGTGTAACCGGCGGCGGCCCGATAGGCGGTCCGATAGTCGCGCTCGGCGAGCGCCTGCCGGGCGATCTTGCGGCGGAAGTACCACCATTCGGCGGCCTCCGGCAGCGGCCCCGCGGCCTCGCCCAGCATCGCCGCCGCGCGCGGCATGTTGTCGTGATGGAAAGCGTATTGCGCCCGGATCCACCAGAATAGCGGATGGTCCCGGTAGTGGGGATCCACCTGGTCCACCAGCCGCGCGGCGTTCGAGGTCTCGCGCATCACCGCGATGGCGGCGTTGGCCAGCGAAACCTGCGCGGGGCTGAGATAGCGCATGATCCGCTCGGTGCCGCTGGCGCGCTCGTGCATCAGCAGCATCACCGAACGTTGCCAATGCGTGTCGCGGTCGATCAGCGACCCGAAACGCGCCAGAACCGTGTCTTCTCTCGCCCGGTCGAGGACATTGCTGGCCCAGAGCTGGGCGATGATCCGCCCGGCCCGCTCCCGCTGCCCGTCGAGCACATAGGCGCCGGCGAGCGCGATCTGGGCGTCCGTGGTCATCGGCAAGTGCCCGCCGAGCACCCGGATGATCTCGTCCTTGTCGGGCGCTGCATCGGTGAGCGCCTGTTCAAGGCGCGTCCTGTACAGGCTCGCGGGCGCGAAATGCGGGGCGTCGGCCTCGAACCTCGCGACCGTCCGATAGTCGATCGCCCCGTCTCCATTCTGGATTGCCGCCCACTGGATGGCCCGGCGCTCGACCGGGTTGGAAATCCCGCGCGCCAGCGCGTAGGCCTCTTCCCAATGGCCCGCCTTGAGCGCCTCCGCCCCCCGCCGGAAGCTCGTCGAGCCCCGCTCGTTCACCACCGCGCCGGGTGCATAGTCCCCCAGCGCCGAGGAGATGATGGCGTCGATCGTTTCCGCCGGCGCCGCCGCCGCGCCGGCGCCGAGTGCCAGCGCCGCGCTCACGATCAGGCGCGACCGGAGCCGTCCGCCCTCTTTCCTGAAGCCATCCGCACTCATGCCAACGCCTGCCGGCTACCCCACGCCTGTCCCGACAATTCGCTCCGGCGCCCGCCTGCGCGGCATCGCCGCCACATCCGCGGGCCCGGACGAAACGCGGGGAAAGTAGGATTGGCAGATGAAGATTGGGTGTTCGGTTACCATGAACAAACCGTTGCTGAGCGGGGCTTTGGCCGCCGCCGCCCGGCGCCGGGGCCCCCGCTTGTGGCCCCGCGCGCATGCGATTATGGTGCCCGACTTGGGTTGAGTTGCGGTGGTTTGTTGGCCGCCCCGTGGCGAAGCTGGGGCAATTCCGGGCCGCATTCGGAGCAAGGATAGACGCCATGTTCAGCGGCTCGTTGACCGCCTTGATCACGCCGTTCCGCGACGGCGCCCTCGACGAGGACGCCTTCGTCAAGCTCGTCGAGTGGCAGGTCACGGAAGGCACCAGCGGCCTGGTGCCGGTCGGTACCACCGGCGAATCCCCCACCCTCAGCCACGACGAGCACCGGCGGGTGGTGGAATTATGCGTCCGGACGTCCGCCGGCCGGGTGCCGGTGATCGCCGGCGCCGGCTCGAATTCCACCCGCGAGGCGATCGAGCTGGTCGGGTTCGCCGAGGAAATCGGCGCCGACGCGGCGCTCTCCGTGGTCGGCTACTACAACAAGCCCAACCCGGCCGGGCTCGTCGAGCATTTCCGCCAGATCGGCGCCGCCACCTCGCTGCCGATCATCCTCTACAACATCCCCCCGCGCACCGGCATCGACATCTCCCCGGAGACCATGAAGGCGCTGGTCAAGGCCTGCCCCTCGATCATCGGGGTCAAGGACGCGACCTCCGACATCGGCCGCGTCAGCGATCAGCGCCGGGTGCTGGGTGAGGATTTCGTGCAGCTCTCCGGCGAGGACATCACCGCCCTGGGCTTCAACGCCCATGGCGGGGTGGGGTGCATTTCGGTGACCGCCAATGTCGCGCCCCGCCAGCTCGCCGAGTTCCAGAACGCCATGAAGATGGGCGATTTCGCCGCCGCGCTTGCGATCCAGGACCGGCTGGCGCCGCTGCACCGGGCGCTGTTCATCGAGCCCAGTCCGGGCGGGGTCAAATACGCCGCCTCGAAGCTCGCGCTGTGCGCCAACGAGGTCCGCGCCCCGCTGGTCACGGTCGCCGAGACCACCCGGCGAGCCATCGACCGGGCGATGGCATCGGCCGGACTCATCTGACACGCAAATGGCCAAAAAGCCGCCGCGCGCCATGGTCTCCACCGGTCTGGTGGCGGAGAACCGCCGCGCCCGCTACGACTACGAGATCGTCGAGACCTTCGAGGCGGGGCTGGTGCTCACCGGCTCGGAGGTCAAGTCCCTGCGCGCCCGCCAGGGCCAGATCGCCGAGGGCTATGTCAGCCCCGAGGGCGGGGAAATCTGGCTCGTCAACGCGCATATCGGGTCGCTGGCCCAGGCCGCGCGCTTCAACCACGAGGAGCGCCGACGCCGCAAACTGCTTCTGAACAAACGCGAAATCGATCGCCTCACCGGCGGCGTCGAGAAGACCGGCTTCACGATCGTGCCGCTAAAACTTTATTTCAACGACCGCGGCGTCGCCAAGCTCCTGATCGGCCTCGCCAGGGGCAAGAAGCGCTTCGACAAGCGCGAGACCGAGAAGCGCCGCGACTGGGATCGCCAGAAATCCCGCCTCATGAAGGAGCGCGAGTAGGAGCGCCTAGAGCCGCGCCTCCGCCTTCGCCGCCGCCACCACCTTTTCGAACATCGCCTCGGTCAGCCGGCCGGTGTTGGTGTTCAGCCGCGAGCAGTGATAGCTGTCGAACAGCACCCGGCGGCCGCCGAGCCGGTAGCGCGCTCCGTGTGCGAAGGGATGGGGCGCCCGGGCTTCCCCCAATGCCGCCAACACCGATTGATGGGCGATCCCGCCGAGCGCCAGGATCACTCTGGCGGACGAGAACCGGTCGAGCGTGGCGCTCAGGAAGCGCCGGCAGGTGGCGATCTCCGTCGTCGTCGGCTTGTTCTGGGGCGGCACGCATTGCACCGCGTTGCAGATCCTGACCCCCTTGAGTTCGAATCCGTCGTCGGCCCGCGCCTCATAACTGCCGGTGGCCAGGGAAAGTCTCTTCAGCGTCGCGTAGAGCAGTTCCCCGGCGGTGTCGCCGGTGAACGGGCGCCCGGAGCGGTTCGCGCCCCTCAGCCCCGGCGCCAGGCCCACGACGATGAGCCGCGGTCGCGCGTCACCCCAGCCCGGGACCGGGGCGTTGAACCAGTCGGGATGCCGACGCCGGTTGCCGTCGCGAAACGCCTTCAGCCGCGGGCACAGCGCGCAATCATGGTCGGGCTCGAAGGCGGGCAGGAAACCTCTCCGGGCTCCGGTTCAGTCTTCGTCATCCTCCTGCCGGTTGCCGCTGCGGTCAACCGGCTCGCGACCGACCGTTTTCACCAGGTCGGCGACGTCGACGAAGTTGTCTGCCCGGCGCCTCAGATCGTCGGCGATCATCGGCGTGGGGCTGGACATGGTGGAGACCACCGTCACCCTCTTGCCGCGCCGCTGCACCGCCGCCACCAGCGCCGTGAAATCGCCGTCGCCGGAGAACAGGACCAGATGGTCGTAGTGATCGGACATCTCCAGGGCATCGACGGTCAGCTCGATGTCCATCGACCCCTTGATCTTGCGGCGCCCCTGCTGGTCGGTGAATTCCCGCGCCGGCTTGGTGACGACCGTGTAGCCGTTGTAGTCGAGCCAGTCGATGAGCGGGCGGATCGAGGAATACTCCTGATCCTCGATCAGCGCCGTGTAGTAATAGGCCCTGAGCAGATACGCCTGGCGGGTCACCTCTTCGAGCAGGCGGCGGTAGTCGAGGTCGGTGCCGAGCGCCTTCGCGGTGGCATAGAGGTTGGCGCCGTCGATGAACATCACGACTTTCTCGCGTGAATCGAGGAAATCCAAAATATGTCTCCCGTCGACCGGCGAGCGTGTGGTGCGGATTGGGCCGCCGAAAAACCCTCGGACCCACCGGCTTGATATTGTTGTTCGTTGGCGGCGCGATTTCTTAGTTCAAACTGTACCCGTCTTGCAATGAATGTTTTCGTTAACTAGCGAATTGTCGCATGCCGCCGGCCGGGACCGCCGGCGCGCGCCGGCGGGGCGGTGCCGCTTGCGCGGCCCACGGCGCTGGTGTACGAAGGCGCCCAATTTCCAGCGTTCAGGAGAGCTCAACGTGGCCCGCGTCACCGTCGAAGACTGCATCCAACGGGTACCGAACCGATTCGATCTGGTGCTGATGTCGGCCCACCGCGCCCGGCTGATTTCCGCCGGCTCCCAGATCACGGTGGAGCGTGACAACGACAAGAACCCGGTGGTCGCCCTCAGGGAAATCGGCGACGCGGCGATTTCGCCCGAGGACCTCAGGGAAGACCTCATTCATTCGCTGCAGAAATATGTCGAGGTCGACGAACCCGAGGCCGAAGCCGCCCCGGTCATCGAGAGCCGGACCGGCGAGGACACGCCCACCGTCGACACGATCTCCGAGGAAGAGCTTCTGCGTGGCATCGAGGAGCTTGCGCCTCCCGAACGAAGAGACGAGTAGTTTTGCGGGCGCCACCGCTCGCGCGTATATTTGAAGGGCGTCTGCGGCATCGCAGGCGCCCTTGTTGATATGAGCCGGTTGTCATGGACGCGCTGACGGCCTTCGGCCTCGTCTCGGTCACGCTTATGCTGGTCTTCTATGCACTCGAAGACCGCGGCCGGCCATTTGTCCTTGCCTTCGCGGGTGCCTGTGGGCTCGCTTCGGCGTATGGATTTCTTGTGGGCGCCTGGCCTTTTGGCCTGGTTGAGGCAATCTGGGCCCTCGTCGCGTTGAGGCGGTGGCAGCGGCGCGCCGCCGGGGATGCCCGCCCATGATGCGCCAATTCGATCTTCTGGAGCGGGTTCAGGCCTACAATCCCGGCGCCGACGAGGCGCTCCTGAACAAGGCCTACGTCTACGCCATGCAGAAGCACGGCGCCCAGCGGCGGGCCTCGGGCGATCCCTATTTCGCCCATCCGCTCGAGGTCGCGGCGATCCTGACCGATCTCAAGCTCGACGACGCGTCCATCGTGGTGGGGCTCCTGCACGACACCATCGAAGACACCGACGCCACGCGGGCCGAGATCGACCACACCTTCGGTGCCGAAATCGGCGCCATCGTCGAAGGACTGACCAAGATCGACCGGCTCAATCTGGTCTCTCACGAGGAAGCCCAGGCCGAGAACCTCCGCAAACTCCTGCTGGCGATCTCCGCCGACATCAGGGTGCTGCTCGTCAAGCTCGCCGACCGGCTGCACAACATGCGCACCCTGAGCTCGCTGAAACCGGCGGCCCGCGAGCGGATCGCCCAGGAGACGATGGACATTTACGCGCCGCTTGCCGGCCGCATGGGCATGCAGGACATGCGCACCGAGCTCGAGGATCTCGCCTTTCAGACGTTGCAGCCCGGTCACTACGAGGCGATTGCCGACCGGTTGACGGACTTCCAGAAGCAATCGCGCAAACTCGTTCGCGACATCGAGCGGCAACTGCGCAAGCAGCTCAAGCAAATGGGCATCGACGCCGCCGTCGCCGGCCGGCTGAAGCGCCCCTATTCGATCTTCCGCAAGATGCAGCGCAAGTCGGTCGGCCTCGAGCAGCTCTCCGACATCATCGGGTTTCGCGTCATCGTCTCGACGGTGGACGACTGCTACCGGGCCCTGGGCGTCGTGCACACCAAGTGGTCGGTCGTCCCCGGCCGCTTCAAGGACTACATCTCGACCCCCAAGCAGAACGACTACCGCTCCATCCACTCCACGATCGTCGGCCCCGGCTCGGAGCGGGTGGAACTGCAGATCCGCACGCGCGAGATGCACGATATCGCCGAGTACGGGATCGCCGCCCACGCGCTGTACAAGGAAGGCATCTCCGGGGACATGTCGCGTCTGGAGGCCGAAAGCCGCGCCTATGGCTGGCTGCGCTCGACGATCGCGCGGCTCACCGCCGGCGACAATCCGGAGGAGTTCATCGAGCACGCCAAGCTCGAACTCTTCCAGGACCAGGTCTTCTGCTTCACCCCCGGCGGCCGGCTGATCGCGCTGCCGCGCGGCGCCACCGCGATCGATTTCGCCTACGCCGTGCATACCGAAATCGGCGACAGCTGCGTGGGCTGCAAGATCAACGGGTCCACCCAGCCGCTGATCACCCCGCTCGCCAACGGCGACGAGGTCGAGATCCTGCGCGATGCCCGCCACAGCCCGCCGCCCAACTGGGAAGCTCTGGCGGTCACCGGCAAGGCCCGCGCCGCCATCCGGCGGGCGGTGCGCCAGGCCGCCGCCGAACGCGCCGCGGTCCTGGGCGAACAGATCTACGACGCGGTTCTCGAACGCGAAGCGCTGAGCGTCACCGAGGGCGATTTCTCAAAGCTGCTCAAGGCGCTGGGGTTGGCCGGCCGGCGCGAGCTGCTGATCGCGCTCGGCGACGTGGTCGTCGACTCCGACCGCCTGGCCAGGGAAATCTGGACCATCAAGGGCGGCGGAAAGCGCCGCCGGCGGCGTCTCAACCTGCCCATCGGCACCAGCGCCGACGGCTGGTTCGCGCTCAGGGGGTCGGACCGTTTCAAGTTCCGCATTCCCGGCGGCCAGCGCCTGCCGGCCAGCCGCAAGTCGGCGCTTGCCTCGCTGGACCTGGATACCCCGATCCGGGTCTCGCCCGAAGGGGCGGTACCCGGCGAACGCCTGGTGGGCATTCTCACCCCTGACGATTGCCTGACCGTCTACCCGATCGACTCCGAAGCCCTCGCCGAGTTCCACGATTCCAAATCGGCCTGGCTCGACGTGCGCTGGGACCAGGAGGAGGGGGACGAGCGCGCCCACCGCGTCGTCATCGCCATGCAGGCCGCCAACAAGCCCGGCATGCTGGCCCAGGTCTCCGCCGCCATCGCCGCCTGCGAGGGCAACATCCACAATCTCCTGGTCCGCGCCATCTCGCCGGACTTCCACGCCATGCTGTTCGAGCTCGAGTTGCGCGACGCCGCCCAGCTCAACGATGTCCTGGCGACGCTCAAGCGCACCTCCGGCCTGACCAGCGTGCATCGCGCTTCGAAAACCGAGGCCACCGCCTTCACCGCCGTGGAGACGGCCGCCGACTTCACCGCTCATGCGCAATTCAAGGAGCAACGATGACCAACGACGAGGTGCTCGACATCTTCCGTGACTGCGGGGCGATTCTGGACGGCCATTTCGTCCTGACCTCCGGGCTGCATTCGCCGATGTATCTGCAAAAGGCATTCGTGTTCATGTGGCCCGACAAGACCGAGATTCTGTGCCGGGCCCTGGCCGAGGCAATCCAAAATGTGCAAGACCCCGGAATTTCGGATCGACTCCGGACCGTTACCAAGGTCGTCTCGCCGGCTGTTGGCGGCATCATTCCCGGCTATGAGACCGCCCGGCACCTGGGTCTGCCGGCCATCTACACCGAGCGGGTGGAGGGAAAATTCCAGTTGCGGCGGGGCTTTAGCGTCGAGCCGGGGGAGAAGGTCCTGGTCGTCGAGGACGTTATTTCCACCGGCGGCTCGGTGAAGGAATGTGTTGAGTGCCTCCAAGAGCTCGGCGCCGACGTGGTGGCCGTCGCCTGCCTGGTCGATCGATCCGCTGGTCGAGCGGATATCGGTATTCCATTGATTTCACTGGCTGAATACCAAGTTCCCGCGTATCCCGCCGACGCCCTGCCGCCGGAGCTCGCGGCCCAGCCAGCGATCACGCCCGGCAGCCACCATGCCCGGTAAGTTTTTGAAATGATTATCGGATTAGGCAACGATATCTGCGAAGTCGGGCGCGTCGAAGAGATTCTGGACCGCTTCGGCGAGCGCTTCACCTTGCGATGCTTCACCGAGATCGAGCGCCTGAAATCCGATAAAAGGCGGGCAAGATCAGCCTCTTATGCGCGTCGTTTTGCCGCCAAGGAGGCTTGCGCCAAGGCCCTGGGGACGGGGATGTCCCGCGGCGTCTATTGGCGCGACATGGGGGTCGTCAATCTGCCCTCGGGCAAACCCACAATGGCGTTGACCGGCGGCGCCGCCAAAGTCCTCGACTGGCTCGTGCCGGATGGCCACCGGCCCCACATTCACGTCACGCTCACCGACGACAATGGGCTGGCGCAGGCCCTGGTGATCATCGAGGCGCTGCCTGTTGACCCCGCCGAGTCAACCGCCTAACCACAACTGGCACCGCACCAGACCCGGAATCCCCATGGCCGCCACCGACGAGAAGTCGAAAAAGGGCGCCTCCGCCGCGCCCGCCAGGAAAAAGAGCGAACTTCGCGAAACCGTCGTGGTGCTGCTGCAGGCGCTGCTGATCGCCTTGGTGTTCCGCTCCTTCCTCTACCAGCCCTTTTCGATCCCCACCGCCTCGATGCAGTCGAACCTGCTCATCGGCGACTACGTCCTGGCCTCGAAATTCACTTATGGTTATGGCCGCTATTCGCTGCCGCTGGGGATCATTCCGTTCAAGGGGCGCCTGTTCGGCAGCGTCCCGAACCGCGGCGATATCGCGGTGTTCCGCCCCGAGCCGCAGACCGAGAACTACATCAAGCGCGTCATCGGCCTGCCCGGCGATCACATCCAGATGCGCCAGGGCCGGCTCTATATCAACGGCGAGATGGTCGCGCGCGAGCTCGTCGGGCGCGGCACCGACACCGACAGCTTCGGGACCACCGTTCCCGTCCTGCTCTACCGCGAGACGCTGCCCAGCGGGATCAGCTACACCATCCAGGAAATCTCCGACAATGCCGGGCTCGACAACACCACCGAATATGTCGTGCCGGCCAATCACCTGTTCATGATGGGCGACAACCGCGACCGGTCCGCCGACAGCCGGGTCCTGAGCGCCGTCGGGTACGTGCCGCTGGGCAATCTTGTCGGCAAGGCCGAGGTCCGCTTCTTCTCCATCACCGACAACATCAACCCGTGGTTCATCTGGCGCTGGCCGGGCAACGTCCGCTGGGACCGGATGTTCCAGTCCCTGTATGAGTGATGGCGCTTGAACTGACCGCGCGCCGCGACCTCGAAGCGCGGCTCGGCCATGCCTTCTCCGATCCCGATCTGCTCGAACGGGCCCTGACCCACACCAGCGCCGTCGCCCCCTCGAAACGCATCGCCCGCTCCTACCAGCGGCTCGAATTCCTCGGCGACCGGGTCCTGGGTCTGGTCGCCGCCGAGGTGTTGTTTGCCGCCCATCCGCAAGCCAACGAGGGCGGTCTGAGCCGCACCCTCAACGCCGTGGTGCGCAAGGAAAGCTGCGCCGCCGTTGCCCAGGCGCTGGAGCTCGGCCGCGCGGTCAGGCTCGGCGACTCGGAGGCGCGCTCCGGCGGCGCCGAAAAGCCGGCCATCCTCGCCGACACCTGCGAGGCGGTGATCGGCGCGATCTTCCTGGACGGCGGTCTGGAGGCCGCCCGCCGCTTCGTCGAGGAGTATTTCGGCGACTGGCTCTTTGCCGGCCTGAAGACCCGCGGCGACGCCAAGACGGCGCTGCAGGAATGGGCCCAGTCCAGGGGCCTCGAGCCGCCGTCCTACGAGGAGGTCGAACGCTCCGGCCCCGACCACGCACCAGAGTTCGAGATCGAAATCAACCTCGCCGGTTTCGAGCCCGTGGCCGCCCGCGGCCGCTCCAAGAAGCAGGCCGAGCACGCCGCGGCGACCGAGTTCCTGTTGCGCGAGAAAGTCTGGAAACACCCAAGGTGACGGCGCCGGAGGGCATGCGATGCGGTTTCGTCGCCCTTGTGGGGGCGCCGAATGCCGGCAAATCGACGCTCCTGAACGCGCTGGTGGGCACCAAGGTCTCGATCGTCACCCACAAGCCGCAGACCACCCGCATGCGTATCCGTGGCGTGGTGACCCACGAGCGCGCGCAGATTGTCTTCATCGACACGCCGGGCATTTTCGCGCCCCGCCGCCGGCTCGACCGGGCGATGGTCGCCGCCGCCTGGGCCGGGGCCGGCGACGCCGATGTGATCGCGCTGATCGTCGATGCCGCCGGCGGCGTCACCGACGAGGTCGAAGCGCTGCTGTCGGGATTGACGGAAGTCCGGCGCCCCAGGGTGCTGCTTTTGAACAAGATCGACAAGGTCGAGCGCCCCGCGCTGCTGGGGCTGGCCGAGGCGCTCAACGAAAAGAGCGGGTTCGGCAGGACCTTCATGATCTCGGCGCTCACCGGCGACGGCGTCGCGGACTTCGTCGCCTGGTGCGCAAAGACGATGCCCGAGGGCCCGTGGCATTTCCCCGAGGACCAGCTCACCGACCTGACGCTGGCGCTGAGTGCCGCCGAGGTCACCCGCGAGAAGCTGTTCCTCAGAATCCACGAGGAAATCCCCTACGCCGCCACCGTTGAGCCCGAGCGCTTCGAGGTGAAGCCGGACGGCTCCTACCGCATCTCGCAGATCATCGTGGTCGGCCGCCAGGCCCACAAGAAGATCGTCCTCGGCAAGGGCGGGCAGACGATCAAGGCGATCGGCGCCGCGGCCCGCAAGGAGCTCGCCGGGATGTTCGGCGTGCCGGTGCACCTGTTCCTGTTCGTCAAGGTGCGCGAAAAATGGGCCGAGGACCCGGAACACTATCGCGAGCTGGGGCTGGAGTTCCCGAGTTGACCGCCCATGCAATGGTCCGCTGAAGCCCTCGTCATCGGCACCCGCAAGCACGGGGAGACCTCGGTCATCCTCGAGGCGATGACCGAGGGCCACGGCCGGCATCTGGGGCTGGTGCGCGGCGGCCGCTCGCGGCGCTTCCGGGCGGTCCTGCAGCCGGGCAACTCGGTCCTTGTCACCTGGCGGGCCCGGCTGGACGACCATCTGGGGACGTTCACCGTTGAGCCCCTGGTCGCCCGCGCCGCCGCGCTCATGGACAGCCGCCGGCGCCTCTATCTCAGCCAGCTCGTCTGCGAACATCTGCGCCTGCTGCCCGAGCGCGATCCGCACGCCGCGCTCTACGAAGCGGCGCTGGCGCTCATCGAAACCGGCGACGAGGCGGTGGCCATCGGCGGCTCGCTGGCCCGGTTCGAGTTGCGCCTGCTCGAGGAGCTCGGGTTCGGGCTCGATCTGAGCCAATGCGCGGCCACCGGCGTTACCGACGACCTCGTCTATGTCTCGCCGAAATCGGGCCGGGCGGTGTCCGCCGGGGCGGGCGAGGCCCACAAGGCCAGGCTCTTGGCCTTGCCGCCCTTCCTCATCGGCACCGGCGAACCCGATCCCGGCTCGGTTGCCGAGGCGCTCACGCTCACCGGCTATTTCCTCGCCGCCCATGTCTGGACGCCGCGCTCCATCGCGCCGCCCACCGTCCGCGACAGGTTGATCGCCGCGCTCCTATAATTGCCGCCGATTCGCATTTCGAAAGGCTCCTGCCATGGGCGAAGCTTTGCCCCCGTCTGCCGCTGAATTTCACACCGTCGACCTGCGCGAAACCCTCGAAGAGCGCTACCTGCAATACGCGCTCTCGACGATCACCCAGCGCGCCTTGCCCGACGCCCGCGACGGGCTCAAGCCCGTGCACCGGCGCATCCTGCACGCCATGCGGCTGTTGCGCCTGGACCCCGACCAGGGCTTCAAGAAATGCGCCCGCGTCGTCGGCGACGTCATCGGCAAGTACCACCCGCACGGCGAGCAGTCCGTCTACGACGCGCTGGTGCGCCTGGCGCAGGACTTCGCGGTTCGCTATCCGCTTGTCGAAGGGCAGGGCAATTTCGGCAACATCGACGGCGACGGCGCCGCCGCCCAGCGCTACACCGAGGCGCGGCTCACCGACGTCGCCATGCGCCTGCTGGAGGGGCTGACCGAGGACGCCGTCGACTTTCGTTCGACCTATGACGGCGAGGAGGACGAGCCGCTCGTCCTGCCGGCAAACTTTCCGAACCTCCTGGCGAACGGCTCGTCGGGGATCGCCGTCGGCATGGCGACCTCGATCCCGCCGCACAATGTCGCCGAGTTGTGCGCCGCCGCCGAGCATCTGATCAACGACCCCGAGGCGACGACCGACAGGCTCGTGGACTTCGTCAGGGGACCGGATTTCCCCACCGGCGGCATCCTGGTGGAGGAGCGTGCCGCGATCGTCGAGGCCTACGAGACCGGGCGCGGGGGCTTCCGGGTCCGGGCGCGCTGGGAGCGCGAGGACACCGGCAACGGCACCTGGGTCGCGGTGGTCACCGAAATCCCCTGGCAGGTGCCCAAATCGCGGCTGGTCGAGAAGATCGCCGAGCTTCTGCTGGCCCGCAGACTGCCGCTGCTCAAAGACGTGCGCGACGAGTCCGCCGAAGACGTGCGCCTGGTTCTGGAGCCGAAGAACCGCACCGTCGATCCGGTGCTGCTCATGGAATCGCTGTTCAAGCTCACCGAGCTCGAATCGCGCATCTCGCTGAACATGAACGTCCTCGACGGCGGCGCGGTGCCGAAAGTGATGGGCCTGGGCCCGGTGCTGAAGGCCTGGCTGGCGCATCGCCAGGAGGTCCTGGTGCGCCGCACCCGCTTCCGGCTCGAGGCGATCGCCCGCCGGCTCGAGGTGCTCGACGGCTATCTCGTCGCCTATCTCAATCTCGACGAGGTCATCTCGATCATTCGCACCGAGGACGAGCCCAAGTCGGCGCTGATCGCGCGCTTCTCGATCACCGACAACCAGGCCGAGGCGATCCTCAACATGCGTTTGCGCGCCCTCAGAAAGCTCGAGGAAATCGAGATCCGCGGCGAGCACGACAAGCTCGTCGCCGAGGGCGACCGCCTCGACAAGCTCGTCAAATCGGACAAGCGCCAATGGGGCGCCATCTCCGCCGAGATCAGAGCGCTCGCCGAGGCCTACGGGCCCGACACCGAACTGGGCGCGCGCCGCACCCGGTTCGAAAGCGCGCCCGAGGCCGATCTGGGCGACTTGCACACCGCCATGGTCGAGCGCGAGCCGATCACCGTGGTGCTCACCGAAAAGGGCTGGATCCGGGCGCTCAAGGGCCATCTCGACGACGCGGGCAGCCTCGGGTTCAAGTCCGACGACCGGCTCAAGCTCATGGTTCGCTGCCAAACGACCGACAAGCTGCTGCTGCTGTCGACCGCCGGCAAGGTGTTCACGCTTGCCGCCGACCGGTTGCCCGGCGGCCGGGGCTTCGGCGAGCCGGTACGGATCATGGCCGACATGGAGCCAGGCAGCGACATCGTCGAGCTTTTCGTCCACACCCCGGGCGCCGAACGCCTGATCGCGTCGGATCGCGGGGACGGGTTCGTCGTCCCCGAGGACGATCTGGTTGCCACCACCCGCAAGGGCAAGCAGGTGCTCAACGTCAAGACCCCGGCCGAGGCCGCCGTGCTCGTTGCCGCCGCCGGCGACCGGGTGGCGGCGATCGGCTCGAACCGCAAGCTCCTGATCTTCGGCCTCGACGAGCTGCCCCGGATGGGGCGCGGCAAGGGCATCCGCTTGCAGAAATACGGCAAAGACGTGCGGCTCAGCGACGTTTTGGTTTTCTCCGCCGCCGAGGGGATGAGCTGGACCGACAGCTCCGGGCGCCAGTTCAACAAGCCGATGAGCGAACTGGCGGACTGGATCGGCGAGCGGGCCCAGGCCGGTCGCGTCGCCCCGCAAGGCTTCCCGCGCACCAATCGCTTTCGCGGCGCCTAAAAAAAGGGGTGGCACCAGGCCACCCGTCAGTTTCGTCGGGAAACAACTGTTCCGCCAATCGACGTATGCGGTCGGAGGAACCGGGCAGCATCGATCGTCTGGGAGTGGTGTATCGCTGGACACACCAGTTTGGACGCCACCGATAATATTATTAGCAAATCGCCGCGCGTCGGCGCAAGTGTTTGTATGGTAGATGCGGCAAACCGCTCCAACTGCCCTATGGAAGCCAGAAATCGACGATCACCGGCAGATGGTCGGACCCGCCGGGCGAGCTGCCCACGGCAACCCGTGAAATTTCAATGTCGCCGCGGCTCAGCACGTGATCGAGCGGCAGGAAGCGCGGCACGTCGATGATGCCGGTGCCCAGATAGGCCGCCGGCCAGGTCGGCATCAGCCGCGTGTGCCGGACCAGCCCGTTCTCGGCGCCGAAGGCACGCAACGCCCCGGAGAAGGGCGTGGAGTTGAAGTCGCCCGCCACGATCAGCGGGCCGGTGACGGCGGCGACCGCCTGCGAAAGCTGTGCAAATTGCAGCCGTTGCCGCGTCGGCGGCAGCGGCCAGTCCAGATGTGTCGTCATGACCGTGAACGGCTTGCCGTCGCCATCGGTCATCGTCACCGAGATCCGCGCCACCCGCCCGCCGCGGGCGATGTCGTCCACGCACTCGTGGCCGGGGGCGATGGTGAAGGGCAGGCGCGAGAACAGGGCGATGAACGCCCGCCGGTCACCCTGGCAGCGCACCGAATAGGGGAAGCGCTCGTCCAGCGGGCCATCCAGCCGCGGCCGGAAATCCCGCCAGTATTCCTGGATCACGAGAATGTCGGGATCGGCCGCGATTACCGGTTCCATCATCTCGGAGAGGTGACGGTTGTTGGCGTCGATGTTGAAACTCATCAGCCGGATGGTGGCGCCGGGCGGCTGGGCGGGCGGCGGCGCGGTGAAGGCCGCCACGAATTCCGGCATCGTCACCGTCACCGAGGCGAGAAATCCCGTTGCCGCCAGCGAAATCACCAACCCGCGCAGCGGCTGCCGCCGGAAGACCGCCAGGGCGAGGACGAGCCCGATCAACGTCAGCGCCAGCAGCACCAGCTGCACGTGGTTGAAGACGTCCAGCGGCACCCAGAAGAGCCCGAGCGCCCCGGCGATCGCCGCCAGGGATGCGGCGGCAATCACCACGCCGATGCAAGCCGCGGCTGCCCGCCAAAGCCATTTCAGGATCAATCGGCCGGTTCCCTTTTGCGACGGCGGCGGCCCGCCTAGTCGACGCGCCGCCAGCGCTGGCCGCCAATAAGGGTTTCGAGCGGCCGGAACGTCCCTTTGTACGCCATTTTGGGCGAATCCTTGACCCAGTAGCCCAAATACACATGCGGCAGTCCGGCGGCCTTCGCCCGCTCGATATGGTCGAGGATCATCAGCGAGCCCAGGCTGCGCCGGTTGAGGTCCGGATCGAAGAAGGAATAGACCATCGACAGCCCGTCGGAGAGCATGTCGGTCAATGCCGCCGCCACCAGCCGCAGGTCGCCGTCCGGCCCGCGCAACGCGTACTCGATCAGCATCGATCTGACCGGGGTGTCCTCGACCATGAACTCGTAGTCCACGTACGACATCGAGGTCATGCCACCGGTCGGATGGCGGGCGTAGAGATAGCGCCGGAAAAGCTCGAACTGGGCGGCACTGGCCTGAGGGATCATCTCGGTGCTGACGACGTCGTCATTGCGGCGGGCGATGCGCCGCTGCGCCCGGCTCGGTTCGAACTCGTCGACGACGATGCGCGCCGATTCGCACGCCGCGCAGCCCTCGCAGGCGGGCCGATAGATGATGTTCTGCGAACGCCGGAAGCCGTGCTGGGCCAGAACCGCGTGCATCATCTCCGCCCGGCGGCCGCTGAGATGGGTGAACAGCTTGCGCTCCATCCGGCCGTCCAGATACGGGCACGGCATCGGCGCGGTGAGATAGAATTGCGCTTGCTCGGGCTTCTGCTCGGTCATCTCGGCTCCGTCGCGGCGCAGATTCTAGATGCCGTACCACCAGGGCGCAACAACGCTGAACACCAGCCACACCAGGATCACCAGCGGAATGCCGGCGACCATGAAATCTCGGAACCGGTAGTGCCCCGGTCCCATCACGAGCAGATTGGTCTGGTAGCTGATCGGCGTTGCGAACGAGGCGTTGGCGCCCAGGATCACCGCCACGACGAAGGGCACCGGATCGGCCCCCAGCGAATGCGCGGCCGAGATCGCGATCGGCGTGCACAGGACCGCCGTGGCGTTGTTGGACAAGACGTTGGTGATGATCGCCACGATCAGGAAGATCCCGGACATCACCAGCGCCGGCGGCACGTCGCCCATGCCGGCCACCAGCCCGCGCGCCACCAGGTCCGCCCCGCCGGTCACCTCCAGCGCCGTTGCCATGGCGATCGCGGAGCCGACCAGCAACACGATCCGCCGGTCGACCGCCCGCGCCGCCTGCCGGATGTTGAGGCAGCCGGCCACCAGCATCGCCACCGCGCCGCCGACTGCCGCCACCACGGTCGGCACCAGGCCGCTGGCGATCGCCAGCACCGTCACTACGAAAATCGCCTGCGCCCGGCGCGCGAAGCGGCTCAGCGGCACCGGCGCGGCGCTCCATTCGAACACCACCAGATCCTGCAACCCCCGCATTCGGTTGATGTTCGGCAGCCGCCCGGCCAGCAGCAGCACGTCGCCGGGTTCCAGCCGGATTTCGCCGAGCGACTGGCGTGGCATGCGGCTGCGTCGTTCGATGCCGACGATGAGGCAGCCGTGCTGGGCCAGAAATCCCGCCTGGTTGATCCCGGTATTGACCAGCCGCGAGCCGGGTGGCACCAGCGCCTCGCACACGACGAATTCGGTATCCTCGTCGGCGCCGCTTTCCGTCTCCGCCTCGTGATGCGGCTCGAAAACCCGCCATCCCTTGAGAGCCTCGGTGAGCCGCTCGCGGGTCGCCGCGACGATCAGCGTGTCGCCCTCCTCGAGCGTTAGCTCCTCGAAGGGCGGCACGTGATTGACGCCGCGGCGCCGGATCGCCCTGAGCGTCATGTTGGTCAGCTGCGGGAACATCCCCGCCACCGACTGTTCGCCGATCAGCGGATGGCCGTGCTCAAGGCGCACCTCGGAGATGAACTGCAGGTTCCGGGCCGGCGGTGCGCCGGCGGCCTGCGGCGGCGCTTTTGGCAGCAGCCTCGGCATCACGAATATCACATAGACCCCCCCGGCCACTGCGATGATCGCGCCGGGGACGGTGAACGCGAAGAAGTCGATGCCCTCGACCCCGGCGTCCAGGGCGATACCGGCCGCCAGCAGATTGGTTGACGAACCGATCAGGGTCGTCATGCCCCCCAGGATCGAGATGAAGCTCAGCGGCATCATGATGTTCTGGGTGGGCAGGCGCCGACGGGCCGCCAGCGCGGCCAGCACCGGGATGAACACGACCACCACCGGGGTGTTGTTGATGACGCCGCTGATGAGCCCGGCCAGCACCAACGCCACCGGTATCAGCCGCGCCGCCGAGCGCGGTCGCCCCTGGTCGACGGCGGAGATCACGGCGCCCAGCGCGTCGGTCTGGACCAGTCCCTGGCCCATGACCAGCAAGGCCAGGATCGAGATCAGGGCCGGGTTGGCGAACCCGGCCAGCAGCGAGCCGGGATCAAGGCCGCTGGCCGGCGCCGCCGCCCCGATCAGCATCAGCGCCAGGATCGATCCCAGCGCCACCAATTCCAGGCTCAGCCATTCGCTGACGTACAGCACCACGGCGACGCCGATCACCGCGAAGCTGAGCCAGGCCACCACCATGGGGGAGAGTTGAAGCGCCGCCATCGGCGGAAGCTAGCATGCGCCGCGCCGCCCGCCGCAACCGAAAAGGGCGCCTGGAAAAGCGATTTTCCCGCCGTTCAGGCAGGCAGAATCTGGTTCTCGTGCGACCTCAGGAAGCGCCGCGCTGTTCCCAGCGCATCCGCGGATGATCGCGCGCCTCGTCGGCCCAGTGCTGTTCCATCGGCGAGCGCCGCACCATCAGCGTGCCGACGATCAGGTCGTGCAGCAGCTGCCGCCGGGGCGTGAACAGCCCCAGGGCCAGAAGCGGCCAGAACACCCAGATCGTGACCCAGAATACCAGTGGATGCAGCACCGCACGCACCCCGTCGAGCGGCCGTTTCCGCGTCGGCGTGAGAACGATGTCCATCGCCTTCATGCCGATCGTGGCGCGCATCGGAGTGCCCAGCGTGCTCGTATAGTAGAAGACGATGATCGCCGGCCCGAGGATGATGTAGCCCAGCCACGCGATCCCCAGGGTCAGCAGCCCGGCGATCGCCAGCACGACGGCGGCGACGGCGAACAGCGCGATCATGATCACCAGATCGATCAGATAGGCAAAGACCCGCCTTGTCAGGACTTCCTCGAAGAGCTCCGGCGAGCTCTCGGGGTCCGGCAGATCGTCACGCACATCCCGCCCCATTGCGTTCCGTCCCCTCGCGGTGCTCGCGCTCATGACCCCAAGATGGTCCCTGCCGCGCCGGCCGCAAGGGGTCGGACATCTCAGGCATTGAGCGCCTGGGCCGCCTCGAGCGCGAAATAGGTCAGGATGCCGGCGCACCCCGCGCGCCTGAATGCCATCAGGGTTTCCATAATGGCGGCTTGCCGATCCAGCGCCCCGCCCTCGGCGGCGAACGCGATCATCGCGTATTCCCCGGACACCTGGTAGGCGAAAACCGGCAGCTCGAACGCTTCGGCGACGTCGCGGACGATATCGAGATAAGCCAGGCCCGGCTTGACCATCACCATGTCGGCGCCTTCCTCGATGTCCGCCTCGACTTCCCTCAGCGCCTCGGCGCGGTTGGCGAAATCGAGCTGGTAGGTGCGCTTGTCGCCCCTCAGGCGCCGGCCCGAGCCGACCGCCTCGCGGAACGGACCGTAGAAGCACGAGGCGTATTTCGCCGCGTAGCTCATGATCATTGTGGTCGCGAGCCCGTCCGCGTCCAGCCCCCGGCGGATCGCGCCGACCCGACCGTCCATCATGTCCGAGGGGGCGATGACGTCGGCGCCGGCCCGCGCCTGAACCAGCGCCGAACGCACCATCACCTCGACCGTCTCGTCGTTGAGCACCACCCCGTCCCGCACCAGCCCGTCCTGGCCGTCGCTCGAGTATTCGTCGAGCGCCGTGTCGGCGATCAGCCCGATCTCGGGAACCGCCGACTTGATGGCGGCGAGCGCCCGGCACATCAGATTATCGGGATTGTAGGCTTCCTCGGCGGTCTCGGAGCGCTTGTCGTCGGGCGTGTTGGGAAACAGCGCCAGCGCCGGAATGCCCTCGGCGGCGGCGGCCCGGGCCGCCTCGACCGCCAGATCGATCGTCAGCCGCTCGACGCCAGGGAGGGTGGCGATGGCGGAGCGCGCGTTCGTGCCGTCCTCGATGAAGAGGGGCCAGATGAGGTCGGCGGGGGAAACAGTGGTCTCGCGCACCAGCGCCCGCACCCACGCCGACTGTCTCAGCCGGCGCGGCCGCCTTCCCTCCAGGAACCCCATATCGTGGCGTGGCAACGGCTTTTTGCTCATGCTAGAGGTGCCCCCGGCCCGGGCCGCTGTTTATCAGGCGCCGGGGCCGCTTGAAAGCGCGGGAGTGATCGAGCGTGAACGCCACCGCATCCCTGCCGGCGGGCGCCAGGGGAGTCTCGCCGGGGAGTGGGCGATGAGCCTTGGCGCTGCCCCGATCGCTCCCTACGCGCGTCTGGTTTCGGTGATCACCCTGGGCCATGGCCTGATCGACAGCGGGCGCCTTCTGGGCATCGCGTCCGGATCGGGCAATCCGGTGACGACGTACGGCCCCGAGGCCTTCTGGACGCTGGTCGCCTTCGCGCTGATGCGCCTGATCGCCGCCGTCGGGCTGTGGAGCTACGCGATCTGGGGCCTGGTGCTGGTGCTGGCCGCCAATGGCGGCGAGCTCATCATCTCGCTGATCGCCCCGCAATGGCTCAGCGTTGGGATCGTCGGATTCGCGGTCAGGCTGCTGATCCTGCTGGCCGCGGTGCTGCTGTTGGCGTTCGAGCGCTATTTGCACAATCTGCACGCCAGCGAGCTATAGACAAACGACGCGCTCACCAATCATAAGGGTTAGGAAATCCTCACCCCCGGTTACCTCTTGGAAAGCCAATTATTGCCTTTTTTTCAGTAAGATAAAGTTAAGTCTGAAATTTAAGGCGATCTTTTCGGCTCCCCCCTAGTTTGCCCCACCAGACGCGAGGAAATCGCGCGTGTTGACAGTGAGGCAAACCGATGAGTGTGACACCGATTGCCGTTCAGGCACCGGAGCCCGAGGAGCAGGACGGACTCAAGCCGCGATATCTTGAAGCCGTCGCGCGCGTGGAGCGTCTGCACCGCAGGCTACTCGATCTGATCAAGGACGAGTTCGACCGCATGGGCTGGGACGACATCAATCCCGTCCAGGCCATCCTGATGTTCAATATCGGCGACTCCGAGTTGACGGCGGGGGAACTGCGCAGCCGCGGCTTCTATCTGGGGACCAACGTCTCCTACAATCTCAAGAAGCTCGTCGATACCGGCTACATCCACCAGGAGCGTTCACGCACCGACCGCCGTTCGGTCCGCATCAAGCTCACCCCGAAGGGTGAAGAGGTCGCCGAGGTTATCGACGAGCTCTACGACCGGCATCTGAAGTCGATCGAGAAGGTCGGGGGGCTTAGCGAGGATGAATTCGACCGGCTCAACACCGCGCTGGCGCGGCTCGAGCGCTTCTGGGTCGATCAGATTCTCTACAAGCTCTAGGCCGCAGCGGACGGATTTCGAATTCCGACCACGCCCCGTGCCGACGCCGATTGACCCCGGCGCCGCCGCGGGGCGCGCCTGTTCTTATTGCTGCCGCAAATCGGCCGTAGCGGCTTGCCCGGTCGTGTGATCGCGGGCATTTGAGCGCCGCGGCGGCGGTTTGAACGCACTGCGCGTTGAGGGCGGTGCCCAAGTGATGCTAGAGAGCGCTGGCGTCGTGCGCCTGTCGATCGTCTCAACCACGGGTCTTTGCATGCGGCTGTTGTCGTCCGCCTTCGAGATTTCGCTGTCCCGCATTGCCGCCGTCGTGCTGGCCGCCTGGCTTGCCGTCGGCGGAACGGCGCTGGCCGAAGATGTGGAGGAGATGGCGCACAACAACACCGTCGCCGCTCGCGATGCCATCGACACGTTCGAGCCGATCCTTTCCTACGAGACGGCCTACAATCTGCAGCTCGCGATCGCGCGTTATGAGCAAATCGTCGCCAGCGGCGGCTGGATTCAGGTGCCGCGCGGCGTCGGCGGGCTGTATATCGGCCGCCGCGACCGCGAGGTGCGCGAGCTGCGCCACTATCTGATCCAGACCGGCGACCTGCCCGCCGCCGAAGGCGACACCGGCCGCCGTTTCGACGAGGCGGTCGATCTCGCGGTGCGCCGCTTCCAGGCCCGGCACGGGCTGACCGTTCACGGCGGCATCGACGAGCAGACCTTCCTGGCCATGAGCGTGCCGGCCCAGGTCCGGCTCGACCAGCTGCGCATCAATCTGCAGCGGGTGGAGGAAATGGCCCCCACGCTGGGCGACCGCTACGTGGTGGTCAACATTCCCGCCGGCCAGATCGAGGCCATCCAGGGCGGCACCGTGGTCGGCCGCCACACCGCCATCGTCGGGCGCATCGACCGCCAGACGCCGATCCTCCAGTCCAAGATCTACGAGGTCAATTTCAACCCCTTCTGGACGGTTCCGAAATCCATCGTCCAGCGAGACCTCATCAAGTACATGAACGAGGATCCCCAGTATCTTGAAAACTATAATATTCGCATCTACGACGCTCGGGGCCAGGAGCTGACCGCCAACCAGATCGACTGGCAGACCGACGAGGCGGTCAACTACCAGTTCCGCCAGGATCCGGGGCCCGAGAATTCTCTCGGCCATGTGCGGCTGAATTTCCACAACCCCTACGACGTGTTCCTGCATGACACCCCCCAGCAGTCGCTGTTCTCCGAGATCAACCGCTTCTTCTCGTCCGGATGCGTCAGGGTGGAGGGGATCAAGGATCTCGTGCGCTGGCTGCTTTCGGCCAACGAGGGGTGGGACGAAGCCGCCATCGATGTGGTGTTCCAGTCCGGGGAGCGCGTCGATGTGACCCTGAGGGACCCGGTTCCGATCCTGACCACCTACATCACCGCCTGGGCCAACCGGGCCGGCGTCGTCAGCTTCCGCGACGACGTGTATGATTTCGACGCCACCGGGCGGCTGGCCTCGGTCGACTGACGCCGGCGTCCGCGGGGTCCCGGCACCTCGAACCAACCCGGGCCGGGTGGTCGGCGGACGAAAGGCGAGGGGCCCATGCTCCGGCTGATGCTGTTTCGACACGCAAAATCTTCCTGGGCCAAGGCCGGCCTGGCCGATATCGACCGGCCGCTGGCCCCGCGCGGCCGCCGGCAGGCCGCCCGGATGGCTCAGGCGATGGCGGAAACCGGCCTCCTGCCGGCACGGATCGTGTGCTCGACCGCCCTGCGCGCCCGCCAGACGCTGGCGCGGATGCTCGAGACCCTGCTCCCGGAGCTCCCGGAGGCGGCCGAAATCGTGATCTCCGGCGACCTCTACGGCGCCGGTGGGGACTACCAGCCGGTCATCGCCGGGCGCCCCGACGCGGCGAGCCCGCTGATGCTCGTCGGCCACAATCCGGCAATCGAGATGACGGCGCTGGCGCTGTGCGGCACCGGCGAAACGGCCAAACGCGAGGCGATGCGCGCCAAGTTCCCCACCTCGGCCCTGGCGGTCATCGACTTCGACGCCGAAAGTTGGGCCGGGGCGCGGCCCGGCACCGGCCGGCTCGCCGAATTCCTGACCCCCGAATGAAGCCCGCCGGCCCGTCGAAATCCGGCCGCATCCTGTTCGAATTCGTCGAACTGGGCGGCCAGGTGCGCATCGCCGCCATCGACGAGCGGACCGGCGTCGAAGTGGTCGCCGTGGCGCCGGCCGGTTCGACCCGCCAGCAGATGCAGCAACTGGCGGCCGCCAAATTGCGCCGGCAGTTGGCGCGCGACGCAAACCAATAGCTTCCGGACCGCTTGGAATCGGTTCTCGGTGTGTGATAAGCGAACCGCTCATCGTGTTGCCCCATGGGCTTCGAACCCCAAGATATCGTGCCATGACCCGATCCGCCGCGGCCTCCGCCGCCCCCGCACCCGTTTCCTCGATCCTCACGCAGCCGCTCGCCGCGGCCGACCCCGGCGTCGCCGACGCGATTGCGAAGGAACTGGACCGTCAGCAGAACGACATCGAGCTGATCGCCTCCGAGAACATCGTCTCCCGCGCCGTCCTCGAGGCCCAGGGCTCGGTGCTCACCAACAAATACGCAGAGGGCTATCCGGGCCGGCGCTACTACGGCGGCTGCCAGTTCGTGGATATCGCCGAGGAGCTGGCCATCGACCGCGCCAGGCAGCTGTTCGGCTGCAATTTCGCGAACGTCCAGCCCCACTCCGGCTCGCAGGCCAATCAGGGCGTCTACCAGGCCCTCATCAAGCCCGGCGACACCCTTATGGGCATGAGTCTCGACGCCGGCGGCCATCTCAGCCACGGCGCCCGCCCCAACCAGTCGGGCAAGTGGTTTCATTCGGTGCAATACGGCGTTCGCCCGCAGGACGGGCTGTGCGACATGGACCAGGTGCGCGCGCTCGCCCGCGAGCACAAGCCGGCGCTGATCGTGGCCGGCTATTCGGCCTATGCGCGGGTCCTGGACTGGGCGGAGTTCCGCGCCATCGCCGACGAGGTCGGCGCCTTCCTGATGGTCGACATGGCCCACGTCGCGGGGCTGATCGCCGCGGGGCTGCATCCCAACCCCGTACCGCACGCGCATGTGACCACCACCACCACCCACAAGACGCTACGCGGGCCGCGCGGCGGCATGATCTTGAGCAACGACGAGGAGATCGCCAAGAAGATCAATTCGGCGATCTTCCCGGGCATTCAGGGGGGCCCGCTCATGCACGTGATCGCCGCCAAGGCGGTGGCGTTCGCCGAGGCGCTGACCCCCGAATTCAAGGTCTATTCCGCCCAGGTCATCGCCAACGCCAGGGCCATGGCCGAGACGCTGATGAAGGGCGGGCTGGATCTGGTGACCGGCGGCACCGACAACCACCTCATGCTCGTCGATCTCAGGCCCAAATCCCTGACCGGCAAGGCCGCCGAGGCGTCCCTCGAACGCGCCGGCATCACCTGCAACAAGAACGCCATTCCCTTCGATCCGGAAAAGCCCGCGGTCACTTCGGGGCTGCGCATCGGCACGCCGGCGGCCACCTCGCGGGGCTTCGGCGAGGCCGAATGCGTCACCGTGGGCGAGTTGATCATCGAGGTGCTCGACGGGCTGGCGGCGAACGGCGAGGACGCCAACGCGGCAGTCGAGCAATCGGTTCGGGCCCGCGTGCACGAGCTCACCGCCGCGTTCCCGATCTACCAATGAGGGCCGGATAGGAGAGGGCGATGCGCTGCCCCTATTGCGGCCACGACAACACCCAGGTCAAGGACTCCCGCCCCACCGAAGATTCGACCGCCATTCGCCGCCGCCGCGTGTGCAATGCCTGCGGCGGCCGCTTCACGACGTTCGAGCGGGTGCAGCTCAGGGATCTGGTGGTCGTCAAGAAGTCCGGCCGCCGGATGCCCTTCGACCGCGACAAGCTGACCCGGTCGGTGATGACCGCGCTGCGCAAGCGCGACATCGAGCCCGAGCGCGCCGAGCGGATGATCTCCGGCGTCGTCAGGCAACTCGAAAGCCGCGGCGACAGCGAAGTGAGCTCCGAACAGATCGGCCGGCTGGTCATGGAGGGGCTCAAGAGCCTCGACGACGTCGCCTTCGTGCGCTTCGCGTCGGTCTACAGGAATTTCTCCAAGGCCGACGATTTCAGCTCCTTTCTGGCCGAGCTCGACGGCGACGCGCCCGCCCCGGCGGACGACGAGTGACCGCGCTTTCGCGCGAAGACCGGCGCTGGCTGGACGCCGCCGCCCGCATGGCGCGGCCGTTTGTCGGCACCACCGGGCGCAATCCCTGCGTCGGCGCCCTGGTGCGCGAGGCGGCGACCGGCCGCGTCGTCGGCCGCGGCGTCACCGCCCGGGGCGGCCAGCCCCATGCCGAGCCGATTGCCCTTGAGATGGCCGGCGCGGCGGCCCGAGGCGCCGCCCTCTACGTGACCCTCGAGCCGTGTTTCCACCAGGGCATGACGCCGCCCTGCGTTGACGCGGTGCTCGGCGCCGGCGTCGCCCGCATAGTCGTCGCGATGCGCGATCCCGATCCGCGCACCTCGGGGCAGTCGCTCGAACGGTTGCGGCAGGCGGGAATCGAGGTGGCGCTCGCCGATCCCGCCGGCAATCCGGCCTGGCTGCATGAAGGATATCTGAGCGCGGTGGGGGCGGGGCGGCCGTTTGTTTCCGCCAAGCTGGCGGTCTCCGCCGACGGCAAGATCGGCCGGCAGGGCCAGCCGAACGTCGCGATCACCGGCGAGGCGGCCCGCCGCTACACCCAGGCGCTGCGCGCCCGTCAGGACGCCATCCTCGTTGGCGCCGAGACCGCCCGCACCGACAATCCCTCGCTCACCGTCCGCCTGCAAGGGCTTGAGGAGCGCTCGCCGTTCCGGTGGGTGGCGCTGGGCGAACGGCCCGCCGATCCCGCGCTGCGCCTGTTTACCGACGGTGGACCGCCAACCGGCGTCATCGCCACCGATCCGGCGCGTGCCGACGGACTGCCGGCCGCCATCGAACGGCTGATCGTCCCCGCCGCGGCCGAGGGCGGTATCGATTGGTCCGCGGCGCTGCGCGAACTCGCTCACCGGCGCACCAACATGGTTCTTGTCGAAGGCGGCGCGGCCGCACTTCGGACCCTGCTCGCCGCCGGCCTCGTCGATCGGTTCTACCTCTTCCGCTCGGACCGCCAGGTCGGTGCCGACGGCGTCGCCGCCGGCGACCTCGAAACCGCGATCGCCGAGGCCGGCTTGCGGGCGGCGCGACAGCGCCCGTTGGACGCGGACCGACTGACAATCTACGAGAGGGCCCGCTGATGTTCACCGGGATCGTCACCGATGTCGGCCGGCTCGCGGGGGTCGTGGCGCGCAACGACGGGCGCGAGCTGACAATCGAAACCGCCTATGACCCCGAGACAATCGCCGTCGGCGCCTCGATTGCCTGCGACGGGGTGTGCCTGACCGTCACCGACAGGGGCGTCGATGACGGGCACAACTGGTTCCGGGTCTTCGCGGCGCTCGAGACGCTCGACGTCACCACCGTCGAAAAGTGGCAAAAGGGGCGCCGCCTCAATCTCGAGCGATCGTTGAAGGCGGGCGACGAACTCGGCGGCCACATCGTGCAGGGGCACGTCGACGCCGTCGCCACGGTGACCGCCCGCGAAGACATCGGCGACCAGATCCGTCTCGATTTTTCGGCGCCGCCCGAGGTCATGCCCTTCATCGCCAAAAAGGGCGCCATCGCCCTCAACGGCACCTCGCTGACGGTCAACGAGGTCGGCGCCGACAGCTTCTCGGTGCACCTCATCCCGCACACCGTTGCCGTGACGGCCTGGGGCGACACTCGGCTCGGCGACCGGGTCAACCTTGAGGTCGACCCATTGGCGCGCTATGCCGCCCGCCTGATCGAAACCCGTGACCGGCCGGACGAGCCAGGCAATTGACCGAGTAGCTGACCGAGTGGCTGACCAAGTGACAGACCAAGGGACCGACCGAGTGGCCGACCGGATGGCCGAGGCCCCCCACATCCTCATTATCGAGGCGCGCTTCTACGAGGACATCTCCGACGCGTTGCTGGCCGGCGCGACCGCCGCCCTCGCCGAGGCCGGGGCCCGGGTCGACCGGCACGCCGTGCCGGGAGCCCTCGAAATCCCGGCGGCGCTTTCGTTCGTGCTCGAAGCGGCGGCCACCGGCGTCGGCCCGTCCTATGACGGCTTCGTGCTGTTGGGCTGCGTCATTCGCGGCGAGACCGGCCACTACGACGTCGTCGCCACCCAGTCGGCCCGCGCCGTCATGGATCTGGCGGTCGCCCATGGTCTGGCGATCGGCAACGGCATCCTCACCGTCGATACCCTCGAGCAGGCCCGCGAACGCGCCGGCAGGGAGCGCCGCGACAAGGGCGGCGTGGCCGCGCGCGCCGCCCTGGCCATGGTCGGTCTCAAGCGCGACCTGGGCCTTTGAGGGTGGCCGGGCCGTCCCCCCGACGTCCCCGACCACTCCGGGCAGCGGCCAATCAGCGCAGCCTCGCCCGCCTGGCGGCGGTCCAGGCGCTCTACCAGATGGATGTCGGCGGCGCCTCGCTGCCCGAGACCCTCGAGCAGTTCGTCAGCCACCGGCTCGGCCAGGAACTCGAAGGCGAGCACTACCTTCCCGCCGACGCGGATTTCTTCCGCGCCATCGTCTCCGGGGTGGTCGGCCGGCAGATTGAAATCGACCCCCTGATCGACCAGGCCCTGACCGCCGACTGGCCGCTGGGCCGCCTGGACAAGACCCTGTGCGCGATTCTGCGCGCCGGCACTTTCGAATTGTGCTTTCGTGCGGATATCCCCGCCCGGGTGGCGATCGTCGAGTATGTCGATGTCGCGCGGGCCTTTTTCTCGGGGGACGAGCCGAAGCTCGTCAACGCGGTGCTCGACCGCCTGGCGCACGCAAGGCGGCGCAGTGAATTCGAGGCGGAACCGGAAAAGTGACGCAGCAAGCCAGCCCGCCCTGGACGCAACGCGGCACCGCGTACCGCAACATCGCACTGCTGACGACCTCGATGGCCACCGTCTCCTCCAACCAGGCGGTTGTCGTTTCCGCCGCCGCGTTGGCCGCCATCTCGCTGGCGCCCGATCCGGCGCTCGCCACCCTGCCGATGACCGCGACAATCGTCGGGCTGGCGCTGTCGGCGCTGCCGGCCACCCGGATCATCCACGGATTGGGCCGCAGAAAGGGCCTGATGCTCGGCGCCGCGGTGGGGATCGCGGCGGGCGTCGTGGCGTTCTACTCGATCATTCTTGGCTCGTTCTGGCTGTTCTGCGCGTCCCTCTTCTTTGTAGGCACCTCCGCCGCCTTCGTGCAGCAATACCGCTTCGCCATCGCCGACAGCGTTTCCGGCGATCTCAGGGCCCGCGCCATCTCCCTGGTGCTGGTGGGAGGGGTGGCCGCCGGCATCATCGGCCCGCAAACGGCCCTGTTCGGCAAGGACCTGTTCGCCGGGGCTCCGTTCGCGGGGTCGTTTCTCGGCATCGTCGGGTTGTCGGCGATCGGGTTCGTGGTTCTCTCCTTCACCCGCCTGGCGCCGCCGCGCCATCCCAAGCCGGGGGACGCGCCCGGACGCTCGACAAGGGAGCTCCTGCGCAGCCCCACGGTCTTCGTGCCGATCGCGACCGCCATGATCAGCTACGCCCTGATGACCTTCGTGATGGTCGCCGCGCCCCTGGCGATGGTCACGGTTTGGGGGCACTCACCCGCCGAAGCGACCGGCGCCATCCAGGCGCACATCGTGGCGATGTACCTTCCCAGCCTGATCACCGGCTGGGTCATCTCGAGGATCGGGGCACCCGCCACCATTGCGATCGGTCTGGTGCTGATCGCCGGGTGCGCCTTCGTGAACCTGAACGGCGTCTCCGTGCTTCATTTCTCCGTCGCGCTGGTGATGCTCGGCGTCGGCTGGAATTTCGGGTTCATCGGCTCGACGACGATGCTGACCGGCGCCTACGCGCCCGAGGAGGCCGAACGCGCCCAGGCACTCAACGAACCGCTGGTCTTCGGCGCCATGGCCGTCGCCTCGATCGGCTCCGGGGTATTGCTGCACACCATCGGCTGGCAGTCGATCAACGTCCTGGCCTTCCCGATCGTGCTCGTCGGGTTGGCCCTGCTGGGCTGGTGCGTGATGAACGGTCGGCGGGCGCCGGCCTGAGACCGGGGCGGCCCTAGAAGAGGTTGATGCCGCTGACCGACTTCAGGATCGCCTGGACGAAGGTCTCGTCATCCCCGTAGCCCGGCGTCCGACGCGGCACGGTGGCGAACACCTTGCCGTCCTGCAGGGTGTAGACGGCCTTGTCGGTCACCCGGTTGTTGGAATCGAAATAAACCGCCAGAACCGTCCGCTCGACGGGCCGGCTGGCGCCGAACTCGGTCTCGGCGACCTTGGTCTCGATGTAATAGAAGGCGAGCTCGGCGCCCAACGTGTTGGTGGTCTGCGGCGAACCCAGGACGATCTCGACGAAGTCCCTGGAGACGCCGGGCCGGATCTGCTGCAAGGCGTCCTCGGGGATCGAAAAGCCCTCGGTGCGCGTCTTGGAGAAGGCGAGCCCGGTATTGGCGCATCCCGCAAGCCCGCTCCCCAGTGCCATGAGGAGGGTGATCGCAACGGCGGGCACTATGGAATGGCGAAGGGACATCAACTACATTCTCCGCGCCGGGGGACGGCTTGGCTGTGATGGGCGTTCGCGACGCGCCGGCCCTGTGTAGCCGCCAAACCCGCGCCGTGGCAAGCAGTCCGTCCACGCCACCCGCCAGTCGCGGCTCGCCGAGCCAAACGCCCCGCAAAGAAGCGCAATGATGCCGTTTCCATTCCGCAAAGACCGCCTGGGTGACGCGGCAGTGGCCGTCTACACACCGATTGTGGCGCAATCCCGACACCCCCGCCCGTTCCTCGAATGGGGGATCGCCGACACCGCGACCGGCCGCTTCGACCTCTTGTCGCTGCACGTGGCGCTGGTCCTGCACCGGCTGCGCCGGGAGCCGCAAGCCAGACGATTCGCCCAGGCGCTGTTCGATCTGTTCTTCCGGGACATGGATCGCTCATTGCGCGAGATGGGCGTGGGCGACCTGTCCGTGCCGCGCCGCGTCGCCCGCATGACCGAGATGTTCTATGGGCTTCTGGCCAGCGTCGGCGAGGCGCTGGACCTCTCCGACGCCGCGGCGCTCACCGCCGCGCTGTCGCGCAACGTCTACGACCAGGAGCCCAACGCCGCCGCCGAGCTCGCCACCTACTGCCGGCGGCAGGCCGCCGCGCTCGCCGCGCAATCGGCCGACGACATCGTTGCCGGCCACCTGGAGTTCGCCCCCCATGAAACCGACGCCTGAAGCAGATCTTTCGACCCTGCTCGGCACGCGGGTGCGGCTCGCCCGGGTGCCGCCGGCCGGCCGCAAGGTGCGCATCGAGGCCGACGCCGAGGCGCTCGAGGCGATCGCCTCGCGGCTCGGCATCCTTGGCGTCGACCGCTTCACCGCCGCGATCAACGTGGCGCCCTTCCGCGGCGGCCTGCGGGTGAGCGGCGAACTCGACGCCGCGGTTCGCCAGCAATGCGTGATCACCCTCGAGCCGGTCGACGCCTCTGTGCACGAAACCATCGACCGCGTTTTTCTCGAAGGCCCGGACACCGCGCAGAAGCACGTCCTCGTCGATCCGGAAGCCGAGGACGAGCCGGACTGGTTCGACGGCGAAGTGCTCGATTTCGCCCCGCTTCTGATCGAGACCCTGTCGCTCGCCCTCGATCCCTATCCGCGCGCCCCCGGCGCCCGTCTCGAGGAGGCCCCGGCCGGCCCGGATGCCGACCGGGCGTCCCCCTTCGCGGCGCTCAAGGCCCTCAAGCCGCGCTCGCCGCAAGGTTGATATGCTCTCAAAAGGCTTGCCTCGCCCCTTTTCGACGATAAGGTGCCCCGTGCGCCGGCCCTTCCAGCTTTGTCGATGAATCCTCAAATCACGATATCGGTCGACGCCATGGGCGGCGACAACGGTCCCGCCACGGTGCTCAGAGGCGCCCGGATGGCGCTCACCGAGCGCCCCGCGACCCGCTACGTCTTCCATGGCGACGAAACCGAGCTTTCCGCGCTCATGGCGGCGCTCCCCGGGCTCGGGACCGTCTCCGAAATCGTCCATTGCGACACCGTCGTGCCGATGGACGCCAAGCCGGCCCAGGCGCTGCGCCGCGGCCGCGGCAGTTCCTCGATGTGGAGCGCCCTGCAGGCGGTCAAGGACGGCGCCGCCGACGTCGCGATCTCGTGCGGCAATACCGGCGCCCTCATGGCGATGGCGACGGTCTGCCTCCGGCCCATCGACGGCATCGCCAGGCCCGCGATCGCGGCCATCTGGCCGACCCTGAAGGCCGACACGATCGTCCTCGATGTCGGCGCCACCGTCGGCGGCGACAGCCGCCAGCTCGTCGATTTCTCGATCCTCGGCGCCGCCATGGCGCGGGCCCTGTTCGACATGAAGAGCCCCACCCTCGGGCTCCTCAATGTCGGGGTCGAGGAAGTCAAGGGTCTCGACGCGGTGCGGGACGCCGCGAAGTTTCTCTCCGAGGCCACGAATGCGGGGATGCGCTATCACGGCTTCGTCGAGGGCGACGACATCGGCAGGGGCACCGTCGACGTGGTGGTGACCGAGGGCTTCGCCGGCAATATCGCCCTGAAGACCGCCGAGGGCACGGCCCGCCAGGTTGGCGAGTATCTGCGCGCCGCGCTCGCCGAGACCTGGTCGTCGCGGCTCGGAGCCATGCTCGCCCGGCCGGCGCTCAGGGCCTTCCGGCGCAAGATGGATCCGCGCCGCGTCAATGGCGGGGTGTTTCTGGGCCTCAACGGGATCGTCATCAAGAGCCACGGCGGCAGCGACGAACTCGGCTTCAGGAGCGCCCTGGGGCTGGCCTACGAAATGGCGCGCAACCGCCTGATCGAACGCGTCGGCGAGGGAATCGACAGGCTGGGACCGCTGCCCGAGCACGCCGCGAGCGTGTCCGTCGAGCCGTCGCCGGCGTGAGCGGCGTGCGCTCCATTGTCAGAGGCGTCGGCAGCTATCTGCCCGAGCGGGTGCTGACCAACGACGATCTTTCGAAAATTGTCGACACCTCCGACCAGTGGATCGTCCAGCGCACCGGCATCTCCGAGCGGCGGGTGGCGGCGGACGGCGAGACGACCTCGACATTGGCCCTGCACGCGGCCCGTCAGGCACTGGCGGCGGCCGAAATGGAGCCCGCCGAGATCGATCTGATCATCGTCGCCACCACGACGCCGGACCGCACCTTTCCGGCCACCGCGGCGCTGGTCCAGGAGGAGCTGGGCATCGGCGAGGGCTTTGCCTTCGACCTGCAGGCGGTGTGCACGGGTTTCGTCTATTCGGTGGCGACCGCGGACTCCCTGTTCAAGAACTCCATGGGCAGCCGCGCCCTGGTCATCGGCGCCGAGACCATCACGCGCATCCTCGACTGGACCGACCGCGCCACCTGCGTCTTGTTCGGCGACGGCGCCGGCGCCATCGTGCTCGAGGCGGTGCCCGAGGCCGAAGCCGATGGCCGCGGGGTGCTGGCCAGCCGGCTGCGCGCCGACGGCAGCCATTGGGACAAGCTCTATACCGACGGCGGCACCTCGCTCACCCGCAGCGCCGGGCTGGTGCAGATGCAGGGCCGGGAGGTCTTCCGGCACGCCGTCGGGATGATGTCGGACGTGGTCTCCGGCGCCTTCCAGGACGCCGGCTATTGCGCCGACGATCTCGACTGGTTCGTCCCCCACCAGGCCAACAGGCGCATCATCGACGCCGCCAGCAAGCGCCTGGGCATTCCGCTCGACAAGACGGTCGTCACCATCGACCGGCACGCCAATACTTCGGCGGCCTCGGTCCCGCTGGCTCTCGACACCGCCGTCCATGACGGCCGCATCAAGCGCGGCGACCTTGTTATGATCGAGGCCATGGGCGGCGGATTCACCTGGGGCGCCTCGCTAATTCGCTGGTAGTACCGGACAATTGCCCACATTGACCGCCGACGAGGCGGCCACTAGTGTGTTTTTTTGTCTTGGGGCAGGCAGAGGGTGCGGGGGCATGGCCGGAAAAACGGTGACGCGGGCCGATCTCGGTGAGGCCGTCTATCAAGCGGTTGGGCTTTCCAGGACAGAATCTGCAGAACTGGTCGAACGGGTACTTGATCTTATCAGCGACTCTCTGGTGGACGGCAACAACGTCAAGTTGTCCTCCTTTGGCTCGTTTCAGGTCCGTTCGAAAAATCAGCGCATTGGACGCAATCCCAAAACCGGCGAGGAAGTCCCCATCCTGCCGCGCAGGGTTCTTGTGTTTAAGCCATCCAACGTGTTGAAAACCAAAATCAACAAATCTATGGTCGGCTCTGGAATCAAATAGTTTTTGATAGTTAGAACTGACCGTGGACAAATCTCCGGACGCGTTTCGCACCATTTCCGAGGCGGCCAAGGAGCTGGCGCTCCCGCAGCATGTGCTGCGCTTTTGGGAGACCCGCTTCGGCCAGATCAAGCCGCTCAAGCGCGGCGGCGGGCGCCGCTACTATCGCCCCGACGACGTGCAGCTCCTGCGCGGCATCCGCTTTTTGCTTTACGATCAGGGCTTTACGATCAAGGGGGTCCAGAAGATTCTCCGCGATCAGGGCGCCCGCCATGTCATCGCCATCGGCCAGACCGGGTCGATCGAGCCGATCGCGCCCGGGGTTGCCGGCGACGACGCCGAGTTCATCCGGCCGGACGGGCCCGCCAACCCCTCGATCGATCCGTATTCGCGGGCCCGGCTCAACGAGGCCCTCAGGGAAATGCTCGAATGCAAGCGTTTGCTCGAGCACGCCCGCGAAGAGAGCTGATCGGCCGCCGACGCCCGCACCGGTGAGGACGACATGCATCTTCGCACCAAAATCGGCATATGGGTGATCGGAGGGCTGGTCGCCATCATTGTGGCGCTGGCTGCCTTTGCGCAGTTCGGAAGTGAGATCAAAAGGCACCGCTTGGTCGAGGTGGCGGTGGATTCGATCGTCATCCCCACCGATCAGGCGGCTCTGGAGCGCGGCCGCTATCTCTTCCGCTCGCGCGGCTGCGCCGATTGCCACGGATCGGACGGCGGCGGCCGGGTGTTCCTCGACGAAAGCGGCTT
>Ga0307426_1000236_pt1 | contig 37146 bp, 33 predicted proteins | sample SalMarWE160340MG_FD_202165 | JGI IMG/M metagenome (GOLD analysis project Ga0307426, IMG submission 202165) | Salt marsh sediment microbial communities from the Plum Island Ecosystem LTER, Massachusetts, United States - WE1603-40 | ecosystem: Environmental > Aquatic > Marine > Intertidal zone >... | reverse complement strand
GCATTATGAAGAGGGGATGAGTTCCTCCATCCGGGTCGGCCTTGAAGTGGTTAAAGATCATGCTGAACAGGTCATGATTCTTCTGGCGGATATGCCCCATATCAACTCGCATATAATAAACCATCTTGTTGCAGGCTACCTGGCCTCGGGAAAGACCCTCGGGGCGGTTTCTGTAAAGGGAAACCGTTCTCTCCCGGTTATTCTTGGGAGAGCGTGGTACAGTGCCTTGCATGATTTAAAAGGGGATGTGGGAGCACGCGAGCTGTTTGACGCCTTCAAGGATGAGGTCTGCCTCGTGGAAGCGCTGCCACCCTACAATGATCTGGACCTTGACACCCCGGAAGACTACCAAAAAGCCCTGTTGGATATCCATGAATAGCGATGGAGCAAAGTAGGCAGGTGGACAGCGTTTGTTTTGTCATTGAGGCATTTGGATTTCATTTGACATTCTTTTGTTTTCAGCTTGCAGGCCGCAAGCGGGTTTATCCGGGTGAGAGGCTTATGTCATGCCCGGCAGGATTACACCGGAAGATGCCATGACTTCTGTCACCCGGTGACCCGTGAGCACTTCCAATTCACTGATGAGTTCCGGGCAGGGAAGCACGCTGAAACGTTCATTTGCCGCAATGGTGACATCCTTCCCCGAGCCCAGTGGTACCTTGAAACGAAGGCGACATTCGCCGGGAAATCGAAACGTGAGATCTCTCAGGTCTTCCAAGGTATCTCTGGAGGCGGTTTTTTTATCCAGGTTGACTTCAATGGCCTTGATGAGTTGTTGCCTGACCATGTTCAGGGTGCTGATTTCCTGGGCGATGATCTTGATGGTATAGTCCCCTTTTTCAACCGTTCCGGTGATGAGTAACGGGTCATCATTTTTCAGGAGCCCGGAGCAACGGGCAAAGAGATCAGGGAAGAGAATTACTTCGATGGAGCCGGAAAGGTCTTCCACCTGGATAACGGCCATGTTTTCCCCTTTCCTTGTCCGTTTCAACTTCAATTCTTCCACGACCCCGGCGATTTTGATCCGAGTCTTGTCTTTCTGCACGGGGAGGTCCTGAATGGAGCAGCTCGTGACAAGGGAGATTTCACGGCTGAATCTGGCAAGAGGATGGCCGGTGATGTAAAAGCCTAAGGCCTCTTTTTCCCTTTTCAGCCGTTCCCTTTCCCGCCATTCCTCCACATCGGGGAGGTCCATGAATCCCAGTCCCATGCCTCCCGGTTCGCCCAATGATCCGAATATGTTCAATTGGTTGGGGTCGTGATTGGCCCCGCAGGAACGGAGAACATCATCAAGACCGGCAAAGTGCCTGGCACGATGGATCCCGGTAAAGTCAAAGGCGCCGCACAGGATGAGACCTTCCAGTACCCTCCGGTTGACCTTCCCCGCACCCACCCGCCTGCAAAACGTCAGGAGATCAGCGTAGGGACCGTTTTGATCCCGTTCTTCTATGATGAATTCCACCGCTTTCAATCCCACATTTTTCACGGCCGCGAGGCCGAAGCGGATCTTTCCACCCACAACAGAGAAATCCGCCTGACTTTCATTGATGTCAGGGGGAAGAATCTCGATCCCCATGCTCCGGCATTCGGCGATGTTCTTAATGGTCTTGTCCTGGTTTCCCATGTCCTGTGTGAGGAGCGCCGTCATGAATTCAACGGGAAAGTGGGCTTTTAAGTACGCGGTCTGATACGCGATCATGGCATACGCCGCGGAATGGGATTTGTTAAATCCGTACCCGCCGAATTTTTCGATCAAATAAAAGAGGTTTTCGGCCTTCTGCGGCTTTACTCCGTTCTTGCGGGCACCGTCGATGAATCGCTCCTTGTGTCTGGCCATGACCTCCGGCTTTTTTTTGCCGATGGCCTTCCGGAGTTCATCGGCCTCGGCCAGGGAATAGTCGGCCAGGAGTTGCGCGATGCGCATGACCTGCTCCTGGTAGAGAATGACCCCGTAAGTCTCTTTGAGGATAGGTTCCAGCTGGGGGAGAACATACCTGATCCTGGTTTTCCCGTGTTTTCCACTGACAAAGTCATCCACCATGTTGCTGCCGAGGGGTCCTGGCCGGTACAAGGCGACCAGGGCAATCAAGTCCTCGAAGACCTCAGGCTGGAGCCTCCGCATGAGCTCTTTCATTCCGCCGCTCTCAAGCTGAAATACTCCGGTGGTCTTGCCATCGCTGCACAACTGGTAGGTTGCCGGGTCATCAAGGGGTATTTTGTCGATATCAATGTTCGTACCGGAAGTTGCTTCTATGAGATCGAGGGTGTGTTTGATCACCGTCAATGTCTTGAGTCCCAGAAAATCAAACTTGATGAGGCCAAGCTGCTCAATGCGATCCATAGTATACTGGGTCATGATTTCATCTTTGGAGCCCTTGAAAAGCGGAAGATATTCCACCAGGGGCCTGTCTGCAATCACCACCCCAGACGCGTGAGTAGAGGCATGTCTGGAAAGCCCTTCCAGCACACGGGAGACGGTGAGCAATTTTTTCAATGGACCGTCACTTTCTTCGAGGCGCTTGAGTTCCGGCTCCTCCCGAATGGCCTTTTCAAGGGAGACCTTCGGGCCCTCCGGGACCAGCTTGGCTATACGGTCCACTTCTCCCAAGGGAATGTTCAGGCTTCTCCCAACATCGCGAATCACGGCCCGCGCCTTCATGGTGCCGAAGGTGATGATCTGAGAGACGTTTTCCCTGCCGTATTTTTCTGCAACGTAGCGAATCACGTCATCCCTGCCGTTGATGCAGAAATCGATATCAATATCAGGCATGCTGATTCGCTGAGGATTGAGGAACCTTTCAAAGAGGAGACCGTACTTGATCGGGTCGATATTGGTGATGGTAAGGGCGTAGGCCACCAGAGATCCCGCGGCCGAGCCGCGACCCGGGCCCACCGGGATCTGGTTCCGCCTCGCGTAGTCTATGAAATCGGCGACGATCAGAAAATAGCCGGAAAACCCCATTTTCCGGATAATTTCGAGTTCAAATTCCAGTCTCTCCTGGTATTCTGCAACCGTTTTCTCCGAAAGGGTCCCTTCTTCCTCTTCTTTCAGGCGGAGCCTCTGTGCAAGCCCCTTGCGGGCGTCTTCAACAAGGATGTCGTCCAGACTTCGATTTTCCGCCGCCCGGAAAACCGGGTATTTATAGTGGTCGAATTCCATTTCATAGGCGCATCGGTCAGCTATCTGGGTGGTATTATCGAGGGCGTCTTCATACCCATCGAGGTTCTTCAGCATCTCATCACGGGATTTGAAGTAGAATTCATCAGTTGAAAACTTGAGACGCTTTGGATCCTGAATAGTTTTTCCCGTCTGGATGCAGAGGAGGACGTCGTGGGCCTCGGCATCTTCCCGGTTCAGGTAGTGGCAGTCATTGGTGGCCACCAGGGGAAGGGAAAGCTCCCCGGAAAGCTCCCGCAGCATCTTGTTGACCCTGACCTGCTCCGAAAGACCGTTTGCCTGGACCTCCAGGTAGAATCTGTCATGATCGAAAATGGTTGCGAATTCTTCAGCTTTTCTTCGGGCCAGCTCCACGCGGTCCGCATTGAGAAAAAAGGGAACTATCCCCTTGATACAGGCGGACAGGGCTATAAGGCCTTCATTATATTCGCGCAGGAGCTCCATGTCCACACGGGGATGGTAATAAAAACCGTCCAGATATCCCTGGGTGACCAGGCGACTCAGGTTCCTGTATCCCTTTTCATTCATGACGAGGAGTACCAGGTGGAAGGCACTGGGCAGACCGTCCGGGGACGGGGCCCTGCTCCGGCGGTCTCCGGGGGCGATGTAGACTTCCGATCCAATGATGGGCTTCACACCGCCGGCCTTCTTGGCTTGATCGAAGAACTGGACAGCTCCAAACATATTGCCGTGGTCTGTAATGGCCACTGCATTCATATTCAGATCATGGGCCTTTTCCAGCATCTGTTTCGGCCGGATTGCGCCATCCAGAAGGCTGAATTCCGAGTGCACGTGGAGATGGACAAATGGACGGTTTAAGGTCAATGTAAACTCCTTTGTATGACTCCTGAGTCTCTGGCAAGTGTATCCATAGTGGCAATGCACTCCAGATTGTGAGAGATAACCTCTCAGAGTGCTTACATAAGAGACCAATAGACGCAGCGTACAGGGCAAGAGGCAAAGATCGAATAGAAGGCGTGGGCGCTTCCCTGTTGTGCGGCCAACGAAAAATATGATACGCTATTCCTTGAAGATCATCAAGATGATTCAGAGCAAACTTTAGGGTGAAAACATCTCCCCCACAGACGAGTGTTCCGGCCGTATTTTCATGTGTGTGGGGATGGATGATATAATTTTGGTCCAGCTGTGCTGGCGTAGCCCGCTTTGCGGCACGGCACAGCCGGATTCTTGTGATCTCCGCGGGGCGGGAGTTTCTCATAAACAATGGGACACTGAGACGGGAGCTGCCAGTGGTTGAAAAGAGGATACAGGGGCTGAAACGATTGCTTGAAAATCTGCGGGTTGAAAAAAGGACCCTGCGGGAAAAAATTGCTGACCTCCAGAAAGAGCACCGTCAGGCAGTAAGGATCCTCAAGGAGGGGTGGCGGCTCCTGGAAGCCCTGCCGGGGGGTGTCGTGCTGATCCAGGATGAGAAAATTGGCTTTATCAATGAAACCGCCAGACAGGCGCTGGGCTGTGACGAGGCTGACATAAAAGGGCACGATTTTTTGGAATTCGTTCACCCGGAATTTCAGACCAGCCTCCGCGCGCGCTATCGGAAGCGGGTATCAGGAAAACCCGTGCCGAATCGGTACGAAGCCTGCCTGAGAAGCAAGAGCGGGGATATGCTGTGGTGTGAGGTGCGGGTGAAAAAGATTCTCGTTGGTGGACGTCGGGCCTTCCTGCTCAACTTGATCGGGCTCAATGAAAGAAAAGAGGCCGAAAAACTGCACATTGAAGCGGGAAAGCAGGAGGTGATCGAGCGGCTATCGAGAGGCCTTCACCGGGAAATGGAGGGATGGCTGCGTTCCCTTGATCACAATTCCTCCCTTCTCCAGGAACTGCAGTGGCTTGGAGAGGGCGGCACGAAACAGGAAGGGGCCATTTCCTTTGATCTTCGAAAAGTGGCGCAGGACGTGATTTCTACAACCAGGAATCAATGGCGTAAAGGGCTTCCCGAAGGGGAAGGCACCATCAGAATGAAGACTTATCTGAGGGCCCTGCCAAACCTGATGGGAAGGCCGGAAGAGATAGCGTATGCGCTCAATGCACTGGTAAAAAATGCGGTTGAGGCCCTGAATGCTGAAGGGACTATATACCTTACCACCGAGGAAAGCGGGGGGTTTGCGCATCTCTATATACAGGACAGCGGCAACGGGATTCCCTCGGAAGTCCGGGACAGGATCTACGATCCTTTCTTTACGACAAAGGGAAAGGACAGGAGGGGGCTGGGATTGAGCCTGGCACGGGCGATTATCAGGAGGAACGGGGGCGAGATGGAGCTCCGGAGCGGCGACGGAGGGGGAACGATCTGTACCGTTCGCATGCCGATTCCTTCTCAGGCCTCTCCCAAGAAAAGAACCGCGAGGCGGATACGATTGAAGGACACCCTCGTTCTTGTGGTTTCAGGGCAAGATATCCTGCGTGATCTCCTGTGTCGATGGTTCTCAAGCAGGGGATGCCGCGTGGATGCCACAGTGACCTGCGGTGAAGCCTTTCAATCGATGAAAAGAAAGGCCTATGACCTGATGGTTGTTGATGCGGAAGAGGTTGAACAGGAAAACCTCTCCGTGTTCCTCAAAAGGGCGAACCGAGACCGCCCGAAAACACCTATCGTCCTGATCGAAAACCCTCCCACCCTCCGGTCTTCAAAGGTCGCGAAGCACGGCGATGGCCCTTTCTTGCTTGAAAAACCCCTGAACATGGACAGGGTTCACTCCGTATTTATGGAAGCGCTGCGTGCAGGAGATCCGGGTTCATGAACGACGAAATGATAGACGAGATCGCCCCGCTGGCCGAGCGGATGCGTCCGGAAGAGATTGAGGACATGGTGGGGCAACCTCATTTGCTCGGCCCGGAGGCTTCTTTTCGCAAGGCCCTCGAGTCCGGCCGGGTCTTTCCCGTGATTTTCTGGGGTCCCCCGGGATCAGGGAAGACCACCCTGGCGAGGATGATCGCAAGGTATACCCGATATCCATTCCGGGCGTTTTCAGCAGTAACTTCGGGCGTCAAGGACCTTCGGGAAGTCATAAAGGAGGCGGAGGACCACAGGAAGAAGACCCGCCAGCCGACTATCCTCTTCGTGGATGAGATCCACCGGTTTCACAAGGGCCAGCAGGACGCGTTTCTGCCCCACGTGGAAAGAGGCTTGATTCTCCTGGTGGGCGCCACCACCCAGAACCCTTCATTCGAAGTCATTCCTCCTCTCCTGTCGAGGGCCCGGGTGTTGGTCCTGAAACCACTCCGGAATGAGGACCTGGAAGTTATTTTGACAAGGGCCTTGAACGACAGCGAAAAGGGTCTCGGGAAATGGGGGTTCCAATTGGCCGGAAAGGCCCTCGAACATCTCATGGACCTTTCTCACGGCGATGCGCGCGTTGCCCTCAACAACCTGGAGATGGCGTGTTCCTACCTGCTGGAAACAGATGCAGAAGAGCGGAGCCTGAATCTCCAGGTCATTGAAAAAGCCCTGGACAGGAAGGCGTTGCCGTATGACAAAGATGGGGAGGAACACTTCAACCTCATCTCGGCATTTCATAAGAGCCTTCGCGGGAGTGACGCACAGGCGGCGGTTTATTGGCTCTACCGGATGCTGCTGGCAGGAGAAGATCCCCTGTTTGTGGCGAGGAGAATGATCAGGTTCGCCTCGGAAGATGTGGGACTGGCGGATCCTCAGGCATTGCAGGTAGCTCTGGCGGCCTTTGATGCCTGGCAAAAGGTTGGGCCCCCTGAAGCTGAACTGGCCCTGTCAGAGGCGGCCGTTTACCTGGCAACGGCCCCCAAGAGTAACGCCCTCTACCTTGCGGAAAAGGCGGTGAAGGAGGAAATTGAGCGAACAGGCCCCCGACCGGTTCCTATGCATATCCGCAACGCTCCCACTGCTCTCATGAAGAAACTGGGCTACGGGCGCGGCTATCGTTACCCCCATAACTATCCCGGTGCGTGGATCGAGCAGGAATATCTCCCGGAAAAGGTCCGCAACCGGGTCTTTTACCGTCCCTCAGACCGGGGATTTGAACGGGAGATCCAGAGGCGCCTCGGGCGGAACAGAAAAAAGGGGTCATCGTAGAGCACCTTCCGATTTATCTTGACTTAGAAATGGGAAAAGTGCTTACTCTTGCCCCTTCCCTGAGCCTTCTGCTTTCAGTCTGTCCGCCTGAGCGGCTACAAAAGACATATCTCCAGGTGAGGAAAAAATATGGGACTGGTACATGGATCAGCATCATTTTGCCGGTATGAAGTGGATGGGTCGCTCCCGCAGGATTATATAGAAACATTCCCAGGAGAAATCCTCCGGTATGCCTTTCATACGCTTGATGATCTCCCGGGCGAGGAACGATCCACCGGCTGGGTCAATATCCTCGATATGTTCGACAACGATTTTCGAACGATGGAATATTTCAAGGAGCCATTTATCGCCCTTTCCTGGCGGGTGGACGTGAAAAGGATTCCCAAGCAGGCCATTTTGCAATACTGCCGGGAGGCGGAAAAAGAAGTGAAAGAGCGGGAAGGACTGGAGTATCTCGCCAAAGGGATACGGGAAGAAATCAGGGAGAGCATACGCTTGCGCCTCTTGAAGAGGGCTATTCCCCAGACCGGTGTCTATGACATGATTTGGAATTTCAAGACCAATACGGTGCTCTTCGGGGCCACCGGCAGCAAGCTCTGTGATGAATTCGCCGAATTTTTCCGGAAGACCTTTCACCTCCAACTCATCCCGATCTACCCGTATGCCCTGGCGCAGAAGGCACTCAATGCCCTGGGGAAGGATAGCGCGCTGGCAGAAGAGATCCGGCCACTCTATTTTGCGGAGGGTCCGCAGGCATGAGCGTCATAGATGATGTGCGGGAGTCCGAATCCCTGGGCCGGGATTTCCTGGTCTGGCTCTGGTTCAGGAGTGAGACAATGGCAGGATCGTTTCAGTTGCAGGACAGGGAAGAGGCGGAACTGTGGTTTGAAGGAAAGGTGACGCTCCAGTCGGAGGGCGACCGTGGTGTGGAAACGGTGGTCTGCACCGGCGAGAATGTGCGAATCAGGGAGGCCCGATTTGCCCTGGGAGAAGGGAAAAAACTTACTAGGGCCAAGATACACCTCAGGGCCGGGGACAATGAATGGGTTTTTGAGCTTGACTCCACGTGGATGAATTTTCATTCCCTCAAGACACCGAGAGTCTTCCGGGAAAAGGGAGAAGACCCCGACGCCCTGTTTTACGAAAGGACGTTCCTGGTGGAAAAATTGCTCTCCATGATGGATCAGATCTTCGGGGGATATGTTGAGGCGCGGTTGTCACCCGCATGGGACATGGAAGAACTCCCCGCCCTGATGAATTGGATCCGGGAGGGCATGAAGTAGAAAACAACGGAGGTGATGACAAATGGAAAAAATTAACCTGGGGTCAACGATCCCCGTGTATCCCATGCCTGTTTCCCTGGTGGGAGCCCGCGTGGAAGGCAAGCCGAATTTCTTGGCCGTCGCATGGTTTACCATGGTCAGCTATAAACCACCAAGGATCGCCATCGCCTTGGGCAAAGGGCATCACACCAATCCGGGAATCAAGGAAAACAGGACCTTCAGTGTTTGCCTGCCTTCGGAGGATATGGTGGAGGTAACCGATTACTGCGGTATTGTGTCGGGGAAGAAAACCGATAAATCGGAAGTCTTTGATCTTTTCTACGGAGAGCTGAAAACAGCACCCATGATCAAAGACTGCCCCTTGTGCATGGAGTGCGAAGTGGTGGATGTGGTGGAGAGCAGCTTGAATGAGATATTCATCGGTGAAATCAGGGAAATCTACACGGAAGAGAGGTTTTTGACTGGTGGAAAGATGGATTTCAGAAAAATGAAGCCCCTGATACTCTCGCAACCGGACACTTCCTATTGGAGCCTTGGGGAGCCGGTGGCTCCCGCGTGGAGTATAGGGAAAAAATACAAAGCCAAACGCGACTAGCCCGCCTACGAGAAATATCTGGGAAAAGAAAGGAGGGATTGCTATGCCAATATTCATGATGTTCGGAAAGTATTCGTCAGACTCTTTTAAGAGGATCAGTGCTGAACGAACAGACAAGGCTGTCAATCTGATCAAAGAGCACGATGGAAAGGTTATATCTATGTATGCCGTGCTTGGAGAACATGACCTTGTTTTTACCGTAGATTTTCCTGATGCAGAAAAAGCCATAGCAACTTCGGTTGCATTGAAGAAGCTAACAGGTATCTCCTTTACCACATCGCCAGTAGTGGAAGTGGAAAAATTTGATAGGTTGGTGGCAGAGGCAAAGGATATCTAGTCCAGACTGGATATGGTATGTTCCGGCCGGTCAGATCACTCTAAGCCAGAAACTGTATGGAGAATTGTTAGACCAAGCTGTTATTATTCCCAGCGTGGCCACCGAAAGGTTGTGTCAGGCAGCACGAGACGCCGGTATTTACGTATCTATCGGCGCGTCAATGAACGTAACGATAATGCAAGCGGGGGCAGTCTGTTCAATACGAATATCCTCATTGATCAGGACGGTAACCTGATCGGCCGTCATCAGAAACTCGTGCCTACGGTATCGGAACGCACTATTTGGGCTTATGGTGATCCTAGTACTCTCGAAGTATACGATACAGAGATTGGTAAAATGGGCGGGCTTATTTGTCATGAAAACTATATGCCGTTGGCCCGGTATAGCCTATATGGTCGAGGCATTGAGCTCTACCTGGCGCCAACTTACGATGAAAGCGAGGCTTGGCAGTCCGCCCTTCGACATATAGGCAGGGAAGGACGCGTTTATGTGGCCGGATGTTGTATGGTGCTTCGAAAAGAGAAAATTCTTTCGCGTTTTCCGCAAATTGAACCTTACTATGAACAGGCTGGCGAGTGGATAAACACCGGCAACAGCATGATAGCTGATCCTGAGGGTAAGATCCTTGCGGGCCCCCTGAGTAAGGAAGAAGGCATCCTCTATGCCAATGTGGATCCTGAAATTATTCGCAACACGAGGTGGAACTTAGACGTAGCCGGTCACTATTCTCGCCCTGATGCATTCCAACTGACAGTACGGACTACTCCGAATCCAATAATTCGTGTTGATAGTGACTCTTCGAGTTCCCCTGTGGACGAATTAAAAGAAGAAATACTTTTTTCAAAAGAGATGATAGATCAAAAATAATCGCGATCGAACAACATATTATCCTCTATCTGAATATGTATCAGTGACTTGTTTTACACGGTAATCAACTTTGGTTTGGAAGGAATTTAGACATGAAGACGGGCAGACATAAATCATAACAAACACTAATGAATGATTGCCCGGGCTTCACCGCCAATACCGGGGGGTACCTGTATTTAAAAGGAGACTTACTGCCCTCCGCTTTCTGTCGGATATCCTTTGTCTTTCCAGTTGAAAAACCCTTCGTTCAGAACGCCAACCTTGTCAAAGCCGGCTGCCTTTAGCGTATCGGCGGCTTTTCCGGACATTTCGTGGGGGCAGGCACAATAGGTAATGATCCATATGGTTTTGGGCAATTTTTCGATCTCTTTTTTCACATCATAGAAGGGAATCGATACGGCACCCGTAATATGGTCCCTGAAATAGTCGTTTCTGGGGCGAGCGTCGATGATCATAAAGGATTTTCCGGCGGCATAGGCTTTGTAAACCTCATTTACCGACACATAGCGATTCTTGGAGAGCGAGAAGGTGGCCGGTTCTTTTCCCGGGTTGATCACACGTAAATTCGCTTTTGAGAACACGATATTTTTTTCATTCTCCCCGGCTTCTTTAGGAGCACTTCCGGCTTTCAGGGTCCGGATATAAACGATGACGTCGCTTATATCCTGATTCTTAAGCCGGCTCTTAAAAGACGGCATGGGGGTTCCGGGACGACCATATAAAACGGCGTATTGAATAAATCCATCACTTGCGGTCTCTTGAAATACCGCATTATCAAGTGCGACAGCCGTGCCTTTACTTCCTTTTCTTCCGTGGCAGGAGGCGCAGTATTTCTGATAAATTCCGGTGCCGTTTTCCGCATTCCCGGATACCTTGATACCGTCCAGATCCACCGACTTTTCTGTCTGCCATTTCCGGATATAGGAAACAATCTCCTCCGTTTCTTTGTTTGTAAGAATGCCGCCGTAGGCGGTTCCCCAGGCGGACATGGAAGTCCCGGGTCGCCCCTGGACAATGGCCTGGGTGATATAGCCATTATCAGCGCTTTTAAGAAAATTCGGATTACCAAGGGCCGGGGCCTGATCAGCGAGGTAGCCTTGGCCCTTTTGGCCGTGGCAAAATGAACAATAGGTATTATATAACAGGGCGCCTTTGTCGGGTGATGTCCGTGTCCCGGTTTTTTGAGATGTGTTTTTCGATGCTGCAGATATAAATGGCGCCATGCCCAGAATTATTGCCGCAATCACTAATTCCATCATGACAGATCGCAAGATGTATTTTCGCATGCCCGTTTCCTCCCGGATTCTTCTTTGATGTTCTGATGATGGGGTACAGTCGGGGTACTTGCCCCTGCAAGGTGAATTATGTTTACTCATTTAAATTCTATATTGACAAAAATAATGACATCAGGATAGCAATCAAGTTCTTTTTAGGGAGAGAGGAACAGCATTTTTCTGTCAAATAAAAAAAGTGTCCCCTCTTTCATAAGCCTCAAAACGCGCGATACAAGCCGATATAATAGGAGAACCTGTTGACTGAGCTATTTGTCAACCCACGACCGGCTGACAACAAAAGTTGGAAATTACCAGCCAACGGAACGCTGCCTCCGATATTGAAGCCGCTGCTGTCTTTTCCATCTACCGTGTCGGCGGTCTGGTGGAAGATCTCCCCTCCCAGGTAAAAGGTGTCAGAAAAAGAGTATTGCAATAAGATGCCTGAGAACCAATAGTTCTTGTTTCCTGAACCGGGATTGATCCAATAGCCTCCGCCGCCATAAGTTGTCCATTTACCGAAGTCTTTCTGCATCCAGAGCGGAAGGAAATACTGAGCCTGCCCATTGCCCAGAGCTTTGTCCTGGTCCCCTGTGGGAATTTCCACGAGCGGGAATATTCCAATCGCCGGTAGGAAATCGGTTTGATGGACAAGACGGCATTTTATCCCGATTTCCGTGTCGCCGTAACCGAAATGGGAATCTTCACCTCGAGGCGCATCGTAGGCCATGGGGGTGATGAGATGAAACTGCGTATCAGGCAGGATGCCGTAGTTAAATTCCACTGCCGGTCCCAACCCGCTCGTTCCCCCTTCATCGCGGGTGCCGGTCGAAAAAAGGTAGATTTCACCGTGGTAGAGGTCGACCGGAATGGGATCATCGGTGAGAAAAGGCGGCCCTGCAAGAGCACTTGCCGTCGGAATAAGCCACAGGATTGCTACTAAGACGACTTTTCTCAAAATGTCCTCCATCACTTCAGGATAACGCTCTCGCTCTATCTCACGAATCATTACATGGTGTAGAAAACCAGGAGCATCCTGTTGTGTTCTTCTTGGAATATTATAAGATTAATATAAATTGGATATAATGTAAATTACATTAATGGAAAGTGCCCAGATTCCCAGCCAGATGCTTTTTGGAACTCTGGAATGAAACCAAGTCAGGCAGTTAACCGAGTGGGTTTAGGGGACGTCCGGAGCAAAACGTCCCCATCCCTTCTTACGACAGAGACGGACAAATCCGCCGTCACAGCACCACGCATCAGTGATAAGGCCTTGCTTTCTTGGGGAAAAAGTATAGAGAAAGTGCCCTTGTGAGCCAAGAAAAAAGGCGGCATAATATATGGTGGTCTCATGTTTCTTGTGGGTTTTTGGCCTATTTCACATATACCTCCCCATTGAATCTCATGGCCATTTTCTTGAAAGGCGCGGCCTCTGCTTAGGGCGAAGTCATTTTTCTAGCGCAACGCAGGAGACATGGGGCTATCCGCCGCCACAGTAGATTGCCTGTAAGAAATGCGGGCTAATCCCTTACCGGAGTCTGTTCGCTAATTGGGGGTGATCGGTGATCATTATCGTCATCGCTGAAAGGAAGTGAATACTGCCTCATTGCCGCGATCACATTTCTTGATTTTCAAGTAGGGAGGTTTCCCTGCACCAGCGGGCATATCGTGCCAGCGCTCCCATGGCCCGGGCTGCCCGTTCCGGGCTTCCCAGCACGGGGATACCCATGTCCTGCAACCGCGCAATGAAGAAATCATCCCTGGTGCGAAGGGAGTATCCTATGAGCGGTTTTCCGGATTCCAGGGGCAAGGCCGACACTGCCTCTGACTGTTGTTCCATGATATTTTGACTCTGAGCCGTGATCTGGTCCCGGGGGACGCCGAGACTTTCCAGAGCACGCCTTACCGACTGGGTGGGCACGAGAAAATAGACCAGGAGTCCGTCGATTCCCTCCCCTTCCAGGAGCACTTTTGGGATGCTGTGAAAGTAGTCAAGAGGGTTTTTCGTGAAGGTCAGGTCGACGGGATTGTTTATGCTTCCCGTATGGGGCACAAAGGGAGCCAGTTTTTCCCTTGTAGCAGGTGAAAGAGGCGGTAATTCCAGACCAGAACGGCCGCACATATCTGCCGCCGCGGCACCCGGTCCTCCCGAGTGGGTCTGGATAACCACGCGATTGCCCATGGGTGCAGGGCAGGCGCCGAGCACCCAGGAGAAGTCGAACAGTTCCTCTATGGATCGGGCACGTATGATGCCGCTCTGCCGAAACACCCCGTCATAGAGACGGTCCGGCCCTGCCATGGCCCCGGTGTGGGAAAATCCTGCACGCTTTCCCGCTTCTGATCCCCCCACATACAGTGCCACGATAGGCTTATGGGGGGATATGGACCGTGCTGTGTCCAAGAACTCCTTGCCCCTTCGGATCGCCTCAATGTAGAGGGCAATGACCTTCGTGTTGGGACAGGCGGCGAGGTATTCGAGACAATCCACAATATCTATGTTGGCTTCATTCCCTACACTGATGGCGGCACTGAATCCGAGCCCGAATTTTCCCAGGTAATCAAACATCTGGGTCACGAAACTCCCGCTCTGAGATGCCATTCCAATAAAACCCGGAGAGGTGTCGTAAGGGAGAAAGGTGGTGTTGAGTTTGTGATAGGGGTTGACTACACCAATGCAGTTTGGACCCAGGAATCTCATACGGTATTGATTCGCGATGGCCACAATCTGGCTCTGGAGACCCTCTCCCTCGCCTCCGATTTCCTTGAACCCGCCCGAGACAATAATGACGTTCCTGATTCCTTTGCGGCCGCATTCCTCCATGACCTCCGGGACAACGCGGGTTGGCAGCACCATGATCGCAAGACTAGGTACTTCAGGAAGATCGAGGACGCTCTTGTAAGCCTTCCTGCCTTGTACCTGGTCCAGCTTGGGATGAATGGGATATAGACTGCCATCGAACCCAAGCTCATAGATATTCCTGAACTGGGTTGTTCCCATGGCTGAAAAGCGGTTGGAAGCGCCGTAAAAGGCGATGGATTTGGGATTCAGAAAAGGGTAAAGAGCACTTTTTTCCACTGATTCAAGCATAGGTTCCTCTGCATTATGAGCATAATTCTGTGGGCTAGAGCTTCAGATCTCGAATGATCGTGAGTGCTTCAATAAGGGAGCGGACCTTTTCATGGCCGATTGCTGATTCGATATTTCTCTCCAGCGTGGCAACCTTTTCCGCCACCTGCGGGGCCATTTTCCGCGCTTTGTTCGTCAGCTTGAGGACATTCAGACGTCCGTCTTTGAGATCAGCTTCCTTTGAGACAAGGCCCATTTGCTCCAACCGCTTTATCATGGTTGCCGCAGCGGCCTTGCCGATGCCGGCTCGCCGGGCAAACACCCCGAGGCTCAGGTTTTCCTCCCGCCAGAGCACCCCCAGGGCCATCATCTGCTGGGCTGTCAGGCCCAGGGGGGACAGCACGCGGTTGTAATAGGCCACCATTTTCCTGGCGATGAGGGTGGTAAGGGAGCAGATGAAATATTTTGGCTCGGGGAATGTCGTTTGCATGCGAACATTCGATAGCAAACGATTATGCTTCTGTCAAGGCCAAATAGCGTATTTTTTGATCCCCATGATTGATGACTTCGTAGAAGTCATCAACGCGCCCGTGGAGGGGCGCGTAAATCAGTGGGATGCACCGCAACCCGTTGATTTGTAAGGAATCCGAAAGTCGCGTTTTTCGGATTCCGTCAGTAAAAAGTCCATGGACGGACTTTTTACGATTCCATCATGATTGGTTCCGAGATATGCAACGAAGAGGGTTTTGATGACGGGATGAATGTATCGGAGGCTTTGTCCAGAGGCCGAGAATCTTGATGACGGTGAGGGAAGCTGCCATGATGACGGCAAAGACCAGCACCGTGAAGGCAGTGCTCCAGTGCCACCACAGGGGGCCGTTTACCAGGACGGTGCATCCGCCAACGATGGGAACCACGAACACGTTCATGATGGCCATTTCCAGGGCCACAGGCGTCTGGAACTCAGGATCCGCTATCCTGAGGAGCAGGAGACCGCAGGACACCGTTCCGGTAACGGTCCCGTAAATCGCCACGGTCCTTTCCAGATTGTAAGAAGGGAGCCTTTTTCCCAGGAACAGTACCACGAGCGTAGTGAACACCCCACTGGCCAGGGAAATGGTCAGAAAGGGGACAATGTATGTCCAGACCACCAGCACCTGGATGGCAGCCACCGTGGCAACAATCAGGAAGTCCACGGACAAGCCTGTAATCCTTCTCTGGATTCCCCTATCAACCAAGTACTCAAGCCCCATCTTTTCCATGAGCCAGCGCACGCAAAGGGCCAGGCCGAGGCCGAAAAAGAAGAAAAACCCCCACAGCATCTTACCCGCATCAGGGGGTAGGACTTTTCCAAAGTATTTTACAAAGAAGTAGGTCAGCACATAGACGAGACCAACCAGGGCAGCCTGAAAGGCGAGACTGTCGGTGTTTGCCGAATGAAGCGTCAACTCACCGGCTGATTCCCTTTTCTGGTCCCGGACCGTAATCCCTACCATGAAATCTCGGGACAGCGCGCGTGTTCCCTGTGCAGAAGGACCCTTTCTGATCCAATGATTTACCAGGGGCACCCCCACAAAAAACGCGAAGAAATACCCGACAGCCGCAAACCCTAAGCCTAGGGTGGCTGCATGATTGAACCCCACGGTTTCCCATACCTTGCCAAACGACAGGGCCTGGCCCGGCCCCTCGTTGAACCCGAGGGGCACGAGAAAACCGAAGGTGGGAAAGAGCTTCAGGCCGAAGAGGGAAAAGAAGAGAACGGCCAGCCCCCCGATAGCTGCCTGGAGAGGGAATGTGACGCCTTGGGTGAGGGCCATCCACAGGGAGCCCTTCACTACCTCCTTTTTGTGCCCTGAAGTATTGTGCTCGTCCCTGCCACGGGTGAGCCCCACCGAGATGAAGGAGATGTTGAATAAATGGTAGGCGAAGCTTTCCAAGCCATATGCAGAAAAATGAACAAGGCCGGTGTTTACAAGGATCAGGCCAAGTACTCCTCCGATGAGACAGCTTGGAAAGAGAAACCTTTGGAAAAAAGGGACCCTTGCCCGGAGAACCACGCCGATAAGCAGCAGGATAGCAAGAAAACCGAAAAGAAGAATTGAGTGAAACGGGAAAGGGCTCTGCATGGCATATCTCCTGAGGAAGAGAATGGTTTGCCGCCGATCTTCTCACAATGACCGGTTGTGGGATGTTTTTTGGATTTTATAGATCAATTCAGGAAAAGCTATCTTCATTTATACTATCATCCTCGGATTTGTACAGTCTTTTCCGTAGCAGTATGCGCACAAATGCATAGGCGCATACGATGGCTGCAAAAGCGAAAAGAATCTCGTAAAGATGATAACTTATTTGTTCGAGCCAGGCCATCCTGGGCTTGACTGTTTGGAGCCACTGTTTTTCCAGCTCTTCCAGGGGTGTGGAAAACGCCTTTTTTACAGCAAGCCTCGTTTCGCTACCCTTTGCCAGGAGGTGAAGCATGGAAAGGACTTTGGTTGTCCCAAAATGGGAAAAGAGGTAGGTGACAAAACTTTTGCTCTCCTGGTATGCCAGAATCAGTCCCCGCTCGTCGCGCGGGAATCGGCGGTTGAGATTATTGAGTGGAATGAAGTCCTTTGAAAGAGCAGCCCGGTTCAGGAGGGAGTGTTGCTGATCCATAATGATCTCGTCAATCCCGTCACTTGCCCATTGGCAAAGGCCTTCGTCCAGCCACCGAGGAAGAAGTGCAGATCGTATGTGCTGGTGGAGTAGGATATGGCAGAGTTCATGTTTGAGCGTAACTTCAAGGCTGAAAGGGCGAACGAGCATTCTTGAGTAGTCTATAACGATGAGGTTCTTTTCGGGGACCGCGAAGGCAACGGAAAGGGGGCTTTCCGCCATTCTCTGAAATCGATTCCTGTCCTTGATCAAGAGGACGGAAGGTCTTGATACGAGTTCCCACCCAAAAATATTGATCAGGTCGTGATAGACTTGTGGAAAAATCTCCATGATTTTGGTTGCGGCCGGGTGGAGTGAATCGCCATAATAGACAGTGGCGTTTCGGTCTTGCAGAGCATGAAGGGGCTTGGCGGAGGCTCCTGATGAAAGAGTGAGTCCAAGGATTCCGAGCCAAAGGAAGAGGAGTACTGTTCTTATCATTTTTTCTATCAAACCCACATTTTTCACAAACAATCTACTATGGTGGCGGATAGCCCCATGTCTCCTGCGTTGCTCTAGAAAAATGACTTTAAAGTACTGATAGTACGCCTTCATCCATTTTTCTTCGCGCGCTCCCGATAGCGGGGTTTCGCAAGCTCAACTTGCTATCCACGGGACTCTCCACCACCTCCCTTCGAAGACCCGTGAGAAAAGGGGGTTAAACCCTGGATGATAAATTCCAGACCCTTTCCCTTCATATCTTCTACAAAACTTCCCAGCACAATGCAACAGAAGCGTTATCGCCGTGGCTCGCTTCGGAGGCTTTTATCTTGCCAGGCTGGGGCAAAGCCAGTATAGTTACGCGCATACAATAGCCGTAGGAAAAAACCTGAAATGTTTTTTACGGCCTGTGACGCAAGGAGGAAAAAATGGAAAAGATAGAATTTATCAGGGCACGGGAAATCCTCGATTCCAGAGGGAACCCCACCGTGGAAGTGGAAGTGGGCCTGGACGACGGAAGCTTCGGGAGGGCCGCGGTTCCATCCGGTGCCTCTACGGGAAAGTATGAGGCAGTGGAACTCAGGGACAAGAAGAAGAAAAGGTTTGGGGGGAAGGGCGTTGAGCAGGCGGTGAGGAACGTGAACAAGGTCATTGCGCCGGCCCTCCGGGGCATGGAGGCAGAGGATCAGCGGCTGGTGGACAAGACGCTCATCGAGCTGGACGGAACGCCCAACAAGAGCAAGCTGGGCGCCAATGCCATCCTGGGAGTTTCCCTTGCCGTAGCCAGGGCCGCCGCAGACGCGTTTTATATGCCCCTTTACCGCTATATCGGGGGAACCAACGCGTGCAGGATTCCCATGCCCATGATGAATATCCTCAACGGCGGGATGCATGCCCCCAACAATGTGGACCTCCAGGAGTTCATGATCATGCCCATCGGCGGAAAGACTTTCAAGGAGGCACTCCGAATGAGTGTTGAGGTCTTTCATGCCCTTGCGAGAGTCCTGAAGGCAAAGGGCTATTCCACGGCCGTGGGAGATGAAGGCGGGTTCGCTCCTGACCTCCAGTCCAACGAGGAAGTTATTGAAATGATTCTTGCCGGTATAAAAAAGGCAGGGTATCGTGCAGGAAAAGATGTGGCCTTGGCCTTGGACCCGGCGTCGTCTTCGTTCTACAAAAGTGGAAAATATGTGTTTTTCAAGTCTGACGGCTCCAAGCGGACGGGAAAAGACATGATCGAGTTCTACAAGGACTGGGTGGACCGGTACCCCATCGTCTCCATAGAAGACGGCCTTGCGGAAAATGACTGGAAAAACTGGAGTAAAATGACAAAGGCAATGGGTGACCGCATCCAGATCGTGGGGGACGACATTTTTGTCACCAACACCGAGCGGATTGCACGGGGCATCAAAGAAGGTTCCGCAAATGCTGTGCTCATCAAGCTGAACCAGATCGGGACACTCACCGAGACCCTGGAGGCCATCCAGATGGCCCACAAAGTGGGTTGGAATGCGGTGATTTCCCATCGGTCGGGCGAGACGGAAGACACCTTCATCGCGGACCTTGCCGTTGCCACCGGCACTGGACAGATCAAGACGGGCTCACTGTGCCGCTCGGAACGTATCTGCAAGTACAACCAGCTCCTGAGAATCGAGGAAGAACTCGGGAAGCAGGCGGAATTCGGGTGGGAGGCATAAATGGCATACGACGCAACCAAGGACCAGCTGCTTGAGTCATGGGAAAATGATGAAACCGGGCTTCTGCTCAGTATTTACCGGTACGGTGACGGGGACCCCAAACTCCAGGTAGGCCCCCGTTCCTACACCAAGAAGGACGGCTCCAAGGGAACAACCAAGACAGGTCGCCTCTCCGTCGATGATGTCCTCTGGCTTTCTGAAATTCTCGACGAGGTGAAGGAAAAGATGAACGGACATTTTATGGAGGCTTGACAGCAAGCTATTTCGCCTCGATGATTCCCGCTTCCGCCACGATAGCATGGAGTGTTTCGCGGGCATTTTCATCCAGCTCCAGCAGTGGGGTCCGGACCGGGCCGCCATAGAAGCCAAGCATATCGAGTGCCGCCTTCAGGCCTGCAATGCCGAAGCGGCCGGTCACCGCGCTATTGAGGGGGATTATCTTCCGCTGAAGTTCCGCTGTTTCGCTGATGAGCCCTTTCCTGAACAGATCATAAATTTCCAGGGCCTGTTGGGGGGCAATATTGGCCACGGCCATGATTCCTCCCACTGCTCCCACTGCCAGGGCTGGAAAGAAAAACCCCCCAGATCCGGCCAGAACCTGAAAGCCCTTTCCCGCTAGCCGCGTCATGTCGGCGATTTTCGTGATATTGCCGCCGCTGTCTTTGATGCCGATGATATTGGGATGTTCAGCCATGCGGGCCACCGTTTGAGCGTCCAGATCGATATGGGTGAATTTGGGGACGTTGTAGATCAGGATGGGGATGGGCGATGAATCGGCAACGGAGAAGTAGTGGTGCGTGAGCGCCTCAACAGTCATCTTCCCCCCATAAAAATGAGGAGTAATGACCAGGACTGCATCAACCCCGATTTCCGCCGCCGCCCGGGTGAGCTGGATGGTCGCCCCGGTGGATTCGCATCCTGTCCCGGCAATCATCCATTTGTTGAGCGGTATAGCCTTTCGCGCTGTTTCCAGGACCGCGAGTTTTTCATCATGGGACAGATATACGGTTTCGCCGTTTGAGCCCAGAATCACGTACCCGGCCAACCCATAGGTGTTCCAGCGTTCAAGATTGTCGGCCAGGGCCCGGTGATACACCTCTCCCTGGGGGCCGAAGGGTGTCGGAACAGGCGGCAGAACACCTGCAAGGGATTTTTTGAGTTCAGTCATTTTGGTGTTTCCTTTCCTTCAGGATTGATGGATTCATAGTTGAGAACAGCCGCTATGACCATGGCCGCCGTCTCTGCCCGCAGGACTTGCGGACCCAGGGAAACAGAGAGAAAGCCGGACTCTCCGGCGAGCGATACTTCTTTGGGAGTAAATCCTCCCTCCGGTCCCACAAGGGCCAGGACCGCTTTTGACCGGGGAAGGGTCGATCGAAGCGTGGATTTGAGGTTCCTGCTTTCTTCTTCCTCCCAGAGAATGATTTTCAAGGTCTCTTTTGGAAGAGGTGTCTGGAGGAGTTCCGTGAAGGTGATCACAGGGGTAATTTCAGGAGGCCGGGCGCGATCCGACTGTTTGGATGCCGCTATGGCAATATCCTGCCATCGCTTCACCCTCGTTGCACGCCTGTCGGCTCGGGGACGGACCACAGTCCTTTCCGAAACAAAAGGATGGATGGAATTTACCCCCAGTTCAGTTGTCTTTTGAATCACCAAGTCCATCGCACCTGATTTCAGCACGGCCTGTCCAATGAACACATGGACCGGCGGTGCAGGTGGCGGAGAAAGGGGCCTTTCCAGGAAAACAATGACGTTTCCCTGGTTCACCGACTTAATAAGGACCTGAAAACGCAAACCCCTTCGGTCCAGGAGGACGAAACGGTCCCCCTGCCCCATCCTCAATACACGGGTGATGTGCCTTGCCTCACTGCCCGCAATGGTAACAAGGTCTTTTGCTGCAGGTATTTTTTCGATGAAGAAGCGGCGCACCGGTTCTCCTCAGCCGGATTTCCGGGCGAGCAGGCAGGCCCAGTCTTCCTGGAAAAGGGTTTTTTCTAAGATGAACCCGCACTCTTCGAGAGAAGGACGCACAAGGTCGATCTGATCTCGGAGCATTCCTGAAAGGATCACGTGTCCGCCCGGCTTCACCACTCGTGGAAAATGGCCCATGAGGCCCATGATGGTATTCAGGATCAGGTTGGCAGTCACCATGAAAAAGTCCTGCATCAATTCCGCCAGGGGAATGAAGTTGACCTCAATCTCGTCCTCCAGGCCGTTCAAACGAATATTTTTCCCGGCCCAGTGAAGGGCCTCTTCATCAATGTCAAGGGCACTGATCCTTAGCGCCCCGAGCATGGACCCGTAGATGGCCAGGATTCCACTTCCCGTGCCCACATCAAGCAGGTCCCATGAGGAAGGCTTGGGTACCAGTTCCATGGCGCGGAGGCAGAGACGCGTGGTAGGATGTTTCCCAGTACCGAAAGCCGGTCCGGGATCCATGCGAATGACTGCTGACGTAGCACTTTCGGGAACGGATTCCCAGGCAGGCACGATGGTAAGAAAGGGGGTGACCTGTTCGGCTCGAAAGAACCTCCGCCAGTTCTTGTCCCACTCCTCGTCCCCAATTGAACCGAATAAGAGCTCGGGAGGAGCCATGAGGGGAAAGTACACGGCCAGTTTCCGGATGGATGACGAAATGGTTTCCTGAAGCTCCTCAGGGTTCTCCGGGAGCGGGAAATAGGTCTTCACAATTCCGTCACCGCAGTTGTCGGTGACCATCCCAGTGCACCCCAGAGGGAAGAGTATGGCAGAGAGGGCCTCATGGGCTACCGGATCTATCCGGATCGCTATTTCCATCCATTCCTGGTTGGATGGACCGGCAGACACCATCCTCTGTTCCTCGTCAATGATTGGTCCGGGAAGGGCTTTTCACGCCTTCTCAAAGACGTAGTTTATCTGCCCATTGGGTAAGGTGTTGGGAACGGTCTTCATGTCCATGCCGACCTTGATATCTTCCTCGGGCAGATCTCCGGCGATTCTTCCGAATACCTTGTACTCACCGTAGTCCAGCAAGGCTATCGCGTAAGGGAGATCATCCCCGAACCCGATGGGTGCATATTCCAGTTTGCTGTACGTGACGAGTTTTCCGGTCCCCGAGACCTCAATCCATTCCATGTTACTCGCCAGGCAGTGGTAGCAGTCGGCCCTGGGAGGAAAGAAGGTCAGGCCGCAGTCCATACAGCGCGTAGCCATGACTTTTCCTTGTTCGAGATAGTCGATGAAGTCATTGACCTTTGTGATGGCGGTAAAGCTCACTGTCCCGAATTTACCGAATCTGGTATCCATTTCCTTTTTCTTAGCCATGTATGTTACCTCCCCAGGATAGTGACGTTTCCGTAAAGACCGACCCCGCCGATGTTGTGTACAAGACCTATTTCCGGATCCTTGACCTGCATGTCACCGGCTTCTCCCCTGAGTTGGAGGACGATGGTCCTGAGCTGTGATCCTCCGGTAGCGCCTATCGGATGGCCTTTGGAAAGGAGGCCGCCGTCCACGTTGATGGGGATGCTTCCTTCTTTGTAGGTTTCTTTTCCACGGATGAGGTCCTTTCCTTCACCGGGTTTGGCAAATCCCAGGTTCTCATAGGCCATCATCTCGGCAATGGTGAAGCAGTCATGAACCTCCGCCACATCAATGTCTTTGGGGGTGATGCCGGCCATTTTATAGGCCTGTTCCCCTGCTTGCTCGGCCACGGTCAGCCCGGTAAAAAGGTCTCTCCCCGCAAGATTGACCGCAGTGGAGGCCGCCCCGATCCCCAGGACCCAAACCGGCTTTTTGCTGAAGGCCTTTGTCTTTTCTTCGTTCGCGACGATGACGCAAGAGCTGCCATCGGCGTTGGCACAGCAGTCTCCCACCCGAAGGGGGCTGGCCACCGGCCCTGACATGGGGCTCTCAGGATCTGAAAATTGCTCCAGCGCTACCGGTTTCCGGTACACTGCTTTTTCATTTATCTGGCCGTAGGTGGATGCCTTGACACGAATTGACGCCAGATCTTCAGGAGTGGTACCATATTTTTCCATGTGGGCCCTGGCGTACATGGCGTAGTAAGCGGGCATCATGGTCCCAAAGGGACTCTCCCATTGAATATCTCCCCCTCTGCCCATACGTTCCTGGGATTCGGCGGAAGATATTTCCGACATCTTCTGGAAGCCGATTACCGCCACCATATCATGGAGCCCTGATTTTACCAGGGCATAGGCCGTCTTGAGGCCGGTACTGCTTGAAGAACAGAGGCTCTCAAGATAGAAGGTGGGTTGCGGTGTCAGCCCCAGGTATTCTGCAAAGACACCCGCCGGTGAACGCTGCTTGTCATATTCAGGCGCTGAGCAGACGATGGACGCGTCAATGTCTTTTACTGAAATCCCAGCATCTTTCATGGCCTCCGTGAAGCCTTCAAAAACGAGTTCCCTGATGGAGCCGGGGTATCCTCTGACAAAGGCGCTCTGGCCCACGCCGATAATTCCAACTTTTCCCATAAAGAACCTCCTCACGTGTTTGCAGGTTTTATTGTGAAGATGCTGCCGTGGTTTGAACCCGCGCGATGGGGCCGGTAGTCACGGCTGATCGAACGGAAATAAAGTATAGGAAAACAAGAAGAAAGGGTCAAGGGAAAAGGGTGTTTGACATCTCGTGGAAGACCTGCATGATAGCAGAAAGATCAGGGAGAAAGGGAGGGAAAAGCCATGGATGTCCGTTTAGTATACATCACTGTCGGCAATATGAATGAAGCAAGGGCCATCGGCCGGGGTCTCGTGTCTGCGCGGGTTGCTGCCTGTGCGAACATCATTCACCCTGTCCATTCCATGTACTGGTGGGAAGGGGAGGTTCAGGAAGATACGGAAGTGATCGTCCTGGCAAAGACGCGAGAGGACCTGGTGGATGATCTCATCGAGAAAGTGAAATCCATGCACAGCTATGAATGCCCCTGCATTGTGACCCTGCCCATACTGGAAGGATACGGTCCCTTTCTGGAATGGGTTCTGCAGGAGACCCGGAAGACCGGCAGAGAGTAAGGGAAGACTCCTGCCGGAGTATCAGGAGCGGTCCGGCGGGAAGACTTCAAAACGGCAGAGTTGCCCCTCTATGGGGCCGTTGGGCATGGTTCTCTTGAGAGAAGGTTTCATGCCGAATTCCCTGGTGAGCGAAGGATCACCTATATAGATGAATGCAGTTGATCCACTGCATCGTTTCTTGAGAGCTTTTCCCATTTTTCTATACAGCTCAGCCGCCTTTTTCTTGTCTCCGATCCGTACGCCGTAGGGTGGATTGCAAACGATGAGGCTTCTTTCAGCGACCTTGATGTTTTCGATCGACACTGCTTCCCAGTGGATTTTTTCTCCGAATGGCAAGGGGGCACAATTCTTTCTGGCGATTTCCACAGCCTCCCGGGAAAGATCACTCCCAGAGAGCAGCCCCGGAGCGGGTGGTTTGATCTTGTGGTCTTCCTCCCTTTTCACCCGCATCCACAGGTCCCGGTCAAAATCGGCCAGGTTCTCAAAACCGAACCGGTGCCGGAGATAGCCGGAAGGAATCCTGCACGCGTACATAAGGGCTTCACAGAGGAGCGTGCCGGAGCCGCACATGGGATCACACACCGAAGTTTGTCCGTCCCATCCGGTCAGGCGGATGATGGACGCGGCCAGCGTTTCCCGTATGGGTGCTTCAAGTGTCTGCTCCCGGTATCCCCTCTTATGGAGGGCCTCTCCCGATGTATCAAGGCTGATGATCGCCTTGTTATTCTGAATGTGGAGATTGATACGAACATTCGGATTGCCGATCTGGACATTCGGTCTTTTCCCCGAAAGTTCCATAAAATAGTCCGCGATCGCGTCTTTGACGCACAGTGCCGCATATTTTGAGTGCCTGATCTTGCTGTGAGAAACAGTGGCAGAGATGGCGAAGGTGTCATTAGGTGACAGCATTTTCGACCATGGGATGGTCTTTGTGGTCCGGTAGAGGTATTTCGTGCTGTGGCACTGGAAGGTCAGGAGCGGCGCGAGGATCCTGGATGCGATGCGGGATTGATAGTTGATGCGGTAGAGGGCCTTTTTGTCGGCTTCAAAATATGCCCCCTTGTAGGCTGTCCTGGCGTTCCTGGCTCCGAGTTCGGACAGTTCTTCCACGCCGAGGTCTTCTATTCCTCCGGCAAGCTGTGCAAAGTAGCCGTTCCATTTCTGGTATTGAAAGTCTGGCACGTGAACCCCTTGAATTCCGCTCTTTGATCCCATTGTTTGTGAACAGAAATTCGGTACGACGAGGAATGATGATACAGGAAAGAGGAAGGGCTGGAAAGATGTTTGTTCCTCTTCTCGGGCAAGCTGTTAGAATCTGCAGGAGATCCCAACCCCGATGAAAGAAGTTGCGCTTTTGAGCTGATCAAAGATGTCATCATTTTGATTGTTCAAATCGTTGCCGCGTTTGGGAAAGAAGGCGTCTGAAACTCCATCTCCAGGCATGACGGTGTAATCCTTTTGGATTGCGATGCCGAGATCAAGGGAGATATTCCATGCTTTTCTAGCGCCGACACCACGATGCAGGGATATTGCCATGCGATCCTCGGTGGCAAGGCTATTTGAATCAAAGGCCTTATAGAATGTGTGCGCAACTGCCTCGTAGCGAGGAGTTCCTGAGAAAGAAGATTTTGGATTCCATTTCGAAATCTCCGTCCACAGTAAATCCCTTGCTGAGAGAGCAGCATCAAAAAAGGGAAAAAATGTGGCCAAATCTCCAAGAGCGTTCACATTCCAGAGTTTCCTGAAAGGAAAGTGAACAAGGGCGAAATCTTTCTTATCAAACAACAGGAAAGCCGAAAGGCTTGGGGATTTTTCCCATTGCTGCAGCAGGGCAAGGTCGTTTGAAATGGCGGCACCCCGTGAATCTGCAAGGCACGCAGGGCAAAAGGCCAGGAACAGGAACGAGCAGAAAATAATGGTCGCGAGGAATTTTTTCATGGTTTCTGATGGCCTTTCTTGGGTTTCCGAGAGATGGAAATATCCGTCTTTGCATGGAAAAAGTTGCAACAAGCATACCGTTTTACGTAAGAAAGAAAAATAAACGTAATGTCAATTAGTTGGATCACTTTGAACGGTTTCTTCCCTGATCGGCATAGGAAAAAAGTGCACTTTTTTCTACACCATGGATATTTTCATGCTCACCAGGACAGAATGGCATGGTCCCGACAGGGTTTATCGGCAGAAATGGCGGAGCCCTTAAATTCTTGGGGTTCCCCTCCTCTCAGTGATACCTGATCCCGAGCCAGAACACAAAAGTGGCGGCGGAGAGAAGCGTATTCATGGAAACGGCGGCGGATGCCAGTTCGGTGGACCCATCCATTTCTCCTGCCATCACGTAGGTGACAGTGGCGGTGGGAGATGCCAGCAGGATAAGACCGGGAAGAAACTGTGCCGGGGAGAGCCCGAGCCAGTGATAGAGCCCGATACCCAGCCCGGGCAGCACCAGGAGTTTCAGGAAACCCGCACCCAGCGCAGGCAGGAGATGCGATTTGATCAATCCGAAAGAGAGGGATGCGCCGATCACAAGGAGGGCCAAGGGCAGGGCCATACCGCTGATGATGGCGAGCATGCGGTCGATGGGCTCGGGAATGGGTATCTGGAAAAAAGAAAAGCCGATGCCGGCCATGGCGGAGAGAATCACCGGATTGAAAATTATTCTTTTCGCAAAGAAAAACAGGCGGTGCGATGACTTTTCCACGGGAGAGAAGGCCTGAAGGGCAAGGACGGCCAGGAGATTTTGCAGTAACATGAGAAAAGCAGCAAGAATACTGGCCCGGGTGAATCCTTCCTTGCCGAGGAAATAATAGGCGACAGCAAGGCCGATATAGCCGAGATTTCCGTGAAAGGAACTCTGGAGGAAGGTTCCAAATTCCTTTTTCTGGATGGAGCAGAGAAATCCCAAGCCCAGCGCGATAACGAAGACGGCGGCGACAGGCACAAGCGTGCCCCCCAGGAGCACCGGCTGAAAATGGGCGTGGAATGAGGCCTGTGCAACCTCCCGAAAAATCATGGCCGGGATAGCCAGGTAATAGACCATCCGGTTCAGGGGTGCAATCAGGAGCCCAGGGAGAAAGGCCCATGCCCGTAACCGCCATCCCAGGAGGATGATTACGAAGACGGGCCCAATGGTGTAGAGGACATGCAGCATAAAAAATCCCCGGGAGGAAGAGTCCCTATAACCCCATGTCCTCGTTGATCAGGATAACCCTAACACGGCCTTTTGGATACGATTTTTCCGTGATGGTCCACGCGTTGCAGATGCGCTGAGGGGCCTTGCATTCTTCGCAGTACCCGGTCTTGACACAAGGTGTCTTCTTGTCCAAGCGCATGGCGTTTGCAGGGGCCACGAAGTTCTTGATGCGGAACATGGCCTCTTCAAGGTCGGGAACGATCTTGTTACGACTCACCAGCACGGCCACGTTTTTGGGCCCGAACGTGAGACCGCCGATGCGATTGCCGATCATGTCCAGGTTGACGAGGGTGCCGGTTTCCGTCACAGCGTTGGTTCCGCATACAAAGAGATCCACCAGGAGTGCCTGCCTCCTGCGTTCCAGGACTTCTTCCCCTGGAATGCTACTGTCATAGGTATCCAGGACGTCCAGTTCGTTCATTGCCTTGAGCGCATCATAAACCCCGGTCCCGGTCACTGTTATGGAGCCCCCGAACGAGACGCTCTTCGCGCCGGTTTCAGGGAGCAGTTCGTTCAGCAGAATTTCCCGGGCGTGATCGCCATTGCTGGCCGGATATACCTTAAAATTGTTCGCTTCCAGTGCCTCTTTCACATCATTGAGTCGCATATTCCAGTAGTGTTCAATAGGCTTTTGCATTTTCCCTCCTTTCGTTTCAGGCAGCGATAGTACCTCAAATGGAAACCTCGTGGCAAGCTCTTAAAAAGCGACAGCGCAACCTTGCAACGAGTCAGTTTTCCGCTCTCACTCTATCTATCTTTATCTATAGCTTTTTCTTGAAAAACGATGGACCTTGTGCTAATCAACAATAGAAAATGTTGTAAGTTGGGGGATCAAACATGCCGGTCTGCGCATCAGGCAAGCGTTTTTGTGCCAGGGAAGCAGGTTGCGGCAGAACAGGTAAACCTGCAAACAGGAAAGGAGGAACAGGGTATGAAGCTTTTCAAAGTATGTGCATTGATGGTGGCCGTGGTATTCCTGGCAATGACGGGGATGGCCATGGCAGGTGAGACCCTTGACACGGTAAAAGCCAGGGGTGTGCTCATTGCGGGCGTCAACGGCGGGGTGTTTGGCTTCAGTATGCCTGACAAGAAGGGCGAATGGAAAGGGCTCGACGTGGATACGGCCAAGGCTGTTGCAGCCGCCGTGTTCGGCGACGCGAGCAAAGTCAAGTATGTCGCACTGACGGCCGTGCAGCGGCTTCCGGCCCTCCAGTCAAAAGAGATCGATGTTCTGTGCCGTAATACCACGCAGACATTGACTCGAGAGACGGTCAACGGCCTCAATTTCTGCCACGTGAACTATTATGACGGGCAGGGATTCCTGGTGCCGAAAAAACTTGGGATCAAGAGTGCCAAGGAACTGGGGGGAGCGACCGTGTGCGTCTTGCCCGGGACGACCACCGAGATGAATGCGGCTGATTTCTTCAGGTCCAATGGACTGAAATGGAAACCGGTTGTTATTGAAAACACGACCGAGCTCAACAAGGCCTTTTTCGCCGGCAGGTGTGACGTGTTGACTTCCGATGCTTCCCAACTGGCTGCCCAGCGCTCTGTCGCCCCAAACCCGGCTGATTATGAACTCCTTCCGGAAATTATTTCCAAGGAGCCTCTGGCTCCTGTCGTCCGCCACGGCGATGATCAGTGGTACGACATTGTCAACTGGACCGTCATGGCCCTGATCCAGGCCGAAGAATTCGGCATTACCTCCAAGAACGTGGACCAGATGATGAAGAGCAAGAACCCCGGGATCCAGCGGTTTCTGGGGGTGAGTGGGACTCTGGGAAAGGACCTTGAGCTCGACAATAAATGGGTCTATAATATCATCAAACAGGTGGGGAACTACGGTGAAATTTTTGAACGAAGCGTGGGTGTCAACACTCCTCTCGGTCTCAAACGGGGTCTGAACGATCTCTGGACAAGAGGTGGTTTGATGTACGCCGCTCCATTCAGATGAGAAGGATGCAGAATGCCCCTCTCCGGAGGGGCATTCCTGTTTGACCACCGGCCGTAATACCCATGATCAGTATGAGGTCTTCCGACGATCCAGGGGGCCGGCCATGCGGCATATTCTGGAGGAACCGGAAACCTCAGGGAAAACCGCTGCCTCATGAAAGAAAAGCAACCGGAGAAAATTCCATTCTGGCTCGATCCCAGGAAACGAGCGATCATATACCAGATTGCCGTGTTCTGCGTGGTCGGTCTGATCCTTTATTACCTTGTTTCCAACACCATCGTTAATCTCAAGAAACAATCCATTGCCACGGGTTTCGGCTTTCTCCACAAGGAATCTTCGTTCGAGATCGGTGAGTCCCTGATACCCTACTCAGCAGCCAGCACCTACGGCCGTGCCCTCCTTGTGGGCGCACTGAATACCCTCAAGGTTTCATTCATAGGGATTGTCGTCACTCTGGTGCTCGGGACGATTGTCGGTATTGCCCGTCTCTCGACCAACTGGTTGGTATCCAAGCTTGCAGGCATTTTCATTGAGGTTATGCAGGATATCCCTGTTCTGCTGCAGCTCTTTTTCTGGTATGCGATTTTTTATGAAAGCCTGCCCTCACCGCGGCAGGCGCTCTCTCCCATATCAGGCCTTATTCTCAGTAACAGAGGGATCGCGTTTGCAGTGCCGGCTGCAAACCCGGCGCACAAGTACATGATATTATTCTTCTTAGTTGCTTGTGCCCTCTCTTACTTTCTCAGGCGCTGGGCAAGAAGGCGTCAGGAGAAAACAGGAAAATATTTTCCCACCTTTCGTGTGTCGATTGCGCTGATCATCGGCTTCCCCTTGGTCATCTGGCTGATTTTCGGGGCGCCCACGAAAATGGATGTTCCCAAACTTGTGGGCTTCAATTTCAAAGGGGGTTTGACTTTCAGCCCCGAGTTCGTGGCCCTTTTGCTGGGGCTGGCGCTCTACACCTCCGCGTTTGTGGCCGAGGTGGTGCGGGCTGGTATTCAATCAGTGAGCAGGGGGCAGCGAGAAGCCGCAATGGCGATAGGTCTGCGGCCTTCCCTGGTTTTGAACCTTGTGATCTTGCCTCAGGCCCTCCGGGTGATTATTCCGCCCCTGACGAGCCAGATGCTCAACCTCACAAAAAACAGCTCCCTGGCAATCGCAATTGGATTCCCGGACTTTGTGTCTGTGGCCAACACCTGTATCAACCAGACAGGTGAGTCCATCGAGGGGGTGGCGCTGATCATGGCCCTGTATCTCATTTTTAGTCTGTCCACGTCGGCGTTTATGAACTGGTATAATAAGAAAGCGGCACTGGTGGAGAGATAGGCATGACAATAGCTGAGACAGTGGAAACCCAAACACAAGATATAAAACCCCCGGTAACCCATGTGGGTATTCTGGGGTGGATGAGGGGGAACCTGTTCAATGGTGCCTTGAACTCTATTCTTACCATAGTGACCATGTATTTGCTGTGGAAAGTAGTGCCACCGCTCATCAGGTGGGCCTTTATCGACAGTGTTTGGCACACGACCGGAAAGGCATGCAGGCATGCGGCCGGGGCCTGTTGGTCGGTCGTATGGGATAACGTTCGTTTCATCCTTTTTGGGTTTTATCCCTTTGATTCGCAGTGGCGGCCCCTGGCGGCCATGTTGCTCCTTTTCGGCCTCCTCTTTTACAGCCAGAACAGGAAGCACTGGAAAAAGCACCTGATCTACGTGTGGATTCTGGGCCTTTTTGTTATGGGACTGCTCATGAAAGGCGGCCTTTTCGGGCTTTCCTCCGTTGAAAGCACGAAGTGGAGCGGTCTGCCCCTTACCCTGCTGCTCTCAATTTTTGGGCTTACTGCCGCCTATCCCCTTGGAGTCATTCTTGCCCTGGGGCGCAGATCTAAGCTGCCCACGATGCGGTGGCTTTCCATTGTCTATATTGAAATGATCCGTGGAGTCCCGCTGATCAGCCTTCTCTTCATGTCGGCCATCATCTTCCCGCTGTTCCTGCCGGAAGGGATCACTATTAACAAGATCCTGCGGGCCCAGATCGCCATCATTCTCTTTACCGCGGCCTACATTGCAGAAGTTGTTAGGGGAGGATTGCAGGCCATGTCCCGGGGGCAGTATGAGGCGGCCGAATCCATGGGATTGAACTACTTCCAGACCATGCGGCTTATTATTCTTCCCCAGGCACTGAAGATCGTTATACCACCCACCGTGAGTATCCTGATTTCCGCTTTCAAGGATACATCCCTTGTGGTGATCATCGCCCTGTGGGATTTGCTCAAGACAACTCAGTCCGTTCTGGCGAATCCGGAGTGGATGGGCTTCAGTCCCGAAGCATATATATTTGTCGCCCTTCTGTATTTTGCAGGGTGTTTTTCCATGTCAGGGTACAGCCGGAAGCTGGAGCGGGAGCTGTCAGCAGGTGAACAACAATAAACAAGTATTCGGGCTTCTTTTGGTTCATTGGGGTTCACACGCTGCCAGACAATAAGAGGGATTCATGAAAGCACAAGAGACGAGAGAGTTACAGAACGGACAGTCTGACAATGCAATGGTGGAAATGATTGACATGCACAAATGGTTCGGGGACTTCCATGTGCTCCAGGGGATCAATCTGCGTGTCGAAAAGGGTGAACGTATTGTCATTTGCGGACCTTCCGGTTCGGGAAAATCCACCTTGATCCGCTGTATCAACCGGCTGGAGGAACATCAGAAAGGCCGGATTATAGTGGATGGCACCGAACTGACCCATAATATCAAGAATATTGAAAAGATCCGTGCGGAAGTGGGCATGGTGTTCCAGCATTTCAATCTCTTCCCGCACCTGACTATTGTTGATAACCTCACCCTTGGCCCCCTATGGGTTAGGAAGGTTCCGAAGGCGGAAGCGGAAGAAACGGCCATGTTTTACCTGGAGAAGGTGCATATCGCTGAACAGGCCCACAAGTATCCGGGCCAGCTTTCGGGAGGACAGCAGCAGCGTGTTGCCATTGCAAGGAGCCTGTGCATGAAACCGAAACTGATGCTTTTCGACGAACCGACATCGGCCCTTGATCCGGAAATGATCAAGGAAGTGCTGGATGTGATGATCGAGCTTGCCCAGGAAGGAATGACCATGCTGGTGGTGACCCACGAGATGGGGTTTGCAAAGAGCGTGGCCCACCGGGTGCTCTTTATGGATTTCGGTCGAATTGTTGAAGCCAACACACCGGTGGAGTTTTTCGACAACCCGCAGCATGAAAGGACGAAGCTCTTCCTGAGCCAGATTTTACATTAGTTGGGTCCCTGCCTTTCCGGCAGCGGCTTTTTCAATAGCACCGGTAGAACAGATGACGGCTCTTTTCGAGGTCTTCCGGACAAACTGCAGGGCCGCCTCCACCTTGGGTTGCATGGAGCCGGGAGGAAAATGGTCCTCCTTGAGATAATGCTCGGCCTTTGCAGGTGTCAGTCGGCGAAGCAATTCTTCCCGGGGAGTTCCGAAGTTCAGCATGGCCCCTTCCACATCGGTGGCCATGATGAAGATATCGACCCCCAATTCTTTGGCGAGGAGACCGCTCGCCAGATCCTTGTCGATGACGGCATCCACCCCGCAGAAACTTCTGCCTTCCCTTATTACCGGTATGCCGCCGCCCCCGCAGCAGATGACGATGAATCCCATCTGGATCAGCTTTGTGATTTCACGTTTTTCTACAATGGTCACGGGCCTGGGGGAGGCGACCACCCTCCTGTATCCCTTATTCGTCTCTCGGGTCACAAAGGGGACCGTGGCCGCCTCTTCTCTTGTGTAGGCAGGGCCTATAGGCTTGGATGGGCTCAGGAAGGCCGGATCATCAGGGTCCACCACCACATAGGTAATGAGGCTCACGAGGGGTTTCTGGTGGATGATCCCGAGTGCCATGAGTTCGCTGTCCAGGCTGGATTCGATCATGTAGCCCACCTGACCCTGTGTCTGAGCAACCAGGATTTCCAGGGGCAGTTTCGGAATATCCCGGCTCAATTCCTGCTGAAGGAGCAGATTACCCACTTGGGGCCCGTTGCCGTGGGTGATAATCATGTTATAGTTCCGGGAGAGGCGGGCCAATTGTCTTATGGGCTCCTTGAGGTTTTCAAACTGTTCCTCAACGGTTCCCACCTGTCCCTTCTTGATGAGTGCATTGCCTCCGAGGGCCACGAGCAAAGTTCCTTTCTTGGCCTTGTTATCCATCAGCCCCACGCATTGCCAGTCGTTCCAGAAGCACTTTCTCCAGAAAGGGTTGTTCATAGTCCTGGTACTCATACCGGACCCGCATGGCCGGTTTGTCGATGGTAACGATCCGGGTCAGGTGAATAGGGGTGGCAAAGAGGACGAGGTCGCAATCCACACCGTTGATGGTATCTTCCAGGTCGGAAATTTGCTCATCGCTGTATCCCATGGCCGGGAGCACCGGCCCGACGTGAGGGTAGAGGAGATAGGTGTCCTTTATGGTGCCCACGGCAGAGGGCCGAGGGTCCACCACCTCGGAGGCGCCATATTGCCTGGCTGCGATGAGTCCGGCACCGTAAGGCATGCCCCCGTGGGTCAGCGTGGGTCCGTCCTCCACCACCATGATACGTTTTCTCTTGATCTGTTCCGGCTGGCTCACGATAGCGGGTGATTTTGCCAGCACCACCCGGGCCTTCGGGGCATACCGCTCGATGTTTTTGCGCACCTGCTCCACCTGGGCCAGGGATGCCGTGTCCACCTTGTTGATGATGGCGATGTCCGCCATGAGCATGTTGGTCTCACCGGGGTAATAGAGCAACTCGTGGCCGGCCCGGTGCGGGTCGAACAGGACGATAAGGATATCGGGCCGATAGAAGGGCGTGTCGTTGTTGCCCCCGTCCCAGACGATGATGTTCGCCTCCTTTTCAGCGGCTTCGAGTATCCGCCCGTAGTCCACGCCGGCATAGACCACGATCCCGAGATCAACCAGAGGTTCATACTCCTCGCGCTCCTCGATGGTGCAGCGGTGTTTTTCAAAGTCCTCGTAGGCCGAAAAACGCTGGACCACCTGGGTCCTGAGGTCCCCGTAGGGCATGGGGTGGCGCACCACGACCACCTTTTTCCCTTGTTCGCGGAGGATATGACACACTTTTCGTGTGGTCTGGGATTTGCCGCACCCGGTTCGGACGGCACACACTGCTACCACCGGTTTTCGGGCCTTGAGCATGGTGTAAGGTGCCCCGATGAGGATGAAATCAGCCCCTTTTGCCATGGCCAGGGATGCCTTGTGCATGACCTCCACGTGGGGGACGTCGCTATAAGAGAAGGCCACCAGATCCACCTGGTGCTCCCGGATAAGTCGAGCCAGATCCTTTTCCGGGTAAATGGGAACTCCTTCCGGATAGAGCTTTCCGGCAAGCTCAGGGGGGTACAAACGTCCTTCTATTTTTGGTATCTGGGCCGCGGTGAAGGCCACAACCCGGTACCGATCGTTGTCCCGGAAGTAGACATTGAAATTATGAAAGTCTCTGCCTGCAGCCCCCATGATAATGACTTTTTCCACCATGACTTCCTCCTTTTTTTATAATATGCCACGTCGGCCGAATCCATTCAAGTCATTGAAAAACGCTTTAGTAAGGAGTGATTTTCGCCGGAATCAAACCCATTAGTTAAGATGCCTTTATTTCCACCACCCGCACTGGAGACGGGGCAGGCTTGTTGGTCAGGTAGACTCCAAGGCAAACAAAGGCGGTTCCGGTCGCCAGGGAGAAGGTAATGGGCTCTCCCAGGATGATGAAAGCGAGCAGGACGGCGCTGATGGGGACGAAATTGATAAACTGGCTTGCCTTTGTGGCGCCGATAGCATCAATCCCTTCATAATACCACACAAACCCGAGGACCGTGCCGAAGAATCCCAGGTAGACTATGCTGAACCATGCGGTCCCCGAATAATGAACGAAAGAGGTTATCATCCCCTCGGTACATGCCGGGATGAAGAGCGCCACCGTTCCCACAAGGCAACTGTAAGTGGTGGCAACCAGGGGTGAGAGGCCATCCATGGCCGCCTTGCCGATAAGCGAGAATGCTGCCCAGCAGAGGACGCAGAGAAAGATGAAAAAATCACCCCATCCCAGGGCGCCGTGCAGCATGCTGACGGGGTTTCCCTTTGAGATCACTACAATGGCACCGCAGACAGAGAGGATAATGCCCAGGATCTTTATGAGTCCCAGCTTTTCCCGGAATAAATAGGTGGCGAAGAGGGCAATGACGACCGGGTTGTTGGCAATAATAAGGGATGCCCGCCCCGCGTTTATGAGCTTGAGCCCCTTAAAGAAGAACACGTTGTACGCAAAGACGCCGGTGGCACCGAGGAGGATAATAGGGATAATTTGCGCATTCCTAAGACCGGGGAACCCCCCGTTTTCTCTCCGGGTGAGGAAAAGGAGAAAAAGAGAGGCAATGACGAAGCGAAAAAAGGCGGTCGAATAGGGGCCCACCTCCCGTGCGACGACTCTCCCAGCGATGAAGGTCCCGCCCCAGAAGACGGCGGTGAGAAAGAGCTTGACATAAATTATGAGTAATGACTTGCCACGTATGTGGGAAGACGTGGCTGCTTGTTCAAAAGATCCCATGTCAGGCATTATATTCAACGCGGTTGACCAAATCAAGGCTTGAGGCCAGTACGGGATCTTTGAACCGATCCGAGAGAGCTGCCCGAAGCATATCCGGAGTTATTGCGTTTCCCAACTTGGCAAGGATTCCCAGGGAGGCAAGGGCTCGTTCCGGGGCCCTGATGCTCTGCGCCTTGAAGTCAACGGTAATGGTTCGTGCCGCTGTTTGGGGAAGGGTCACACCGTGTCCCCGGATCACCATAGTTTCCTGCCGCAGGCGGTCAAAGAGTTGAGCCCTCCGGTTCACTCCCTCCTGGCCGATGGCAATGACGACCGAAGGGGTTTCAATGCCCGTGTAAAGGATCTCTTCCGGGGAAAGAATCACCTCGCTTATGGATGGGCCCCGCAGGACCGTGATGTTATACTCGTTTTTCTGGGTTACCCGGAGCCCGGCTGAAAGCCCGGCGAGACACAGAAGATCTCCTGCGGTGATGATACGTTGCCCTGCATTGCCGAGAACAATGATCTCCTGCCTGGTCTTTTCCAAGGGGCTGCAGTCCGGTTCAATACCCCGCGGCGGCGAGGCCTCCTGCTGTTTCTTGGCTTCTTCGCGGTATTGTTTCCCGTATTCCTTTCTCTGGTTTTCCTCCACCACTCCTTCCACGGGAGGCAGTGCTGACAAGTCCTTGTCGATTTCCTTGGGGGTTAACCTGTTTTTCTTTGCGTATCTCCCAACGCAAATTCCCCATATGTCGATGACCGAAAATCCGTCATGCCTGATGGCCCGTTCTATCTCCTCGGCAAGGTCTTTTCGGTACGCGGAACATCGGGTCACGTAGGTTGCCCCGGCGGAAACAGCCACCTTACACACGTCCAGCGGACGTTCGAGCTGGTTGAGGAATCCGGAACCGACCACCGCATC
>Ga0307426_1000235_pt1 | contig 37150 bp, 34 predicted proteins | sample SalMarWE160340MG_FD_202165 | JGI IMG/M metagenome (GOLD analysis project Ga0307426, IMG submission 202165) | Salt marsh sediment microbial communities from the Plum Island Ecosystem LTER, Massachusetts, United States - WE1603-40 | ecosystem: Environmental > Aquatic > Marine > Intertidal zone >... | reverse complement strand
ACCCCATCATGATATGCAATAGGGTGGTCTTGCCGCTGCCATTGGGAGCCACCAGCCCCATTCTTTCTCCGCGGTAAAATTTCAGGTCAAGCTTATTGAGCACGGGTTGTGCGGCGCCCGGATAGCAGAAGGATATGCCCGCAAGATTTATGAGAGGGGTGTCCGGGTTCATAGTGGTTCCTATATCATTTCCATGATGATAAGTCCCATAATGATGATCGTCATCAACGTTGAAAAAATCCATGCATTGCGGTCCCTTTTAAATTCCTGCAGACCGTAAAAGCGGCCTGTGAATCCCCGACAGAGCATGGCCTGGTGAACTCGCTGGGCTCTGGAGGCCGCCCGCACCAGCAGCATGCCGATGACGTAGGCGTAGGTGCGGTAGGTATGCAGATTGGTTTTGGGCTGAAAGCCGCGGATTTTAGCCGCCCTGATGAGCCGTTGATATTCCTGCTCGATGACAAACACATAACGGTAATTCATCAAAAGCAGGTGAATTATTTTAGCTGGAACCATCAGCTTGCTTAGTGCATAACCCAGGGTGGCAAAGGACATGGTTGCGATCAGGCTGATAAAAGCAAGTAAAATCGCATTGGATTTTAACGTGATCCGGGCGGCCAGGCTCACTCCCAGACGGGACACGTCAAGCCAGCCAATCTTAAGAAGCGTCTCTCCGCCATAGGTCAAAGGAACCACTGCCCACAGCAGCAAAATCAGCCCGTTAACCATCAGCATACGTTTGCCGATTTTTTTCAATCCTATTCCGGTCATGAGCACCAGCGCCACAGAAATCACCACAGCGGTCAGCAGCACCGGAAAATGCCCGGAAAACGCAACCACAAAACAATAAACCGTGGCAAAGATAATTCTCGTTCTCGGATCGAGTTTGTGAATGATTGAATCACCGGTGGCAAAAGTTTCTGAGAGCATGGTAAATTCTACTGCAGTTAGATCAAAAGGCCTACTGACCACGGGCATTTTCATTGCGATACCGAAAGTAAGCGCCAACTCCAACCAGCCCGATGATGTACCCGATACCCCCGAATACATCTCTGACGGTCGGCCCTTTTTGAGTAGAGTCGGCCATCATTTTAAACAGCGGCTTTAATTTTTGGTCCAGGGCTTTTTCCAGCGCGGCTTCGATTTCCGTCAAACTCGGCCCGGTTGTAAGCGCGAGTTTAGCTGCCGCCGACTGTTCATCAGGACGCTTTTCCCCGTTGGCTGCGGATTCCTTGACAGTTGACGCTTTGGCGGGGCGCATTTCCGCAGGGGGCGAAACGGATTCCATTTCACTCACCGGTATCGTCCATTCGGCCCGATGCCCCATACCGGCTTCCAGGATGATTTTCAGTTCTGTTTTTTGCGGTATTCTAAACGAGAACTCGCCCTGAGCGTTGGTTTCTCCTGTTAGCAGTTCGACGCCCTTGGAATCAGTGACGATAATTTTGCCGCCGCTTACCTTCCGGCCCCCGGCAAATTTGCTCTCAACAAAAACCGTGTCGCCCTCGACCCAACCAAATACGTTGACCCGATGGGCAAATGTGCTTTGGGTAAGCAGGAGCGAGCTCATTAGAAACCAAAACAGGATTTTGATATCTTTTGCAATATGTCGTTTCATTTTAACAACTCCGGCTGGACCTTTTTTAAAAATGCCAGACACAGGGCGGTGACAATTCCTTCGATAATCATCACCGGCAGGTGAGCGGCGACGACAATCGCGGATACTTCAAAAAAATTCTTTTCCGTGAACATCAGTGCCAGGCCTACCAGAACTGCTCCCAGCAAAACCGCCATCGACCCGCAGGCAAATGCCGCGATCATGGCCACCGGATTTTTTTTATGGATCAGCGGACCGAATGCATAGGAGCAGATCACAGCCGGCAGCGCCATAATTATGGTATTTACCCCCAGGGTTGTAATGCCGCCGAACTGAAAAAGCACGGCCTGTAAAATCAACGCTACCAGGATAGCGGGGAAAGCGGCCCAGCCCAGTAACAGACCCACGATTCCGTTTAGCACCAGGTGCACATTGGACGGACCAATCGGAACATGAATTAGGGATGCTACGAAGAAGGCCGCTGAAAGCATCCCCGCTTTGGCGATGTGATCGTAATCCAGTTTTTTAAGCCCGATAGCCGTGCCGGCGGCCGTCAGCGCCATTCCTGAAACCAGCACCGGAGCCGACAATACACCTTCTGAAATGTGCATGATATTGGTCCAGAGTTATCAAACAAAAAGGCCACGGGTGTTTTGTACCTTCACGGTACACAACCTTCGTGGCCAGCATTCTTGGACTATCTGATTTGATTCTTTACCCCCAGGCTTCAGCCTGACATTGATTGAATTTAAAAATATATTAAGAAGCCGGGTATGTCAATGATAAAGTGGGTGCAGAAGTTCAGGGTTCAAGGTTCAAGGTTCAGCGGCGGCGCCGACACCCGACACCCTAACCTAGATCTCTCTTCTTTCCATCCAAATATCTTCGTCCCAAAATGTGTGCTTGACGAAATATTAATAAAGGCTATATTGGGGACATTAATTTCGGTCCAGGATAAAAACGATGAGATACTTTCCGATTGACAATGACTTGTTTATTCGAAACCGGCAGCGACTTGTTGCGCAACTAAAACCAGAATCGGTGGCTGTTTTCAATTCCAGCGACATTTTGCCTACCAGTGCCGACGGCACCCACCCATTTGTTCAACAAACAGATTTGTTCTACTTAAGCGGTATCGACCAGGAAGAGAGTACACTGGTGATCGGCCCGGATGTTAAGGAAGAAAAACACCGTGAGATTCTGTTCCTCAGGGAGACCAATGAGCAGATTTCTCTTTGGGAAGGTCAAAAATATACAAAAGAAGAAGCCGCCGCGATTTCCGGAATAAAAACGGTTTGCTGGAATCATGAATTTAAGAATATCTTCAAGTCCCTGGTATATCAATCCGAGAACATTTATCTGAACACAAATGAGCATCTGCGGGCGGATACCAATGTGGAGACCCGCGACGATCGCTTTCGGCGGTGGTGCCGTCAAAGTTTCCCCCTGCATAAATATAAACGGCTGGCGCCGGTTATGCATGACCTGCGTGCCGTCAAATCGCAACTCGAGGTGGATCTCATCAAAAACGCCTGCAACATTACGGACAAAACATTCTGCCGCCTATTGGGCTTTATCAAACCCGGAGTGTGGGAATTTGAGATCGAAGCCGAGATTTATCATGAGTTTTTAAGAAACCGTTCCAGGGGACCTGCCTTTGAGACGATTGTTGCCTCGGGGGTTGATTCCTGTACGCTGCATTATGTCAAAAATGATAAACAATGCCGGGATGGTGAACTGGTGCTGATCGACTTTGGGGCCGAATACGCCAATTATGCCGCCGATGTGACCCGCACGGTCCCGGTGGGCGGCAGGTTTTCTAAACGTCAGAAACAGGTTTACAATGCCGTTTTAAAGGTGCAGAAGGCCGCCATCGCCTTGTTGACACCGGGTAAAACCTTTGATGAATACACCAAAGAAGTCGGCCAAATAGTGGAAGGCGAACTTATTCGCCTGGGGCTGCTGAAGTCGGATGAAGTAAAGAACCAATCCGAAGACGAACCGCTTTACAAGAAGTATTTTCCGCACGGCACATCGCATTACCTCGGTCTGGATGTGCATGACTACGGAGACAAGTATCGAAAATTTGAACCTGGAATGGTGTTAACCTGCGAGCCGGGTATTTATATCAGAAATGAGGCCATCGGCATCAGGATTGAAAACGACATCCTGATCACCGAAGACAGGCCCGTCGATCTGACGGAAAGTATTCCGAGGGATGCTGAAGAAATCGAAGAATTGATGAGGTGAATAAAAGCTCATAGCTCATAGCTGATAGCTTGTAGTATGAATGATTGAACCACTTTTGCTATGAACTATTATCTATGAACTATGAGCTGTGAGCTATGAGCTTTCTTTCGCGCCAATTGGTCCGCCCGGCGGATAGGTTCGGGGAGCCGGTATCGGCGGCAGCATTGCAAAATAATCTGAATACTGTCGCTCAGATCCATGCGATGACCGATCGACACATATACCGGTTTGACGCCGCTGCGGGTTCGCAGCACAGCACCGATAGTTTCATCGCGATCCTTAAGATAGGAATACTTTCCTTTTTCGCGCCCCGGTTCATCATGATGGCCCAACAACCTGGTTTTGGCGCAGCCGATGGTCGGCCTGTCCATCAGCAGTCCGATATGGCTGGCGAGCCCGAAGCGCCGGGGGTGGGCGATACCCTGTCCATCGAAAATCAGCAGATCCGGTTGAGACGATAACTTCGCCAGCGCTTCTACCACCGCGGGGCCTTCCCGGAAGCTAAGCAGCCCCGGAATGTAGGGGAAATTGAAGCGCTTCGAGGATGCAACCCAATCTACGGTCTCCAAATTCAGAATCCTTACAACAACCACCGCAGCGGTTGCCACACCGTCCCGATAGTGCGTGTCGACGCCGGCCACCGTTCGGATCTTCTTCAGGTTGACGCTGGATTTGCGTATCACCCCGGCTGCAAGCTGCTGCTGCAATTCAACGGCGTCCTGCGGCGCCAGATTCCAGGAGTGGGAAATAGTTGACGGTTTTGTATTCATTGTGAATGGATCTTTAACCCGGACAAGCCGGTTTGAGCGAAACATTAATATTTTTGAAGCGCCGGGTACAACAGACAGCCGACCACGAACATTGAGCCGAACTCCTCAATTAAGATATTATAAAAGGAAGCGACGATCAAATTCCAAAACTCAAATCCGAAACAAATCTTAAATTACAGTGAATCAAATCGATTCGATCATCTCTGATAAGCCTCATTCTGCCTGAGTCTAGAACGAAGGAAACACCTTGCGGCAAGCCAAGCTATTTTAAATTTTTGGAGCATGGAATTTAGATTTTTTTTGATATTTGTTATTTGGTGCTTGAAATTTTCTATATTCAAAGACACAAATATAATTTAGGTATCCTGTTCGACTTATGTAACGTATTTGTGGGACACAACGCTATGGTAGGAGAATGTCAGGTTTTACCCATTGACTATTGCGGATGGAGACCATCATAATGGCTGAATTTGACCATTTCCGGCTAAAAAATGAGATGCTTTTTATGAATTACCTGGCAAACACAATAGGTGTTTGTGTGGTGATTTTTTTTACCTATCGGCCCATATCCCAGCAATTGGTGGATGCCTTGCGGTTGATTGGCCGGATTGGATGGTTTTTCGAGCCGCTTAGTGGTGCGTTGATGTTTGTTTTGACATTGGTTTATGAGCGGCCGATTCGGCGCTTTCTGGACGATCAAAGAAACGGGTTGCAATTATCAGAAGAATTAACGTTCATCGCCAGAAAACGATTGCTTAATGAGCCGTTTTTCCTGATTGCCGTGAATCTTGTGGTATGGATTACTGCCGGGAGTATTTACTCTACGGCAATTCTGGTATCTGGTATTGGACGAGGGACAGTTTACTATGCATTTTTCCGCAGTTCACAGATCGGATTGATTACGGCTGTAGCCGCTTTTTTTTTGCTGAGAAGAGTCCTGCAAAAAAGGATGGTGCCAAAACTGTTTCCATCCGGCGGTCTTTACGCGACTCCCGGTACCTTGCGGATCCGACTCAGTACCCGTCTGGCGGCCTTACTGCTGGGCTGTAATCTGGTTCCCTTCTTCGCCATTATAACGATTATGCAGGGCAGCTTATCTGCGGGTAAGTTTTCTGAAGAACTATATGAAGGCCTGCGATCGGACATTGTCGTTAGTTCCTATGTCTTTATGGTGATTGGTGTATTATTGACCTATCAGTTGAGCCTCAACCTGCGGCAACCTTTTCGGGATATTATCAGAGTTTTAAAGGCCGTTCGAAATGGTCAATTCGACCAAAAAGTGGAGGTAACCTCCAATGATGAAATCGGGTACACCGGTGATGTCATCAATGAAATGACAGAAGGTTTGAAGGAACGAGACCGCATGCGGCACTCCCTGGAACTGGCCCAAGAGGTCCAGCAAAATTTTATGCCCCAGAAGGCTCCCAAAATAGCAGGCCTGGATATAGCCGGGCAAAGTATCTATTGTGAGCGCACCGGTGGCGATTACTTCGATTATTTGCCAATAACCGGATCCGGTGATAAAAAAGCAGGCATTGTCATTGGAGATGTATCAGGGCACGGCATTCCTTCGGCCTTGCTGATGGCTGCGGCTCGATCATCTTTGCGACAGCGGGTCATACAGCCGGGCAGCATCGGACAAATTGTTTCCGATGTAAACCGACAATTGACGGCGGATGTGGAGGAATCAGGACGGTTTATGACTCTGTTTTACAGCGAGATCGATTCCGTCGGACGGACAATACGCTGGGTGAGGGCCGGCCATGATCCGGCCATTCTATTTGATCCTCAAACGGACTCCTTTGAAGAACTGAAGGGGCCGGGGATAGCACTGGGGCTTGATCAAGAATGGATTTATACTGAAAATATAAAAGAAAACCTCAAAGACAATCAAATTCTTCTTCTCTGTACAGATGGGGTTTGGGAAGCCCACAATTTAACCGGCGAAATGTTCGGCAAGGATGCCCTTTTTGAAGTTATCCGCCGAAATTCGGATTTGTCGGCGGCTCAAATTGTTGAGGCAGTGGTTGCAGCAGTCAAACAATTTCAAGCCGGCATCAAACCGGAAGACGACATCACGCTGGTGGTGGCAAAATTGAATCTGCAGGCGACCAATTTGCTCTGACACCGATACTGCGGTCCATTGGTCCGGGTTTTTCCTGCCTGAGGCTGGTTGCCGAAATCGAAGCTACTTTTAACGCATGATTTACATCGACGGTTCTCATATGGAGGGCGGCGGGCAGATTGTCAGAACCGCCCTGGCCCTGTCCACCCTGACCGGCAAGCCCTTCAGGGTCGATAAAATCAGGCATAATCGGCCGAAACCCGGACTCAAACGCCAGCACATCAGCTGTATCGATGCGCTGAAGCAACTGGCGAATGCCAAGGTTGACGGTGCGCAGCCGGGTTCGGCTGCCCTGGAATTTTATCCCGGCAGGATTGGTGGCCAACGTATTTTCATTGATATCGGTACGGCCGGCTCGATCACGCTGCTGCTCCAATCCTTGTTGTTGCCGTGCCTGTTTGCTGCTGCCCCGCTCAGAATTAAAATTAAAGGTGGGACCGATACCAGATGGAGCATTCCCATCGACTATTTCGAACAGGTCATCTTACCGTATTTTGACAAATTTGCCGCCTGCACAATCAACGCTGTCAAGAGGGGGTATTATCCCAGAGGACAAGGAACGGTCGATATAAGGGTTAGCCCCCGTTTTCATTTGAGTGATTTCAAAAATATTTCTGAACTTACCGTTCATTTAAAAAGCGCAGTTTCAAAAATTTCTCTTGCCGCCAGGCCGGAGGTATTAGAAATCCGCGGAAAATCTTCGGCTTCCAAGCATTTAAAGGGCGCCAAAGTTGCCGAACGTCAGGCTCAAGGTGCTGCCGGTATTTTGAATCGGGATTATTCAGTGTCTATCAGATACGACTATCAGGCCACGGCTTCGGCCGGGAGTGTTATTACCCTGTGGACGGTATCAGAAGAGCATGACGGTATTATTGCTGCCGATGCCCTGGGTGAAAAGGGAGTGCGGGCTGAAAAGGTCGGTGCCGCAGCGGCGCAAAAACTACTGGCGGTGCTGAACTCAAATGCGGCCGTGGACCACCACCTGGCAGACAATCTGGTGCCTCTGCTGGCCCTGGTTAGCGGAACGATTGTAACGGATAAAATTACCGGACACATACGGTCAAATATCCATGTTTGTGAAAAATTTTTGGATGTTGCATTTCGTATTGATGAAAACAAAAACACGATTTCTGCCGGGCGGTGAATTCAGAAATCGTTGATTGGTTGATTAGTTGACTGGTTGAGTGGTTGTAAGTATGGATATATCCCATATAATGAAATACGTTGCCGTCTTCTTTTTGTCAGTTATTTTTTTGCCGCAATTTTGGGGGATGCAGGCCGGCGAACCAGAGATAGACGGGAGGACGCAGATGATCGATATTGCCAAGACCGTTGAACGGCTAAAAGTGCACCTACAGGTGCTGACGGAAAGCATTGGTGAACGCAGTGTCAGATTTCCGGAAAATCTTTCCAAGACTACCGACTATATAAAAAAATTTTACAACGACATCGGACTTGCGCCGGACATTGAACCGTATGACTATCGTGATTTTACGGTTGCCAACGTGGTTGCCGAAGTTTCGTCGCACCCCAACCCCGCCCGACGGTATCTGGTGGGAGCCCATTACGATTCGGTCGCCGGCACCGTCGGGGCGGATGATAACGCCAGTGCCGTTGCCGTCCAGCTGGAGATCGCCAGAAACCTCAAAGCACTGTGCGATCAAAAAGAAATCGACCTGGCAGTAAAATTTGTCTCTTTTGCCCTGGAAGAACCCCCCGTATACGGCACCCGCTATATGGGCAGCCGGGTCCACGCCAAAAAGGCCCGTCGAGAGCAGGAAAAGATCGAAGGCATGATTTGCCTGGAAATGGTAGGCTATGCCTGCTACCAGCCGGGTTGTCAGAAATACCCGTTTCCGCTGAGATTTTCCGGTTATCCCAAAGAAGGTAATTTTATCGGCCTGGTGGGAAATTATAAATCCGGGGCGTTTGTCGCAGCAATGCTCAACGCCTTTCAAAAAAACCGTGAGCTTCCCGCCGTTAAATTAATGGTTCCGTTCAACGGTTGGATTTTGCCCTCCGTTCGGCTCAGTGATCATGCATCCTTCTGGGATCAAGGTTTTAAAGCGGTGATGGTTACCGACTCGGCTTTCTTTCGCAATCCCCACTATCATCTGGCCTCGGATACGATGGATACGCTTGACTTAAACTTTATGGCCGAGCTGGTAGAGAGTTTGGTGCTTTTTTTGATAACTGTGCTTTGACTGCCAACCCCAGGTTTTCAATCGTGAACGGCTTTTGCAGATAGGCTCCGGCACCCAATTTCTGGGCCGTTTTAACCCGCTGGGTTTCCGAGAAGCCGCTTGCGATAATGATTTTTTGTTCGGGATGAAGCTGCAGTATCCGTTTGCAGGTGTCAAGTCCATCCATACCCGGTGCCATAATCATATCCAATATCAATAAATCTTCGGAGTTGTGCTGCATGTGTTCAACCGCCTTTTCACCGCTGGAAACGGTATTTACCGTATAGCCCAGCTCCACCAGGATCTCCGATGCAATCTGGCGCTGCTCCTCGACGTCGTCGACAACCAGGATGGATTGCCCTTTGCCCCTGTAATCCTCTATGGACGGAGGCGTCCGGGTTTGGACAGGCTGTTTGCGGGTGGCCGGAAAATAAAGAGTGAACGTGGTGCCCTTGCCTTCAGTGCTCTGGACATCAATGAAACCCTTACAGTCTTTTACAGTGCCCCACACCACCGCCATGCCCAGCCCCGTTCCGCTGCGGCCCATTTTCTTTTTGGTATAGAAAGGCTCAAATATCTTTTCTAAATCCTCTTCCGAGATGCCGATTCCGGTATCTGAAACGGTAACGACGACATAATCGCCCTCGGCGACATGGTCAAAATGTTTGGTCGGTTTGTCATAATGCCGATTTTCCGTTCGGATATGAATCGTGCCGCCCTCGGGCATGGCCTCTGCGGCGTTTGATACCAGGTTCATAATGGTTTTTGATAGATGAATCGTTGAGCCGAATATATTAAACAGATTTTCTTCAAGTCCTATTTCAACGTTTACATGGGGATGATAAAGCAGCGTTTTTTCATATTCGGGGCTTTCCTGGTAGGATATAATAATATCATTGAAATTCACCAGATCACTGGCGGCAACGCCTCTTCTGGCCAGCGTCAGCAAATCCTGCACAATCGCCGCAACTTTTTCGCCGGATTTCTTGATGGTCAATAAGGGGTCCCGCATGGGGTCGTTTTCAGGAATTTGAAGCAACAGAAGGTCGGGATAGCTTACGATCCCGGATAATACATTATTTATATCATGGGCAACGCCGCCGGCCAGAGTTCCAATAGCTTCCATTTTCTGAGCCCGTTGTAGTTTTTTTTGAAGCTCCTGTTTTTCAATCTCCGAACGCTTGCGATCCTCAAACTCCCGCCGCAATTTTTTGATGGCAATTCCAAATTTTAGATTTTGTTCATACAGTTTGTTTCTGTTTTTTCTCAGCAGGTTTGCGGTTGTGGCGGATATAAAGGCCACCACGAACAAAAGCCCGATAATTACGGCAAGAATGAAAATCTGAATGGAGAGGCTGATCTTCTGATCCGGAATTACCGTTATCCGGGGCAGAATGCCTGTGAGAGTCAGGACGACCATCAGGCTGTAAGTTGAGACACATTGGCCGGCAACAATAAAGGAATATTTGCGCTGGGCGGCTACGCCGACATAGACGATCAGGGCTGCGTACAAAAGCGTTAGATGAGCCGCCTCGATGCCGCCGCAAAAATAGATAACAGCCGTGTATCCGATAATTTCCAGCTGGTTGATAAAAAGCGAAAATATTTTGTAAGCCGGCTTGCCGGTAATATATTTTAGTGCCAATAAAGTCGGAAAATTGATCAATATCAGGTATACGACCGAAATACTGATCCCGATAAAATGGTATGATTTTAAAAAGCCGATCCCATAACCGACCCATGCGAACGTCCACATACCTAAGCTGGCGATCGATCGAACAAACGCACCGCGTGCATGTCTTTTGTACAGTTTTTTCAGCTTTTCAGGTGACATACACTCTGCGTGTTGACTGGATTCAGGTTCCATGCGCTAATCCTTTTGAGCCGTCTGCGATCCGATATTTTAAAACCACTTGCAGATAGAATGAGGCGTGGTAAAGGCCATATTACCTTTACTTATCGGCATTTTGTTCAAAGGCTTGAATTGTAATTCTTCCGTGAACACATCCAGCGACGCGGGTTTCAATCCATGACCGGAGTTCGGCATTTTTCATATCGGAAGCATGCATGTTAAGTTGGACCATTGGTCTCACGGGAAGCTTATTAAAATGCCACTCTGATCGACTAAATTTAAAAAATCAACAAAATGTCGATTATACCCATTGCAACGCCTTTATCAGTTGTCGACGCCTCAATGTTGCCTTCGGCCCCAGGCGCAGTTCGATATGGCGGCCTTCAGAAATGATCCGTCTAATTTCAGTGGTGACAACCCGCAAGCGGTCGTAGGTTTTTAAATCAATGTTTTTCTGCCGCTCATGAAAGGATCTCGCAAAGGCGGGAGGTGTTACTGTTTCCCCACCCGTAATCAACTCGTTCCGCTGAATTACCCGCCCTTTTTCAAAGACGATCATTAATTTATACTCTTGCGGCTGATCGGCCGCCGTCCATGCCAGAGATGATTCGCTCAGCAGGCAAAACCAGCGGGCACGTCGTATCAGATGGGCGCTGTGCATTACCATTCTTTCGAGGCTGCCTGCGACCGCTTCCGGGGTCCAAACGAATTCGTTTCCGGATTCATGTTGCCGTCCATCGATCTCGTCGACGTTGCCGGTCTGCTCATCTGCTGTTTCAGCAAGCGCCGCCGCTGCCAATTTGTCCTGCCAGAGCTTTGCGCCCAGTGCGGTCAAAAATCGCAGCGCTGATTGATTGGTCGAACGGTCCCGGTGTTGTCGTCGGAAGATGTCAAAGCCTTGTCGCAAACATTCGCTATCCGGGGCATACTCCGGGGGCAGGGCGAGCACCGCGTATCCAATGCCGGCGCCGTTTTCGCTGTCCAGCCGCATTCCGTTTTTAAACCACACCCCGAATGCGGCCAGTGTTTCGCTGGATTCTCCGGCGGGAAGGGGACCTACCGCACAATTTTTATCGGCAACCGCAGCCTGGCGGCTGAAATCTACCCCGCAAAAGACAAGTCGGCGCTTAAGCCGACGCAGGGCAATATTGTAGGGCGGCGCATGGCGTTTAATTTCGTCGGATTCCAGTATGGCGGCCTCCAGGGCCGATCCGGTCCGGGTAACCTCCAGCCCCCGGGCCTGGGTCAACATTTCCAGGGTATGTTCGGCGTGGGGTGCTTTCTGCCGGAAATAGCTGTTGACCCGCTGTTTGAGGGATTTGGCTTTGCCGATGTAAAGCAGATCCCCGTTGCTCCGCAGCATGCGATAGATGCCGGGTTTGTCCGGCAACTGCTGTCGAAGGCGTGGATTCATCGGAAAGGTCCGCTTTGAGCGGCCGGCAGGCCTGGTGGATGCCAGCCAATCGAATAACTGTTCCAGTTTGGAAATGCCGCAGGCGGAATTTAACAGGTCGATCATTTTCTGCCAGATAAAGGCGGTTACAACCGCATGGTCATCACTGCGTTTGAATTCAGGCATGCGATGGCCGTAATAGCCGGCCATAGCTCTGATGCCGCGGCGCGGCAGATCCGGCCGCAGGCGGATTGCGATTTCATGGGTGCAGATAATCCGGAATGGAAATTGGGCGTCAGGGCTGTGCTTGCGATGGAGGTCCTGCAGAAAAGGCGCCTCAAACCGGGCAAAGTGGATAACCAGCGGGCAGACAATCGAATGATTGGCGGCGGCAATTTTTGCTGCGGCTGCCAGCAAATGGTGCCAGACGATATGTGATGGTACCGCAGTCGGCAGGGTTTCGTCCGAGATACCGGTGATGCGCTGAACCGCCCGTGGGATGGTCGCCTCGGTGGGTAAACGGACCAGGTAGGATCGCAGCTCAGAATGCACCGGTGGTGCCGGCGCAGAAGCACAGGCCGGGACCCAGCCGATTTCAAGCAAATGTCCTTTTTGCGGATTGGCACCGGTTGCCTGGCAGTCAAGGGCCAGGATTTTTAAATCTGCCAGGTTGGTCATCCTGTCACCATCGCGTACACCAATTAATCAGCCCTGAAAAATGGCATATTCAGGATGGTAAATTGTTCTTTGAGAATGGAAGAAAGTTGTTAGATCACAGGTCCGGCGGATTAATTATTTTATGCTGCGCATTTTTTCTTTTTTATTTTTGTATTAATAATGTCAATATGTTATAAATCGGATATAGATGAACGGCCGGTAATAATTTAGATTCGGCATCAAAACTCCGGCATCCAGTATCGAGTATCCGGCATCCAGTATCGATTAACCAGTATCGAACATCGAGGATCGGCTGTCAATGGAACAAGCCCTTTATGATGCGCTGAAACTGCTCAGAAGCCATATTCCCCGCATGGCGGATCTGCTCCAGCTCGGTGATGATGCAGAAATCGGCTTCTGGAAAGATATGGTCGACGCCAAGCTGCTTAGCCGGCTGGCGCCCGATTTTCCGGTAGTGGCTGCCATATGCGGCGGCGGCTCTTCCGGTAAATCCACCTTGTTCAACTCCCTGGTGGGGGGTAATTTTGCTCCGACGGGCGGTACAGCGGGCCTGAACCGGCGGGTGCTCTTTTCTGTTCCGGCCCGGCGGGTCGAGCAAACCGACCTTTTGGCCGATTTGGCAAGACCTTTTAAAGATGTTCCCGAGCCTTTAAATGCCAAAGAAGAATTGACCCTTCCCGGAAAGCCGCTTTATGTCCTGAATCATTCCAACTCAAACAACCTGGTGCTGCTGGATACTCCGGATTTTGACACGGGGGCCAAGGGTTCCTATACCAACCGGGAGGTGACCCGGATGGCGTTGGAAGCTGCGGACATTTTGATCTACATTTTTACCAACTCGAATTATAATAATCGGGATAACACGGATTTTATTGCTCAAATGCTCACCGGAATCGGCAAACGAAAATGTTTTCTCGTCTACCGGGCCTATCCGAGCTTCACCGAGCAGGAAGTGCTGGATCATGCCATGACGGTAGCCAAAGGAATTTACGGCGAATTCGCCGACCAGTACCTTCTGGGTATTTATCGTACCGATGAGGACAATACCGTGGCCGCCGGTCAACGCTTCATGGAGCTTAAACCGGCAAATCCAAAAGGTCCGGCTTTTTTGCAGGCCCTGCAATCGATTGATGCACCTAAAATCAGGATCGAGCTGTATGCATCCATTTTGAACGATGTCTGCCGACGGGCCGGTATGATTAGAGACCGCGCAGAAGTTTCACTTGATAAACTGCATCTGTATTATGACACCCTTCAGATGGCACAGAGCCATTGTATTCGCGAAGCACTGAAACATTTTCCGATGGATCGCATTATGCGGCGGTTTGCCCGTGTCTGGGCGGCAACGGATCCGACCCACGTCAAGATTATGCGCCGAACCGGCAGCGTCATCGAATTTCCCCTCAAAATGCTCTTTGGTGTGGCCGGCTGGGCCAAAAATCAAATGGCACCCCCTAAATCCAAACCTTCTTCAAAAAAAGAGTATGTTCAAAAATTGGATGAAGATCTGGTGACCGCCGTGACCAGCTTACATAATCAGGCGGTCAGCCCTCAAATAGCTGTTATCAGTTCCCTGAATGATCCCGCCGCCGGTAGAATGGTCGGCACTATTGACGCAATCAGAACCCGCCAGAACCTGGCAAAAGGACAAAACCCCCGGGCCGAAACCTCCGATGATGGATCAAGACTCACTTTTATGATTGACGCCCATCCTGTGATTATTGCCGAACAGGACCGGCTGCGTGCCAGGGAGTTTAAATCCGTATTGCAATCAATCCTGGCAGAAAAAGAGACCATTGTAGGTATTTCCCGCGATATGGAAAAGGATCTTAAAGATCTGGCCGACCAATTTCGTGAAAAGATGGGCGTGTGGCGTAAAATCAGCCAAACGTTCTGGGCTTTTCTCAATGTGCTGCCGGCAACGGTGGCGGTCACCTATGTACTTTCAACCGGCGACCCGGTGGGGGCAGCCGGCATAAAAATCAAGCTGGCAGGACTTTTCGGTGTCAAGGACCTATATGCATTGTTCGCAATTCCATTCACCACGGGGTTGAAAAAAGCCGACCGCCAGCAGATCGAGGAAATGCTGGGTCACATCTTACAAACCTGGTTAAAAGATAAATCCCAAAATGTGCAGCGCTTATTTGAGGAAAAATTAACCGGCGAAATCATCCGGTGTGCCCGGCGGAACATAGCTGAGGCAGACCGGTTGATCAGCGCCATAAATAACTTGCTGCTGACATGTACGGAGGGAACCGATAAACAATGATATCAACGCGGCAGTTTTCTGCGCTTAAGGCGCTTGGCCGGATTGAAGGTTTTAAAAATGACCTTAACATGCTGGGCGCCACCCTTGGCACTCTGTCTTTCTGGCAGGCGGCAACCCCGCTCAAGAAACAATGCGATGTGGCCATTGAAATGATCGATGACATTACCGAACGCTTCGACCGCAAGCTGGTGGTGACCATCGTCGGACCCTGTGGTGCCGGAAAATCCACCCTGCTGAATGCCCTGGCCGGGGTCGATGACCTATCGCCGGCCGGTCATCAACGTCCGACCACCGGCCATGTTATCGTTTTCAGCAGTGATACGCATGATGCCGGACAGCTGATTGAATCGCTGGGAAGTGATGCGGTGGAGGTCAAGTCAAGTCCGGCGGCGGCCCTATTGGAGCATGTATCCATCATCGATACGCCGGATACCGACAGCATGGCTTACAAAAAGCACAACCCGCTCGTGCGCGAGGCCATCGCGCATTCCGATGTGCTCATCTGCGTTTTTGATTCCGAAAATCCCAAAAGAAAGGACCATGTTGATTTCCTGGCCCCCTTTATTCGCCAATTTAACGGCGCGTCACTGATATGCGTGATTAATAAATGCGATCGCCAGGAAGAGCAGGAATTAAAAAGCCGGATATTGCCGGATTTTTCAACGTACATCCAAAAAGGATGGCAAACCGCAGTCGACCGTATACTGTGCATATCCGCTCGCAGGCATCTGCAAAATCCGCAATGGGATCAAACGGCCGGTCCGAAAAACGATTTTGATCAATTCGAAGAATTGCAGCAATTGATTTTCGACAACATAAACCGCGCCGGCTATGTGGTGGACAGGCGGCTTGAAAATGCCCGCAGTTTGCGGAATTTTGTGTTCAATGAAGTCAGCCGGGAGATTTCAGAACATCGGAAGTCCCTGGCAGATGCGGCGGAACAATTCCGGGAAGCAGAAAAAAAATCTTACCTGGACGCAATTGCCGCCATGAAAAACGATGAGTCGCGCCAACTTTTCGGCGTCAGTCTGATGGTCTACCAAAAGCTGGCCCAGCGATGGGTTGGGCCCATCGGGTGGATGATCGCCCTCTGGGCCCGCCTGCTGATTTTTGGCGCCGGCCTGGCTGCCCTTTTTAGATTCGGCCGTCCCGTAAGTCAGATAATCGGGCTGATTTCAGCCTGGCGTCACTATAAGGATTCCAAATCCGCCATGGCCGCAACGAACAACGATGAGCGAGTGGCGACAGGCTGGCGAACATACCGTCTTGCTACCTTGAGCAATTGGCCGGATATTGCCGAGTCCCTGATCGGCGGAGGTTTTGACAGTTCGGTGCGCAGCGTGGGAGGCGCCCTGCCGGCCGTCAATTCATTCAGTGAAAAATTTGCGGGGATATGGAGTAACAGTCTGGAAAGTGAAATGGAGCGTATTTCACGGAGGCTCTCCGGAGTGCTGTTGCAATTATTGTTTAACCTGCCGGCTTTGGCCATCCTGGGGTATACAGGCTGGATCACGGTGGAGCGGTTTTTGATGGGCAGTTATCTTGCATTCGACTTTTTTCTGCATGCCCTGTGGACAATTGGTATTGTGTTGTTACTGAGCTTTTTTCTATTTCAAATTTGCGTGCGGTTGGCTGCCGCCCCCGAGCGTGTGACCACCAGAGCTTTCGAGAAAATGAAGCGCCAGGCGGATCAATTCGATGGAACAGCAGCCCACCCCGTGCTGGAGCAGCTGGAAACCATTTTGGCGCTGGATACGATGTTGGCTGCGCGTGAGTAATACGCCTGCCGCGAGTTGACTGTGAAATTAGGTATCTGGGTCTGCTCAATATTAGTAAAAGTTAGGGGTGACTTTTTGGAAGCCACCCCAGTCAGAAAGGAGGTAGATGACGCTGTGTGAATTTGCTTCACAGACTTGATTTAATTTTCGGCAATTGTGAATTATTCTTTAATTTTTTTTAAAATTACTTTATCCCAAAAACGTTTTCAAAAAATTTTAAGGATACGTCATCCGCGATGCCGAATCTTTTGGCGACCTTCGGTGAGAAGATCGAAAATTTGGCGGTGGATCTGGCGCAGGCAGCGCCTTTGTCGTTATAGAGAATGCCTTCCATAACAGCATCATGCTTGCCGGTTACCTCCAATACTTTGCCTTCAGCTTTGAGCAGATTGTGTATATAAACCGGCTTGATAAACTCTATCTCCATTGATTTGGTCATGGTGATGCGTTTTAAAAAATGAAGTGCGGCCCAGCTCATGATCTCATCGAGAATTGTTGTTATAACACCGCCGTGCGCGATGTTGCTCCATCCGCAAAGATGATCCGGTATCTTCACATTTGAAAATACCGTGTCATGGTCGGCAAAAAAATTCATCTGAAGCCCGGAAGGGTTTACCGGGCTGCAACCGAAGCAGTTATGATCAGCACTGTTCGGCAAGCGTTGGTAATCATGTTCTGATTCCATGGCTAATAATACAGTAAGTTAAACAGTTTGTCGGCTGCCTGTTGGTCAAGGTTCTTAAGAATCTTATATTCATCAAGGGCAGCCGCTTTTTCACTCCTTTGAAACAGGGCATAACCCAGATTATAGTGAGCTGACGCATAGTTCGGGTCAGCACGAATGGCTTCTTTGTAGGCACTGATCTCCTCGTCCGGTCTGCCCAGTTTGCCGTATAACATTCCGAGATTGTTGTGAGCAGGAGCAAAATCAGGTTTAATGCGCAGCACTTCCTTGTGGGCATTTATCGCATCCTGGTACCGGCCAAGTTTGGCATATGCAATTCCAATATTGAAGTAAGCCGGTGCGGCTTCAGGATTTAACTTTATTACCTCTTCAAAAGCTTTTTTCCCCTCATTCAGACGACCGAGCTGAGTGTATATAATACCCAGTCTAAAATAAGCGGGTTCGAAAGCCGGATTGATCCGTATGACCTGTTGATAGGAATCAATTGCCTCCTGCTCAAGTCCGAGCTTAATGTAATAATTTCCTAATGTAAAGTGTAGAGTTTCGTCGTTGGGATTGGTTTTAATGGCCTGTTGATAGGCCTTTATGGCGTCTTGGGGATTGTTCATCCCCACGAGGCAATAGCCCAGGCCATTCCATGCCATGGTATTTTTCGGATCCTTATCGATCGCTTCCCTGAAAAACTCTAAGGCTTTTTGATCTTCGCCGTTCATCGAAAAACTATATCCCTTGCGGCAAAGTTCTTCGGCAAGCTTGGGCTGCTGAAGGCTGTTGTTAAACGTCCACCGCGACAGTGTCAGGCCGGGCCCGGTCGGTTTCAGTTGCAGTGCGGATTTTCCGGCAACCGCAAAATTAAGGTTCTGGCCGCGAATTAATTGAAAGGTGGCCACTCCGATAACCTGACCTTTCAGGTTGATTACCGGACTGCCGCTTGAACCCGGAGAAATGGGTGCAGACATTTGAAAAAATTCTCCCACCGCTGGAATCTCTCGAATCGATGAAACAATGCCCTCACTGACGGTTTGTTCCAGTCCCATCGGACTGCCGATCACCATGATTTGCTCCGCAATTTCGGGCAAATCTTTGCTTATCTTTATCCATTTGACTCTTTCACGGGGTATATCAACCAGTACTTTTAAAAGATCGACCGATTGATTTTCCGCGACTACCATCTTGACCGGATATGTTTTTCCGTCAGCAGTTCGCACATCAGCGGTATAACTGCTTTCAAGAACATGATAGTTTGTGATTAAGTGCCCGGTTTTATCAATAAAAAATCCGCTGCCGATACTGCTGACCTGTCGATTAACATCGTAGACGATGACCGTCGCTACGGCGGGGCGAATTTTATTTACCAGTTTGGTAAGATTAACTTCGGCATATAAATGTCCGGTCATCACCGGCCAGATAACTAATCCGAGGATGAGTTTTATCCTGTTTTTCATATCAACACCTTTAAAAAAATGCCTGATGCAACTGACCCATACATTAAGCATCGATTTCCTATTTTGAAGCAGGCGCATAGCATTTTTACTTTGAAAACCGGATTCAGGCCAGGGTAAGCCCACTAAAGGTTAAAATCGGATAAACACAATATATTGATTTTTTTCTTGACAGGCAACTATATGTTGTGATAGGTATATTCATCCCTCCTTAGATGGACGGTTTTGTCCACCGTCCCCTTTTGTCAAAGGTTGTGAGGAGCCGGCGGCGCCCAAAACAGCGAGGCGTATGCCGAAACTGGTCATAGCAAAATACCGGATACTGCTGCATTCTGACCATTTTTCGCCGTGCTGAAAATACAAAATTTGAACCGCTGTGACCGCCACCTTCACCCCCCGGGAGGCTTTAGTGCCTTTCGGGGGTTTCTTATTCCATTATTCCGAGCGACATATGAAAGTAAACGCCACTAATTGGGGGTGAAATCACGCCGGTTCTTCCAAGGTATGGATATTACTCAGGTTGATCGAGATATTTTAATTCTCTCTGGGCTTCTACGCTGTCACAATGACCATATATCGACTCGATATAGTGCATGCACCTATCGCCGACTGTGGACTTTCTGCTAAATTTACACTTTTTTTGTTCCTGCCAGATCAGTCCGGCGCTGCAGCGGGACATTATACCGGGGATGCAGTAGTTGACACTGACCAGTTGCGAGCACGGGTGGCGATTGTCCCTTAAATGACTGGTCTCTTCACCCTTTTTAGGAAATATCATTTTATTTGTTGTCTCTTTTATCATGACAGGTCCTATCCGAAATGGAAAACAACCTTGGATTTACGTTTGGTAAAGATTTGGATTATCAAACCTGATCTTGTGCCGGGGCAGGAATGTCTTCGTTGCGGCACATGGATTTGTAAATCATACTTGATTGAAGAGACAGAAATTGAGGTGAAGTTACACCCCAATCTGAAAAAACGAAAAGCCGGGGCAACCAACCACCGGCTAAGACCTGGATGATACGTGCCTTATTTTGCAAAAACGATCCGGTGCTCGAACCATGCCGCAAGTTCAACTGTGGTTCAGGGGTTGGATACATGCGACTGAGTTGTTTTGCACGCGGTTGACCAGTGTTGAGACCGGATAATATTTCATTTCGCGAATATGCTGATGCTGCAGAATCTCTTCCAGGATTTCGGTTTCCTGGATTTGCGGGTCGAGCCAATCGTTATATGCCTCAGGCTTGAGTATCACCGGCATTCGATGGTGGATATCTTGCACGGACTCGCTGGCCGTCGTTGTTATGATCGTGCAGGATTTGTAAACGGGGGCATCATCAGCGGCTTCCTTATTTTTCCATGATTCCCACAGACCGGCAAATCCAAAAGGGTGTTGCGACGGCAACGCTATGAAATATGGCTGTTTGTTTCCTTTTGCACCGCTCCATTCATAAAACCCATCGGCCAATAACAAGCATCGTCGATATTTGAATGCCGCCCGGAAACTCGGTTTTTGGGCGACCGTTTCCGCGCGGGCATTGATAAGTCTGGAAGCGCCGGATAAGTCTTTAGCCCAGGATGGAACGATTCCCCAGTGGAGATTTTCCAACCGGCGACACTTGCGGTGAATGATGGCTAAAACTTCATGGGTCGGCGCAATGTTATAACTCGCAACGACCTCACTGCCGGTGGATTCGAACCGGAAATAAGATTCGAGGGTTCGCAGGGAACTGAATTGAACGAATCGACCGCACATATCAGCACCTCCCAAAGTTGTTTCTTAAAAACAAAATGGATAACTGAAAGTTTTTTACCCTGCAACTGCTTTACTTATCCTCCACCGGATATTCGGCGTTTAGCCATGCTTGCCAGCCGCCGTTAAGTGTGAACACCTTCGTGTATCCTTTTTGTAAAAAATACCCTGCCACACGGGCACTGGTTCTTTCATTTTTTCAGCTGCAATAAAATATCAGAGTCTTGTCTTTAGCATATTTCTGAGCCCATTTGTCCACCTTTGATGGATCTTCTCGCACTGCAGTTAAGATTTTCTTGCTGGATCGCCACCAATTTCGAGACCGGCGCACGTCTATAATCACCGTTTCAGGCAGGCCTATCATTTGTTTGACCTGAGCTGCGGAAATTCTGGGCACGGTATTTTTATCGGCTGCGACGAGCACAGGCCGATGACCGAGAATAAGCAGACATACAAAAAAAATTGTGCTGTACACGAAGTATTTCTGAAAAAACATCTGATGTCCCTCATCCAGAATCAAAATATTGGTCATAATTCCGTTCATCCAGTCCAACTTACCGAATCAACCAATGCGAAAAAAATGTCAAGAACAAAAAAAAGGGGGCAGCCCCGACAGGAGCCGCCCCCTCACCCTAAGGAATTATACATAACAGTGTGCCCGCCAGCACACTGTTATTTTCTATATCGGTTCATCCACGAAGAACTTTAGAAAAAAAAGCAAAGGTGTGATCTATCCCCGACAATGATTAATTACAGATCTTTAATCTCTACGTACTCGTTTTTTTTTTCGCAATACCACTTATTTGCAGCTAGGCAGGTGTATTCAGCATCCGCAAAATCAATTATCTGTTTTGCAAAAATAGTCGCTTGCTGCATGTCTTGAAAAATATTTCTTAGAGTTCCGATGTTTTCACCATATTCCAAAACACAAACCATGACTTATGTCACCTCGTCGTAAAAAAATCATAGTGATTCAAAATTGACTGAATTTGATTAGGCCCCCGGGGAGGGTCAGGCCCCGGGGGCAATGAAAGGAGGATTGCTCCGGATTTGATCCGCTCTCCGGAACATTCGGCGCATGAATTCTAGCGGGTCACCCATGCGTACGAATTATCAACATAGATATTCAACATTCATGCCAGAATTTTAATTTGCAGAATAAGCCATATGAAACAGACAGTTAACGCATGATGCGTATATTGCTAACGAGATAAACAGACTTTGACCGGCCGAAAATTGTCAAATTTTTGACCAAAAAATGAAGCACTATTAAACCGGTTCACTTGCTTGACATTCACTGATTTCAGAGGTAAAAGATATCCGACGTAATCAACCATGCCGCGAAAGCCATGCTAAATTGGATTGTAAATATATGGGATAAATTCAGCATGTGGGTTGCCAATCAACCTACATTTGTGCAGATCGCGTTTGGGATAGCGCTATTTTATGTGGCATTGCAGATAGTAAAATTATTGTACAAACTGATTATTTTTTTGTTTTCACCTTTAGTTGCAACCCCCAGGCGCTTTAAAAAGCAAAAAGATTTGCGCCCTAAGCCCCGCCGACAAAAAGCGTCTCCCTCAGATGATGATTCCCCGCCGTTTGTTTTCCGCTAAAAACCGCCCTTGGGTCAGGGATTCCTCATATCGACAACGCCGGTATCTTCAGCTTTACATACAGGTCATGAACCCCATTATCTTCGTTCGGCATTTGCCCCTGTTCTGGAAACTGACGATTTAGGGCAAAAAAAATGACGATAATTGTCAATTTTAAAGATTTCAGCTTATATGGACGAATAGATAACCATCTGATATTTTGTAAATTTCTAATTATTTCAAGAAGTGGCATATAATTTGCTAAAATACTGATAACTATCTTTCGATAGAAACTGAAACTTCTCAAATGCGCGTGCATCTTCTCTGCCGGGCTCTCACGATTAAATGAATGAGGAATCGCGCCGCATGAGAAAAACGGCATCCCGGGAAGTTTAAGTTTAAGATCCGCTTCGACAACTCAGACTGTCCATAATTGACGCTGAGATGAAGCTTTACATAAAATTTGTTTACATTATATTTTACTACCCCGCCACGAGATCTTGATCTGCCTTGCGGGATTTTTTTTTTGAGGGGAGCCACTTCCATGATTTCACCAGTCAACAGCACCATTTCAGCGCTGCAGGCCTATAAAACTCAGATGGAGGTTACATCCAATAACATTGCCAACGTCAACACCGAGGAATTCAAAAAAAGTAAAGCCACCCTGAAAGAAGGCGCCAACGGCGACGTACAAGTGGATATAAAGCGAGTCGACACTCCCGGATATCGTTATCAAGAGCTCGAAGGTGATCAAATGGTCGAAAAAGAAACCTCCAATGTGGATCTGTCAGAAGAGCTCCCGCAAATGATGGTTACCCAGCACGCCTATAAAGCCAACATGAAGGTTATGCAAACTCAGGATGAGATTTTAGGAACCACGTTGAATATTGTGGGATAATGCGACACGCAGCCCGGACACAAAAATGCCACCTGAACATCCCTGTCCTGCCAGCCGGCGCTCCCACGTTATATCGAATTTTTGGCCAAAGGCTATGCATCTATGCACCGGATGTATTAAAGGCCTTATCCGAATCGGGTCGAAATAGTCGAAGCCAAAATGCTTGATATGGCTGCCCGGCTCTGCTACATATCTGGGATAAGCGTCTTAATCCATCCAGAAAATCCAGGTTCAGGGGGGACGTGGCCCAAAAGCAACCGTTCCACCAAGCCAGATTAAAAGGCGCACTCCAAAATTTTTCAAGAAATGCAACGTTTCACCAGGCCGTTTCGGTGGTTTACGTATCGCTGTGTCTTCAGGGCCTGGATTACTTAGAGGAGATTTTTGGATGACGACCGGCATACGAACAAAAAGTCCCTATCCATCGGCCAAGGAAGCCGCAAAATCTGCGCGGCTGCACGCTGACTCACCGCAATGCAAATCTGCTTCTTACCGGTTGGCTTTTCAGGATCCGGATTTTCTCCTGCGTGACGCCCTGCGCTCAGTACGGTTGCAGCTGGAGCTGCTGAAGCCTGAGCTAATATTACAGGAGCAGCACATCGAGTCAACTGTGGTGATATTCGGCAGTGCTCGAATTGTTGATCCGGAAACCGCCGAAGCTCGCCTGGTATCCGCTCAGGCCAAATACCGCAAGAATAAAAACGATCCGCTGCTGGCCCAAAAGGTGGAAATAGCCCGGCATGCGCTCGAAAACAGCCGCTATTATGACGAAGCGCGCATTTTGGGTCATTTAATCTCCAGCAATACCGGCAAAGACAAGCTGGTGGTGATCACCGGCGGTGGACCGGGCATTATGGAGGCGGCCAATCGGGGAGCCCATGAAGCCGGCATGCCCAGCATCGGCATGAACATCGTGTTGCCTCATGAACAGGCGCCGAATCCATATATTACGCCGGATTTAAACTTCCAGTTCCACTATTTTGCCATCCGCAAAATGCATCTGTTGATGCGGGCTAAAAGTCTGGTGGTGTTCCCTGGTGGATTCGGCACACTGGATGAACTTTTTGAAATCCTGACCCTCATCCAGACGGGCAAAGTGCAGCCGATCCCCGTGCTGCTGTTCGGGAAATCGTATTGGGAGCGCATTATCAATTTTAATGTACTGGTGGAAGAGGGGACCATCAATGCACAAGATCTCGAGTTATTTAGTTATGTAGAAACCGCAGAAGAGGCCTGGGAGATGATATCGGCGGCCAATAATCTCTGAGCATCAGCGGTGAAAATTTCCCCTCAGACTTTGTTAAAAAAACTTTGAAACTCCTTTAAAACTGAAACTTTGGCGTCCAAAGATATGTCATCCTGAAAAATGAACTCCAGCAAGAAAATCATCTTGTAATCCACTGCGGTTGTCTCATATTTCTGATAAGACGTGACCTTGACATCTTTTAGTTCGGCATCTTTGTGTTTTTCAAACAATCCCGTACGCAGCAATATTAGTTTGATCGCCTCCTTGGCATCATCAAGGTTCTCCAACACGATCTCAATGCCGTCTAATTTTTTTACGGCGCTAATGATCTTTTGACCTTCCACCTTTATTTTCATTTTACTCCCTCCAATATGTGATTATCTTCCAGTTTATAACCATTAAGATTAAAAAGGATCGCTCGGCCCAGGCCAGTACAAAAGGATTAATCTTGCCAGCGGGGCCGAGTTCATGTTAAACGAATTTAAGCGTAACCCCTTCAAAATTGGTTGGATACGCAATTTCAAAACCCGAAGGGAGGCGTCCCATGAACGGTTTTAAAATTTTTTTATTAGTTACAGCTAGTTGTATGGTCGCATCATCTTCATTTGCGGATATTTACGAGTGGACCGATGAAGACGGCATCAAGCACTACAGCAACTACGCCCCGCCTGAAAATTCCAGGATTCTGATGAAAACCAAGGAAGCGCCCCATGATGAGGAGGCCGATCGCGCACGAGCGGCGGCAGAAAGACAAGCCCAATTGGAGCTGGCCCGTCTGGAAATTGATCAAAGACAAGCAGAGCTCGAACTGCGCGAAGCCGAGGCGGAGCAAAGACTAGCGGAAGCCGAACGTTTGGCGGAAGAAGCGCGGCGGGACGCCGAGTCAACTATCGAAGAAACCGAAGACAGTCGATCCACTTTTCAAAGCTACGGCTACAGGTGTTATGACTATTACTTCGGTTGCAGCGACACCATTTACGGGCGGAGGTTCTATCGCAATGAAACCGCCAGCATTTTTTTTAAGAAACCGCCTTATGCGACCCCATACCGGCACCATCCTCACAAAAGAGGGTATGGCGATCATTACAGAAATGACTACCGCAACAAATACCGGCTTAATATGTATTACCGCCCAACAGCCGATCTCACGATAAACTACCTGAACGCACGCGGCAGGAAAATTCCCGGCGGCAGCCGCACTGGACCATTCAGCGGAGGCACTCACGGAAGGGCCGGTATTAGCGGGCGGAGTTCCGGTATCGGAAGGCGACGTTGATTATGGTCAGCCCGCAGCAGTTCAGGGTTCTATTATTACCCGGTTGAAAACCCGGATGCGTTCGGATGTTTGGCGCTGGATGTTAATCTAAAAACACCTGCTGTCTGAAAAATTACTTTGGATCCAGAAAATCCTGCAGGTTGATGATCTTTTCATCACTTTTTGCAGTACCTCTCAGGCTTGCGGTTGAGCCTTTCACTTTTTCCTTGCGCAGATTACTGATCAAAGACTGAAGCTCACTATTGTTTTCAATCAGCTTGTTGACCTGTTCTTCAAGGGTTTCCCAGTTGTTATCAAGATCCAGGGTGTCCAGCTGAAAATTTACCATTTCGGCAAGCAACCTGCCTAAGTAAGATAAAACGCCAAAGTGAGTGGTGCCCTGCAGATAGTAGGGACAGTGAGTCCACAAGCTGATGCACTCAAACCCTCTTTTGGATCCCTCGGACTGGATGATGGAATGAATGGCGCTGGGACCCCGGTAGGATATTGGGTTAATGCGTTTTTGGCTCAGGTGAGACAGACTTTCCGGCGTTGATGCCACCGCCGAGATAATTCTATCGGTATGCAGTACATTATCGTACAAGCTTCCCAGCGTGATGATGGTATGTACCCCCAACTTCCGGCAAAGCGAAAACAATTGATCGACAAATTTAAACCATTGCAGATTCGGTTCATTTGCTTTGAGAATCACTAGATCGCTTTGATCGCCATCGGTTGCGGCCGCATAAAAGGAGCCGCCTGGCGGTGTCAGCGTATCGAGATAGCCTTCTTCAATATTGACAATGGGCCGTTGTTCATCATAGCGGTAAAAAGAATCCGGGTCGAGATCGGCAAAGTGCCGGGCGTTGAGCTGCCGTATCAGATAGGCGGCCATGGCGTTTGAGACGTTCAGTGCATTTCCCCAGCCGTCAAAACCTGCGATCAGGACAGGATTTTTCAGGTCAGGTAATTCTTTAATATGGATCATCGGATCGCTCATAGGTCCAACTTGTCATTCTGATTAAAAATTGTCAAGATCATACCGGCCGAACAAATCCATCTGATCCTGCTGGACCTCCTCGAAATGCTCGATAAAAAGATCTACCTGCCGTTTCAGGGATTCAACTCGTTTGAGGTTGGCTAACTTCCAGCGGTACAATTCATTTTGCAGACGACGACTCTCCTGTGTCAGGGATTCGATCACCTGGGATTTTGCCGGATCCCACAGGAGGTGGGCTTCTTCGGCCGGCAGGCCTACTTTTTTAAAACGCCATCGGCAATGCCGATCCCACCATTTCGAAGGGACCTCGCCGTTTGTTTGAGCGCCTTCAAAATAAAAACAGGTCCACACCAGCTGGGGCAGCGGAATGTGCAAGTCTCTGGCCACATCGCGCAAGACAAGTTTTCCCTCCGGTGTGTGCCGGTCAAATGCAACCCAGTAGGGAAAAGTCTGGTCCGATGGCCCCAACTCTGTGCAGGTGGGCAGCTGTGCGGTTATTGCCAGATAGGCAGCTGCCTGCAGAACAGCCTTGTCCCGCGGTGATCCCTCATCCTTAAACCGCCCGGCATTTTCAACCAGCGCGTTATGCTCCTCGGGTATTTTTTGGGTTGCAATCCAGTGCCAGAAATCATGCGGGCGTTCGATGGCATTGGCAATTATCTTAAGGTGTTTATCGTCGGGTGTTCCATCGAAAACAGACAGGTCACCTTCATGCAGCGCATATGCCAGATATCCCAGTCCGCTGGCATCTCTGGATTTTAGGGATTTTGTTACTTTGACCAAGGCGGCGACCTTGCTGTGAAATTTGCGGTTGAAAACGAGTTCACTGCCAAGCGGCCAACATTCTTCAAAGGTAATAATGGCCGTCCGGGTTCTGTACCAGTTTTTTTCTTTTGAACTTAAACTTTCAAGCAGGGCGCTGGTGGTATAGACCAGATCCACATGACCGCGCCGCACGGCCTTTTGCAGGAGCGAACGGTATCGCGCTTCAGTATCGGATCGGCTCTTAATCATGGATTAAGAAAAATTACAGTTGAATTCCATCTCTAATTGCCGCCTCGGAAACCCGGGGTCTCGGGTGCCAGGATTGCAATTTCATTGTTTTCTTCGATGATGACAGTCGTCCACTGTTTGCTCGAATACCAGATTCCGATTTGTTGGCCATTATCATCCAGAATGACGGATCCATAAGGGGGATATCCATAAATATTATCCATTTTAGATATCCAGGCCCTCAATAGGGGGGTGGTGAGTTCAACTTCGTTCCAAATTCCCGGCCGGAGCTTATATTTACTCTGAATTCCGATGATGGCATAAGGAATATCACCCTGACCGGTCGTGTAATATTTATGGTCAGGGAGAACTTTATAGGTTTGAAAAATGTGGTTCACATCCCGGTCGCGCTTAAGTTTACCGTATTTGAAACTCGGTAAATTTATGGTGCCAACACCCGGTATTTCCAGGGCTTTTACATTTGACGTCATCACGATCAATGCCAGATAAATCATCAGCCATCGCCCGCTCCTCAGAAGGCAACTCAAATTTCCAGTCATCCATTCACTCCGATTTGATAATGAAATTGCTATCTTTTACGCCTGTTTTGTTTAGCAGAAGTGTTGTTAAAACACCAGAAGGAAATTGCAATAAAGTAATTAATCCGCCCGAAAAACATTGAACATTCTCATCAGTTTCAATTGGACGACTATGTTTTATCCAAACCTGGTAGCGCTATTTTTCAGGGCGGAGTAATTAAGGTATCAGAGGTGACAATCCTTGAAAATTTAAAAGAGGGGGATTATTATTGTTGTTTACATTGCCAAATATCGCGGGTGCTAAAAAGGATTTTTTGATGATTAAAGTTGAAAACAGTGTGGTTATTAAACAGCCGGTTGGCAGGGTATTTGAATTTGTTACAAATCTTAACAATAATGCCAAATGGCAGACGGATATTCTGGAATTGGCAAAAACTTCCGAAGGCCCCTTCGAACTCGGTTCAACCTATCGCTGTGTCAACCTATTTATGGGTAAGCGCATCGAAACAGAAGGGGTTATAACCGAGTATGTTCCTGATCTGGCCTGTGCCTTGCGAATTACATCCGGCTCGGTTACCGGTGAGAGCAGCTTCTTTTTCAATGCAATGAACGGGGCCACCAAGTTTACGACAGCTGCGGAGCTTGATCTGGGATTATTTAGTCTGGGTAAAATAATCGTAAAACGTAAAATATATGCGCAATTGAAAAATGACATGCTCAAATTGAAGGATATCCTGGAGAAGGGGAAAAATTTATTGCTCCCCTAAGTGTCTGCTGCAAGGCGGAGTATCGGAAGAAATTTACAAATTCATGAATCGTTGGGCTTAGCGTCTCTGGCAGTCGCAAGAAAATCGATCACGCCACCTTTGCATACATCTTTATTTAATGTCATCAGATCGGCAAATGTGATGGAAGACAGCCTTTGAAACATGGCATCGGCCGCTTCCATCCATAGATAGCGTGTCAGGCATGCGCCGCCACGCTCGCAATTTTCCGGGTCGTTGTCACAGTGCACCAAGGTGTTGCCGCCTTCCAGCACGGCGACAACTTCACCCACTGAGATCTCTTCAGGGGATTTTGTGAGCATGTGCCCTCCCTTGGCCCCCCGAAAGCTTTTTATGTAATTGGCTTTTTTTAGAGGCCTGATAATCTGCTCCAGATACTTCAGTGAAATATTCTGACGGTTGGCTATTTCACCCAGCTGAATAGCCCCTTGACCGTAATGCTGTGCCATGTCCAGAATCAGACGTGTGCCATATCTCGTTTTTGTCGAAAGCTTCATAACCCGTCTCCTAGCATCAATCCTAATTCATATTTCAAAGAACCATATACAAGTCTAACTATGCTATTTTTCATGGCGGATTGATTAGGCTATAGAAAATCTTCCCAACAGTCAAGTTAGAAAAAGGACCTAAATTTATATTGACAAGCTCCCGTGGCCCCAATAGAAATTCTTTGCGACTCTTGATTAATTTGAGGTGAACAACATGTATCAGGATCTAAAAGGCAAAAACGCTCTGGTAACGGGCTCCGGGAAAAAATCCGGTATCGGTTATGCAATTGCCCAAAAACTGGCCGAAAGCGGCGTGAATATAATTATTACCGATCTATTAAAGATGGAAGACCGCGACCAGCAGCATATTTCGGATAACCGTGAAGAAATGACCGCCCTGGCCGAGGATCTGGCCAGACAGTTCGCGATTCGGGCTCTTTTTGTTGCTGTGGATGTGACCGATAATACATCCATCAAGCAGATGGTGGGTCTGGTTAAGTCACGCTTTGAAAATGTGCAGATTCTATGCAACAATGCAGGGACTGTTTTCGGGGTTCCCAGTGCCATTCACACCTATGACGATGATGCCTGGTTCAAGACGCTGGATGTTAACCTGAATGGCGTCTTTCGGGTCTCAAAAGCCGTTATTCCCTTGATGATTGAGACGGGAGGCTGTGTCATAAACATTGCCTCCAGAGCCGCCAAGGTACCCCCGCTGTTTAATGGCGCTTATGCTGTTGCCAAAGCCGGTATCGTCATGCTGACAAAAGTCATGGCCCGGGAACTTGCGGGCAGCAATATACGGGTCAATGCCGTTTGTCCGGGTGTTATTACCACCGACTTCACCAGATGGCGTTTCGATTTGGAGGCCCGGATTTTAAATTCAACCAAAGAGGAGCGCGAAGCAGAAATGGTTCAGACAATCCCCCTGGGCCGCCTCGGCTCCTCGGAGGAAGTGGCGAACCTGGTCGCCTTTCTGGCTTCCAGCCAATCTTCCTACATGACCGGCCAGGCAATTAATGTGACCGGCGGACAGTTGATGGAGTTGTAGCCTTTTAAAACTTATATCCTCTTTTAAAATGAGACATGAATTACTATTCCAAGGCCATAAATTCGAAATTCGAATCTCGAAATCCGAAACAAATTCGAATACCTAATGACAAAAATCATAAACAGAAAAAGATACCCTGATTTCAGTGGGCTAAATCCGCTCGTCGTTTAGAACATTTGAAAATTTGAATTTGGATTTTGTTTCGAATTCCGCATTTCATGCTTCGGATTTTAAACCTGCAAGAGATAGGTGTCACTAATTGAGGTAAATGATATTCTTGATAGAAATTATGGGGAGAGGGAAGTATGGGCGACATAACCGGCGGTGAGCTTCTGGTCAGATGCCTGCATGCCGAAGGCGTGCGCTTTGTTCATGGGATTACAGACGGTACCTATATGATGGTCATCGAGGCAATTGAGCGTCTCGGCCGGGAACTGAACATCCGGCTGATTGTGCCGCGCCACGAGGCGGCTGCTGCCCATGCCTGCGATGCCTACACAAGGATCACGGGAGAGCCTGCGGTGGTGCTGGCCTGCGCCGGTCCTGGGGCCGCTAATCTGCTTGCCGGACTAATGTGTGCCGAAGCGGAAGGCAGTCCGGTGGTGGCTATCACCACGACCCGGCGCAGTGATATTTCGGATTCCTATATTCATCAGGGCGGGATGCAGGTCAGCCGCCATCTCGATATTTTTAAGGCGGCCGTAAAATGGAACGGGAAGGTCGATCACTGGACCCGCATACCCGATATGGTGCGCCATGCTTTCCGGGTGGCAATGTCCGGTCGACCGGGTCCGGTTCACATACTAATTCCTGAAAATATCATCAATGAGAAAGGTGATGCTGACAGTGTTCGAATCTGGAATGCTGAAAGGTATCGCGTCATCGATTCCGCCGGTTACGATCCGGCTGCCATTCGTCGCGCTGCAAAAATGCTGGTGGAAGCGGATCTGGTGAATATTCATTGCGGCAACGGGGCCGAGCGTTCCGGTGCGGGAAAAGAGGTGCAGCAAATGGCCGAGCACCTGGGATGTGCCGTCACCAACACCATCAGAGCCAGAGGGATCATATCCGATGAACACGAATTGTGTTTCCATCCGACCTGCCTTTCCAGAATCATGGCCAACAGCCAGGCGGATGTGGTCCTGGCTGTCGGAACGCGACTCGGCGAATTGAATATGTGGGGTAAGCCTCCGATGTGGGGAGAGCCGGAAAAGCAGCGCCTGATTCAGATCGATACCGAACCCACGAACATCGGCTTGAACCGGCCGGTGGATGTCGCCCTCGTCGGTGATGCCCGGGTGATCCTGACGCATTTGGTGGATGCCGTCAAGGGTTTTACCGCCAAACGCGAGCCCCATCCCAAAATCGCCGAATTTCGGATATTGCAGGATGATTGGCAGCGCGAACTCGACGAGGGCGTTGCCGATATGGAGCGCACCCCCATGCTGACAGGACAAATTTTAAAAGCCTGCAATGAATTTTTCCCTCTGAAGGCCATTTTTGTCATGGCGGCAACACGACCTTGTGGGATATCCATTACCATATCGCTAAAACGCAGCGATCGGTGATTTATTCGATGAACTACGGTCATCTGGGCACCGGCCTGCCCTACGCAATCGGCGCCAAACTTGCGCGCCCGGACTTGCCGGTATATTGTGTTACCGGAGACAGCGCTTTTGGGTTTAACATTCAGGAACTTGAGACTGCGGTTCGCAACAAGCTGGCGGTCATCATCATTGTGGCCGTCGACGGTGCTTACGGGATGGAAAAAACGGCGCAGCAACGTATGTTCGGACGCAAGGCCGACTGGTTCGGACACGAGCATGCACCGGTTAGATACGATCAGCTGGCCATCGCCATGGGATGCCATGGCGAGCATGTCGAAAAAGGCTCGCAGGTAAAGCCGGCGCTCGAGCGGGCACAGGCTTCAGGAAAACCGGCGGTTATTCATGCGGTGGTGGATCCGGTGGCCAACATAGATCCCCCTGGTAACTGGCTGTGGGTGGCAGCGCGTACGGGTAAGCTGGAGATGTGAACGCGTTGCGGGTTACGGGTTGCGGGCTGTGGGTTGCGGCGTGGGGGGAATGGAATATTACTACTGGAGGCTGAATCAACAGTTCATTAAGTTTATGAGTTGATTAAGTTGATTGGTTGAATGAAGGAAGGTTAAAGGTAAAAGGCAAAAGGAGAAAGGTTAAAAGCACATGGTGCAGAGGGCTTGGAAGCCGGAAGGCCCGAAAGCTTGAAAGCTAAGGACAGAAAAGACTTTGGTTTTTGTTTAAACGCCTCCCAGCATCCAAGCTTCCCGGCTTCGAGCCTTCACGATCCTATGCGCTATGCTCTTTGCACTTTGCCCTTTCATCCCACCTTCTCACCTTCCCAGTCTCTCAGCTTCCCGGCTTCTCAGCTTATGTCCTTTGGCCTCAGGAACCGTAACCGAACGAAGTAAGGAAGTGCATATGGACCCAGCAGCGATTGATCAGGTGCGGCTTAATTTCAATCCCCAGGGGCTTTTTGTCATCAACGCGGCGATTGGCCTGATGATGCTGGGTGTGGCCCTTGAACTGAAACTGGATGACTTCAGGCGAATATTCATAGCTCCAAAAGCGCCGGTGATTGGTCTGGCAGCGCAGTTCATTCTTTTGCCGGCTTTCACATTCTTGCTGACAATGATCCTGCGTCCGCCACCGTCCATTGCGCTGGGCATGATCCTGGTGGCAGCCTGCCCCGGTGGTAATCTCTCCAATATCATCACTTATCTGGCCCGCGGTAATTGTGCCGTGTCGGTGAGTATGACAGCCGTATCCACGGCAGCGGCCGTTTTCATGACACCGTTTAATTTGGCCCTGTGGGGCAGCCTCAACCCTGATACGGCTCAGATTCTCAGAGAAGTAAGCCTCAGTCCGGTCGATGTTTTTATCAATATTTTCATTATCCTCGGCATTCCGTTGATCTTAGGATTGCTTGTCTCACACTATTTCCCCTCGTGGGTTGAAAAGGTTCGAAAGCCCTTTAAAATTTTTTCACTGATATTTTTTATCGGTATTGTTGCGGCGGCATTGATCGCCAATTGGCAAAATTTTATCAATTATGTCGGCCTGGTATTTTTCGGCGTGCTAATCCATAATGCCCTGGCATTGAACCTCGGGTACTGGTCCGGCCGTCTTCTGCGGCTTGATGAGCAGGATACCCGTGCCGTGTCCATCGAGGTGGGCATACAGAATTCAGGGCTGGGCCTGGTCCTGGTTTTTAACTTTTTCGCAGGTCTTGGAGGTATGGCGATAATTACGGCCTGGTGGGGAATCTGGCACATCATTGCCGGGCTGATTGCAGCCTTTATCTTTTCAAGGCAACCACTGGCCTCGGATGAGGCGCTGGAAATACAAAAATCGTCAACAGGGTAATTACTCCGCCCTGAAAAATAGCGATACCAGTTTTCAAAGAACCCTATCCAACCCTGAATGTGCTATTTTTCAGGGCGGATTAATTAGAAAAAAAATGCACACCCTGAGTATGAAAAATAAGGTTGTCGTCGTCACCGGTGCCGCAAGTGGAATCGGGGCCGCCCTCTGTCGGAGATTCTCCCGCGAGGGGACCAGAATCGGGTTGTTGGATATGGATGCGGATGGTGTGCGGGCGGCAGCGGATAAACTCAAGGCCGTCGGCGTTGATGCAGTCGGCATCAAATGTGACGTAGTCGATGAAACAGAATGCAATTCGGCCATCAGGGAACTCATCGGCCATTTAGGCGGTATCGACATCCTCGTCAACAATGCCGGAATAACCCAGCGCAGCGCCTTTTTAGAAACAAAAATCAGCGTTTATCGCCATGTCATGGACGTCAATTTTTATGGGGCGCTGCACTGTACCAAAGCCGCTATCGACAGTCTGATTGAGCGAAAGGGCAGCATCATTGTCATCGAAAGTCTTGCGGGGTTGACTCCCCTTCTGGGGCGCACCGGTTACTGTGCCAGCAAGCATGCCCTCCATGGTTTTTTCACATCGCTGCGCTCGGAACTCAGAGATACCGGTGTGCATATCATGATCGTCTGCCCCGGATTTGTGAAAACAAATCTTCAAACCCGGGCGCTGGGCGGAGACGGGTGTGTGACCCCCCATCCCCAATCTGTGGTCGGGAAACCGACCTCAGCCGAGAAGGTCGCTGCTGCCATTTTTAAAGGCGCAATGCAAAAGCGGAGTCTGCTCATTTTAACGCCGGTGGGCAAGCTTTCGTACTGGATCAGCAGATTCGCGCCGGTATTCTATGAACGCCTCATGGCCCGGCAGGTTAAGGGAGAATTAAACCGGTAAAGACTGAGGCGGATAGACCTCGCCCTTACCTATTTAGTTCATTCATAACAATTAATCAGAGAATGGATGTCTGACGAATCTCCTCAAGAGATGATGACAATACCTCTTCAAGCTTATCCGTATAACCGCCATAAAAATGATCCATTATCTTAATTGATTCATCAACTGTACAATATCATGGCCGAACTCTTTCAGCTGCCAGTTTTTCAATTCTTGAGTTGCGGCAAGTTCCGATATTTTCCGGGGCTTTTGCAGAGCGATTGTGCTGATAGTAGATTTGGTGCATATCAGAGCAGGATCGACCGCAAGCTCTGCCGCCTGCCTATCGCGCCACTCTTTTAGGGCCTTGACGCGCCCGGCCACCACTATCGGCACTCTGGGTGATTTTTTTCTCGGATACACCGGCAGGTCTTTCGGTGCAATCTGCATGGCATCATTGATAGTCTGAATGACCCTGCGGCCGTACATGCTGATTTGCCGAAGGCTCATGATTTCGATATTTTGCAGTTTCTTTAAATTCAGCGGCTTTTTTTCGGCCAATTCGAGCAGCGTTCGGCTGCTGAAAATTCTGAATAGGGGCATATCTTTTTTCTGGGCAATCGTGCGACGATACTGCAGCAAAGATTCGAGCACAGCCAGACTCCGCGGGTCGAGTTTACCGGCCCCTTTAAAATGCAAATACAGCGGATCGGTATTGTTGGTGTTCGGTCTTACCTTGCTTAAATATTCGCACTCTTCCATCACCCAGTGCAAGCGGTTTTTATTTTCAAGTTCCGCCGACAGGCTTTCAGCCAAAGGTAGGAGATACCTCACATCCTTGGCTGCATAAGAGATCATATCCTGCGCCAGCGGTCGTTTGGACCAATCCTTGCGCTGGTATTTTTTGTCCAGGCTAACTTCAAACTTATTTTTGAGAACCGCTTCCAGGCTGGTTTCAGAATAGCCCAGAAAGCGGCTTGCCAGCTCGGTATCGAATAGATTGTTAATGGTAATGCGAAAATCTCTATATAACGAGCGGACATCATAGTCGGCGCCGTGAAAAATTTTCTGAATGTCCGTATTTTTAAACAGCGGCTTGAGCGGCGACAGATCCTTTATCATGAGAGGATCGATGACCACATTGATACCCCGGGTGGCTATCTGTATCAGGCAAACCTTTTCTTTGAAATGGTACATGGAATCTGCTTCCAGATCAACGCCGATGGTATTTTCATTTTCGATCGTTTCGACCAGATTTTCGAGCGCGTCGAAGGTATCGATGATTTTATAAATGTCGCCGGTTTCTTTCATTTTTTTCCTTGACCCCTGCGATTGTTTTGCCTAATTTGGTTGACAATTTGCTGTTTGACCAAATCTTTGATTGTCGAATTATTGAAATGATAGTAATAATGAAAATTTGATTACCGCCCAGTTTAAATCAACTTCTCTTTCTTAAAAAGGTTTGAAATGATAAATATAACACTTCCAGACGGCAACATAAAGTCTTTTGAAAATCCGGTGAGCGGTTTTGATGTGGCCCAAAGCATTTCCGATGGTTTGGCCCGCAACTGCGTAGCAATGGAAATGGATGATCGTTTGGTGGATCTGAGCTTCGCCATCGGCCATGACGCTAAAATAAAACTAATTACCTCTAACGATAAAGAGGCCCTGGATATTTTGCGTCACAGCGCCGCGCATGTGATGGCCCAGGCAATTTTGCGAATATACAAAGATGCCAAACTCACTATCGGCCCGGCCGTGGAAGACGGATTTTACTATGACATCGATATGGAACCGGTTTCAGAAGATGATTTTCCCAAGATCGAAGCCGAAATCAAAAAAATTGTTAAGGAAAAACTGCCGATCCGCCGTAAAGAAGTAGCAAAAGCCGAGGCAATGCAGTTTTATAAAGACGAGCCGTACAAGCTTGAAATGATATCAGCCCTGGAAGAAGGCACGATCTCATTTTACGAGCAGGGTGAATTTACCGATTTGTGTCGCGGACCTCATGTTCCTCATACCGGGTTTGTCAAGAACATCAAGCTGATCAAGGTTTCAGGCGCCTACTGGCGTGCCGATCCCTCCAAGCCCCAGCTTCAGAGAATTTACGGAACGGCATTTTTCGACAAAAAGCAACTGCAGGATTACCTGACGTTTCTGGAAGAGGCCAAAAAAAGAAACCATCGCAAAATCGGCCAGGCGCTGGAACTCTTCAGCTTTCACGAGGAAGCACCG
>Ga0307426_1000234_pt1 | contig 37171 bp, 37 predicted proteins | sample SalMarWE160340MG_FD_202165 | JGI IMG/M metagenome (GOLD analysis project Ga0307426, IMG submission 202165) | Salt marsh sediment microbial communities from the Plum Island Ecosystem LTER, Massachusetts, United States - WE1603-40 | ecosystem: Environmental > Aquatic > Marine > Intertidal zone >... | reverse complement strand
AGACTCAATGGAGAGACTATCAACAGAAACTGCGCAGAAAAGTTTAGTCCCAGCTTTCCATGTGTTCTTCCCTCTTGCGTCAATAGAAGCAAGCAACAGTCCCGCACTTACTTTTTCCTTGCTTCCCAGTATTCTTTTTCTTTTTTGAAGCTCTTGCTGTCCTGAGGGGCGACATTGAAGTTAGACAGGAAGTTATTGCATGGCGTGAGGAGGATCGTAAAACACAGGATGATGAAAGCAAGGTTTGAAAAGCTTTAGTGCAGTTATGCACTTCAATAAGGCAGGTTCTTTAGCGTAAATTCTTAAACATTACCCTCCCATACTAGGAGGCATTAAGAAGTAGAGAAAAACCGTTTTTGTAGTGAAAGGGAGATGTTGTTCAAATCCGAGTAATTGCCGACCTGCATATTCATAGCCGTTACAGTCGGGCAACGAGCCAGCGGATGAGCATCAACGAGATTGCTCGTTTCGCTAAGATTAAGGGTTTAAACCTTGTGGGCACGGGCGACTTTACTCATCCAGAATGGCTTAGGGAAATCAGGGAAAACTTGGTGCCAGAGCTAGACACTGATCTTTTCAGGGTTGCGGGCAAGGCGGGTTCGCCTGTGCGGTTCATGTTGACGACGGAAGTGTGCACAATCTTCAATTTTAGGGACAGCGTCAAGAAGGTGCACCACGTCATTTTGACGCCCAGTGTGGACACGGCGGTTCAAATCAACGATGCACTTGGGCGCTACGGCGATTTAAGTGCAGACGGCAGACCCCTGCTGAACATGTCGGCTCCGCAGTTTGTCGAAGCGGTGATGGCTGTTTCGTGTGAGAACATGGTTTTTCCTGCCCATGTGTGGACGCCGTGGTTCAGCGTTTTCGGTGCTTTTAGCGGTTTCGACAGCATCGAAGACTGCTATCAGGACATGAGCAAACACATACATGCGTTGGAGACTGGGCTTTCATCTGACCCTACGATGAACTGGCGTTTGAGCATGCTTGATCGTTTTGCGTTGGTTTCGAACAGCGACTGCCACAGTTTTTGGCCTTGGCGCATCGGCAGGGAAGCCAACGTGCTTGAGCTTGAGCGCATGGGTTACCGTGAGGTTGTGAATGCTGTGTGCAGTAAAGACCCGTCGCGTTTCAGGTTCACTATAGAGACCGACCCTGCTTACGGGAAATATCATTGGACTGGTCATCGTAAATGTAATGTGTCTCTTTCGCCGCGGGAAGCGCAGAAGTTTGGCAACATCTGTCCGGTGTGCCATAGAAAGCTTACGAAAGGCGTTGATCAGAGGGTGGAAGAGCTTGCTGACCGCCCCGCGGACTTTAAGCCTGAAAACACGCCTGGATTCATGCGGCTGCTGCCTCTTTCGGAGATTATCGCGACGGTGTTGGGTGCTGGTTCTCCCTCAACTCAAGCGGTATGGAAAATCTACAATTTGCTGGTTGGCAAATTCGGGGATGAGTACACGGTGCTTATAGACGCCCCTAGGGAGGCGCTAGTTGAGGCTGTGGACGCGTCGATTGCTGATGCAGTGCTTGGGGTTAGGGCGGGTTCGATTCGGGTGGTTCCAGGATATGACGGCGTGTACGGGAAGCTTGATTTGAGCGCAAGTACCGCAGAGAAACGCCCTCGAGAAAGTGTTCAACAGTTGAATCTTGCTGATTTCTGGTGATTATGGAGTTTCATGGTGTTTTTTGTGTTTTTGTGTTCAACGGTTTAACAGCAATGCTTAAATCGTAATATACGAGATGTTGCTGCAGTGATAATCATGGGCACTCCACCTCGCGAAGACAAAATCTTCAAAATCATAGACAGCGTCCTAAAGCAAGTCTTCGGAGAAAACGCCACACTCTTCATATACGAATACCTAGAGCAACGCTACTCCCTGCAAAAAAGAGATTTTTCCAAAAAAATCGACCTCTTCGCAAAAGGACTTGAAGACTGCCTAAGCTCAGGCGCCTTCGCAATTGAATGCAAAATCTTAGAAGACCTCCAGTCGGTATACGGCTCATTTGGCGCAATCAGATACGAAAGAAAAACTGAAAGATACGATTTTGCCAGCCAAATGAAAATCGCCATGCAAAAAGCATAAACACTTACTCGCCTCCAAAATCCTGCTGAATCCTGTTTTTGCGCTCTAGACGAGAACAAAACAATTTTATTCTTTCATTCATTACACATATCCAATCCGTTGCGGAAGGTAGACAAGTCTTGGAAGACATTCTGGCTAACATAAATGGCGCCGCCGTCAAGAAGTTCGGAGCCGAATACTCCGAAACTCGCGCGCAAAAACTTTACAAAACAATGCTAACCCTCAAAGAGGGGCGAGTTGAAGCCGCCAAACAAGGCATCGAAAATGGGGTGGCCCTGCGCGTACTCGTGGATGGCGCTTGGGGTTTCGCTTCAGTCGGTTCCCTAAACGCTGTAACTTTGATGAACGCGGTTTCCAACGCTTGCAAAATGGCGAAAACAGCCAGTTCACGGTTGAAAACGCCGATAAAGCTTGCGGAAACCAAAACCGTGACAGGCCGTGTTCATATAAAACCTAAGAAAAAGCCATCGGCAATTCTTATGGAAGACAAGATAAACACGGCGCTGTCGGTGAATAAAGCTACGTTAGGCTATGACAAGCGCGTCAAAAGTTGCACAATAGACTATCTGGACTTGACTGGAACCAACTATTTCTCGAATAGCCAAGGCACACATATAGAACAGGACAAGCTCTACGTTTGGTCAAGAGTAACCGCCACGGCTGCGAGCCAAGGCGTTTTCACTTTCAGCAGGGAAGAAATAGGTTCTACAGCGGGCTACGAAGTGTTTGATGCAGAACCTCCTGAAGTGATTGGTGAAACGGTAGCTAAGCGTGCGATTGAACAGTTAGACGCTAAACCGCCGAAAGGCGGCAAATCTCCCGTGGTGCTGGGACCCAACGTCGTAGGCGTTTTTGTTCACGAGGCTTTCGGGCACCTCGCTGAAGCTGACTTGGCGTTGTCTGGGGGGGTGCTGATGAACAACCTTGGAAAGAAAATCGGTTCCGACGTGGTCACCTTTTATGATGACGGAACCATACCTGGCGCCTTCGGCTCTTTCAAATACGACGACGAGGGCGTTCCAACTCAGAAAACGCTCCTCATAAAAGACGGCGTTGTCACAGGCTTAATGCATAACCGTGAGACCGCGGAAGAATTCGATGCTGAACCGACGGGTAACGCGAGGGCGGAGGACTTTCGAGTGGAACCTATCATCCGCATGCGCAACACGTTCATGGCTCCAAGAGACCGCTCATTTGAAGAGCTAGTTGAAGACATACGTTCGGGTTATTACTTCAAAAGCTTCAGGGGCGGACAAGCCAACTTGGACGGCACTTTCCAAGTAGGAATCCAAGAAGCATACGAGATAGTGAACGGGGAAATAGGCGACCCCGTCCGCAACGCTTCCATAAGCGGCAACACCCTTGAAACCCTCTTAAAAGTTGACGCTGTCGGAAAAGACTTTGAGCTGTGGCCAGGGCGTTGCGGAAAAGGCCAAACCGCCTTCATATGCGATGGAGGACCCCACATCAGAGTCAAAGAGGTGATTGTCGGTGGCAGTGCTTAAAAAAGAGCAAATGTTGCATCTGGCGGAAAACGCCGTGAAAAGCGCCTTAAAAAAGGGCGCGGCAGAAGTCGAAGCCTACGCTTACGAAGGGCAAGCAACAAACGTAGGCATAGAGCGAGGGCAAATCACCAAAAGCAACAGGATAATCGACCGCGGCGTAGGCATCAGAGTTGCGGTTAACAAAGCCGTAGGTTTCGCGTACACAAACATCATAGAGGAGCCAAAAGTCGTCGAATCCACCATTCTTAAGGCTTTAAGCGCTGCAAGGGCAAGCAAGTCTGACCCTGACTGGCACGGGTTCCCAGAAAAGAAGGTTTACGCTACCGCGGAGAAGCTTTTTGACCCTAAAATTCTTGAGCTTCGCTCCGAAGGTCTGGTGGACCTTGCTTCCAGCATGTTGGACGCTGCCGTGAGCGTGAATAAGCGTGTCTTTCCAATTGAAGGTGGGGTTGGCACGGCGTATCTATCGAGCGCCGTCGCGAATTCGAATGGCGTTGCAGCCTTCGACCGAGGAACCATGATCGAGTGCAGTTTGGCGGCGGTGGCCAAAGAAAAAAACAGGGTGACACCTGTCTGCTTCGAATTTAACGCGGAAAGAGCTTACGACGTTGATCCAGAATGGGTTGGAAAAGAAGCAGCTCGACTGGCGGTTTCAGCTTTGAAAACCAAGCAGATTAAAACGGAAACAACTCAGCTCGTGTTAACCCAGTTTGCGCTGCAAGAGCTGCTATATTTCACTTTTATTAACGCTGTAAAAGCCGATAACGTTCAGAGAAACCAATCGCCCTTCCAAGGCAGGGTCGGCGAAAAGGTTGCGTCAGAAAATGTGACAATACATGATGACGGCTTGTTGCCAGCGGGTCTTCGCAGCTGGGCATTTGACGGCGAGGGTGCTCCTCAGCAGAAAACAACTCTTGTTGAGAAAGGGGTGCTGCGCGGCTTCTTATACGACAATTACACTGCGAAAAAGGACGGCGTAGAGAGCACGGGAAACGCGTCGAGAGCTGGATACTTGTCAACGCCGAGCATAGGTGCCACAAACTTCCATATAGCGCCTGGAAACAAGACGCCAGACCAGCTTATGAGCGAGGTGGATGACGGATTGATAATCTATTACCTGCAGGGCGCCCACAGCAGCAACCCTGTCAGCGGCGAATTCTCCGTCGTAGCCACACCCGCTTGGAAAATCAGAAAAGGCGAAATAACGCATTCAACGCGCGGAGTGATGTTGGCGGGCAACATCTTTGAGGCGTTAAAAAACGTAAGCATCGTAGCCAACAACGAAAGGAAAATGTGGCAACTGGTCGCTCCTTGGGTTCTCGTCGAAAACGTCAGGGTCATCGGAAAATGACCAGGTCTATAGCAATAAAGCTAGTCCTAACGTAATCATTTCGATAACGAACGCAGGTCCATATATTCTCTCCAGAGTTCGCCCCTTAACCCTCCTCAACAACTTGGATCCTACGAGAGCACCAGTTCAAGCTATATTTAGAGGGGGTATACGTTTTTTTCACGCGCCAGAGTGCGTAGCACCCTGTATTCATTTAACTTGTGTTTTCACGTCGGAAAATTAATTAAGAAAGAATTGGTGATAGACTCGCTAAAATAAGGTGATTTGTAATGGCGATAAAAGTAGGAATTAACGGATTTGGAAGAATCGGAAGACTTCTTTACCGGGCAGCAATCGAAAGCAACGCAAACATCGACTTCGTAGCAGTTAACGACCTTGCAGAAGCCAAAATTCTAGCGCACCTGCTGAAATACGACTCAGTTCACGGAAGATTCAGCGGCAGTGTGGAAGTTAAAGACGGCAGCTTGGTCGTCTGCGGAAAAGAGCTGAAAGTTCTGTCACAAAGGGACCCAGCACAGCTTCCGTGGAAAGACCTAGGTGTCTACTTGGCCGTTGAGTCCACAGGGCTGTTCAGAGACAGAGCAAAAGCCTCAATGCACATGCAAGCAGGAGCCAAAAAAGTCCTAATCAGCGCACCCTCACCAGACCCAGACTTAACCGTAGTCCTAGGCGTAAACGACCAGCTATACGACCCGATGAAACACAACATCCTCAGCAATGCCTCGTGCACCACCAACTGCTTAGCTCCAGTGACGAAAGTCTTAGCTGACAACTTCGGGCTTGAAAAAGCCTTTATGACCACAGCGCACTCGTACACCAACGACCAGAAATTACAGGACCTCGTGCACAAAGACCTGCGCAGAGCCAGAGCAGCAGCCGTAAACATCATCCCCACAAGCACAGGCGCAGCAAAAGCAATCGGCGTAGTTCTGCCATCATGCAGTGGAAAAATGAACGGCATAGCCTTACGTGTGCCAACTCCAGACGTTTCCATCGTCGATTTGACAGCTATACTTGGCAAAGACGTGACCGCAGAAGAAATTAACGCTGCCATGAAGAAAGCCGCTGAAGGACCCTTAAAAGGCATAATGGACTACACCGAAGACCCGATTGTCTCGTCTGATGTGCTTCACACCACGTGCTCCGCGATCTTTGATGCCCAGTCAACGATGGTTATGGGTGACAGAAGCAACTTCGTAAAGGTTCTAGCGTGGTACGACAACGAATGGGGCTTCTCCTGCAGAATGGTCGATTTCATCGAAATGATCGGCAAAAAAGCAGGGCTTTAAGCGTTCAGATGCTGAAACTTTAAAAACCCTTTCCCCATCCTTTTCTTTTTGACATTAGAGAGTGATAGAACATGGCAAAGTACCTGACATTAGACGATTTTAATGTGAAAGACAAGGTAGTCTTGGTCAGAGTGGACTTTAACTCGGAAATTGATCCTGAAACAAAAAAGGTTGCAAGTGACGTACGCATCAGAGCGCACGCAGAGACAACCATACGGGAGCTTGCGGAGAAAGGCGCCAAAGTGGTGATTCTAGCGCATCAGGGAAGAAAAGGCGGTCCAGATTTCACGCCGTTGAAGCAGCACGCGGAGATTCTGGGTAAACTCTTGAAGTGTCCAGTGCAGTACGTTGACGACGTTTACGGTGAAAAGGCGCAGAACGCCATCAAAAGCCTGCAGAGTGGCGAAGTGCTCGTTTTAGACAACGTTAGAGATTTCGACGGAGAAACAAAGAAGGGCACACCAGAGGAGCATGCGAAGACGGTGCTTGTGCAGAGTCTTGCGCCGTTGGCAGACCTGTTCGTTAACGACGCTTTTGCGGCAGCGCATAGGGCTCATGTGTCGATTACTGGGTTTACGGCTGTTTTGCCGAGTGCTGCGGGTCGCATTATGGAGCGTGAGTTGAAATCGTTGAGCAAGGCGTTGGATAAGCCTGAGAAGCCGTGCTTGTTTGTTATGGGTGGTGCTAAGGCGGATGATTCTTTGGAGATTTCTAAGTACGTTTTGAGCAATGGCATAGCCGATGTGGTGCTTGTTGGCGGTGTGACTTCGCAGGTTTTTCTGGCGGCGAAAGGCTACAGGCTTGGCGAGAAGAACATGGCTTTTCTGGAGAAGAAGGAGCTTACGGGGTTGATTCCGGGAATAAAAGAGTTGATGCAGCAGTATCCTGAGGGCATCGCGGTTCCTGTGGATCTGGCTTTGGACGTGGATGGAAAGCGCAAGGAGATTTCCGTGGATGAGTTGCCTGCTGACTACTCGATATTTGATATCGGAGCCAAGACGGTGGAGAGCTACGGGAAGCTTTGTGCGTCGGCAAAGTCGATTGTGCTCAGCGGTCCAATGGGCGTTTACGAAAACCCCGAGTTCGCTGTGGGCACCAAGGGCGTTTTCAAGGCGATTGCTGATTCCAAAGCGTTTTCGCTTGCTGGAGGAGGACACACAATCTCAGCGTTGCAGGAGTTCGGGCTGTCAAGCAAAATCTCTTACATAAGCACTGCTGGCGGAGCGTTAATCGAGTTCCTCATGGGCAAGAAACTTCCAGGCGTAGTAGCCTTGGAAAACGCAGTAAAAACCAAAAAAATCTAAACCAACTTTCCTTTTTTCTTTTTGTTTTTCATTCTTAGACTACTGTGAAAAGCAAATTGATAACCCTAAGTTACGGCAAGTTACAGGCTGTGCTCTTGCAGGAACTGAACTGTAGTGCGATTTTTTCTATTACCCCCTATCGTGCTTGTTGTTTGTGTTTTGAGCCCTGTTCACCGTTCAGGCTGTTAAGCGGGCGTTTTCCGCGTCTTTTTTTGTCCCAGAAAGTCCTGAAAAGTCGCAAAAAGTCCTAGGGAGGCGCGTTATTTAGGGCTGTAGGAGTTACTTCCTGCCAGCTCGGAAAAAGACTATAACCCCCTATTTATAGTCGGCAACATAGAACTTGCGCTAAACCAATGGAAGTTTTCTATTAACTGTTTGCGTGATTGTGGGCGTGTGGCAAATAGAAATAAGCGTGGTGTCTGATAGTTGGTTAAGAGAGGCGAATGAAGCTTGACTGACGTGGTGTTTGTGTTTGAGGTTCATCAGCCACACAGGCTGCGGCGGAACCTGTTTTGGGAGAACAGGGTTTTCAGGCGTTTGAGGAAAGAGAAGTTGTTTAATTATTATTTTGACAATGAGGTTGACAGGGAGATTTTCAATCGTGCCGCTAGGAAATGCTATTTTCCGTCGAACCAGATACTGCTTGACCTTATTAATGAGCACAGGAAGGAGAAAAAACGGGTTAAGGTGTCGTTCAGCGTGTCAGGCGTTTTCTTGGAACAGTGCGAAATGTTCGACAAAGACCTCCTTGAAACCTTCAAACAACTTGCCAACACAGGCTGCGTCGAATTCCTGAACCAGACGTATTACCATTCGATCTCCAGCCTATACCCCGAAAAAGACGAGTTCATCGCGCAAGTGAAGCTGCACTGGCAGACGGTGAAGAGCTTGCTTGGCTATACGCCTAAAGTTTTTGAAAACACCGAACTGCTCTACAACAACACCATCGCCAAGACCGTGGAGAGCTTGGGCTACAAAGGCATTTACATGGAGGGCGTGGAAAAAGTGCTTGGCGGCAAATCGCCCAACTACGCTTACACGCCCAAAGGCTGCAAGAAAATCAAGGTGCTGTTGCGCAACTACAAGCTAACAGACGACATAGGCTTCAGGTTTTCAGCCAGATGGTGGAGCGAATGGCCGCTGACAGCGGACAAATACGCGCATTGGTTAGCTGACACGAAGGGCGACTGCATCAACATCTTCCCCGACTACGAAACCTTCGGAGAGCACCACTGGCCAGAGACAGGTATACACGACTTTCTGAGGCATCTGCCTGAAGAAATCCTGAAGTGGGAACACCTGAACTTGGCTACGCCTTCAGAAGTCATCGATAAACACGCGCCAGCAAGCGAGATTGATGTTCCCGAAACGGGCGGAACCGTTTCCTGGGCTGATCTTGAAAGAGACTCAAGCGGCTGGCTCGGTAACGCCCTGCAATGGGCTTACTTCACAGGTTTGCGGAGGCTTGAACCCCTTGTCAAAGAAGCGGATGACGCCGAGTTTCTCAAGCTGTGGCGCTACTTCCAAACAAGCGACCACCTCTACTACATGTTCACCGCGGGCGGCGCACCAGGAGAAGTTCACTCATACTTCAGTCCTTTCCAGTCGCCTATGGACGCTTTCGTGGCAGCTCAATCTTTGTTGCTTGACTTTGAGAACAGGCTTCGGCTCGCCACGTTAACGGCGAATGAACCCTTCCTGTTCTGCACGAAAGCGGATGAAGAACACTTCACGGGCGTGATGACTTGGAGTTTAAAGGGGTTCGTGAAGGCGCTTCGGACTGTAGACGTGAAAGCTGTGGAATTCCATAATCGCCGAGGAGATTTTGAGAGCTGGTCAGAACACTCCTTGCAGGACAAGGCTTTGGCCCATCAACTGAAAGTAATCAGAACCTCAAAGCTGAAGGGAGAAGTACTCAGAAAAGGGCTTCTTGAAGCGGCGAAAAAAAGGTACGAGAAACTGAGTAAGCAGGTGCAGGCGGCAGTCAAGCTTTTCTGAACAAGCCCAGCTGTTTAAATGTGCATGTGTTTATAAGTTGAGTCTACCATAGTCACTTGCAAGCGAGGTGCACGCGAAATGAGAGAGGAACTCCCTTTTCCAGAAAAGGTTTTACAGACACTGCACAACTTGTGCGCGACTGCGGCTGATTTGGCTAGAAGAGGCGAAGAGGTGGCGCGAATTCTGCAGCGGGACCAAGCAGAGATTGAAGGCATCCTTGACAAGTACAAGTCTGAGGGGTTCGCCGAGAGCTTCGTGGATAATGAAGGGAAAAAACGGTATTATCTTAATGCAAGAGGAATAATCAAAGTCTGTTCTCTTTTCACGTAGTGAAAGGCGATGCGCGTCATAATTTTTTCGTGGGAGTATCCGCCACGAGTGGTGGGTCAACTCGCGGATTACATAAGCGCATTGGCAACTCAGTTGGTTAAGAACAAGGTTGAGACTCACGTCGTTACGTACCATGATTCTATGACTGACGCTGTTGAAGAGGCGAGCGGAGTGAAAGTTGCGCGGGTGGCAAATCCAGTCCGCACTCACATCGGCGTTTTAACCTGGGATTTGACTTTGAATCAGGAGGTGGAGCGAGCGGTAGCAAACATCTACTACGGAGCTAACAAGCAGATTGACCTCATAAACGTCTATGACTGGCATTTCATACCCGCTGCGGTTACCCTGAAAAACGCGCTCAACATACCGTTCGTTTACTCTGTGGAGAGCTTAGAGAACCAGCGATCTCCAAACTCGAACACGCCTTACAACATGTCCATCAAAAGCATCGAATGGTTAGGCTTTTACGAAGCCGAAAAAGTCAGCGCCAAATCAGAATGGATGCGAGACGAAGTTGTCAGAATATACAGTGTTCCTGAAGAAAAAATACACATTGTTTCCCCCAGTTCGGACACTTGGATAAAAGATGTGTTGGGGCTATACAAAACTGCGGCTGGAGGCTTAAAAAGCAAATGAAAAACAAGTTAAGCGTCATGATGTTCACATGGGAGTTTCCGCCCAGAGTTATAGGAGGAATCTCACCTCACGTCTTTTTCTTATCCAAAAGTTTAGCCAAAACTGGCGTGAAAGTTCATGTGGTGACCTGCGATTTCCCAGGCGCGCCCGCGCACGAAGTCATCGACGGCGTAGACGTTTACCGCGTAGATTCATACAAAAATCCCGCGCCAGACTTTGCTACATGGGTTTACCTGATGAACCTGAACATGCAGAAAGAAGCAGCCGTAATCGTAAATAAACTGGCGAACAAAATTGATGTTTTCCACGCCCATGATTGGCTGGTTGCAACGGCAGGCATAGGACTCAAACACGTTTTCAGGAAACCGCTGTTGGTCACCATGCACTCCACCGAGATTGGGCGAAGAGATGGACTCCACACAGACACGGAAAAAATGATCCATGAAACCGAAGCTTGGCTCACCTATGAGGCTTGGAAGGTAATATGCTGCAGCGACTACATGGTTTCCCATGTCAGATGGGCTTTCGGGCTTCCCGAAGACAAGCTGGTCATGATTCCCAACGGCGTAAACTTGAGCGTTTACGACGGAATCGAAAACGACCTGGCTTCCTTCCGAGCCAAGTACGCGTTGCCTGAAGAGAAAATCGTGCTCTATGTTGGCAGGCTTGTTTACGAAAAAGGCATCCACGTATTAATCAACGCTGTATCCAAAGTTTTGGAGAAAATCAACGCCAAATTCATAATCGTAGGCAGCGGCTACATGAAAGAGCAGCTCCTGAACATAGTCCGAAGCATGAGGCTGGAACACAAAGTGCTCTTCATGGGCTTCGTAGACGACGAGACCTTGCTTAGACTGCAGAAGTGCGCTGACGTCTCCGTTGTGCCTTCACTGTTTGAACCGTTTGGCATAGTTGCTCTAGAAGCAATGGCTGCGAAAAGCCCAGTTGTAGTATCCGACACAGGAGGACTGTCCGAAATCATTGACCACGATGTAACCGGCTTCAAAGCTTACCCGAACAACCCTGAATCTTTAGCATGGGGAATAAACAAGATTCTGCTGGATGAAAACTACAAGAACTACGTCAGAGAAAACGCGTACAGAAAAGTGCAAGAAAAATACGACTGGCAAAAAATCGCGCAACAGACAAAGGCAATATACAAAGCAGTTCTAGGCGAATTCTCCAAAAGTTTCTGGGCATAAGAACACACACCCTTAAGCTTTGAACTGCCACAAATACCGAATCAACTTCCTCTACTGTTTTCTGCATTGATTGGCTATTAGGCGACAAATACGCGGTTTTTAAACATGCTTTTGGCTACTGAAAGCGCCAATACGGATAGACCCTCCTCTATATTTTCTGCAATGAACCTCTATTAGACTCCTATTAGACGGCAAATATGAAGGGCGGTTCTCCTTTCCTGTTAGGCGGGCGATATGGTGACCTTGTCTCCGGCTTGGGTCTTGAATTTCTCGGCTGCGTTGCCTTGGTTTAGGGCTATTTCTAGAAAATCGTGGCTTCCGATTAAGACTAATGGTTCATGGGGTTTGGTTTCCCCGTAGGCTTTGCAGAACTTCAGTTTCAACTTGCAACTGGTCAATTCCACACTCACTGCGTCTGTCACATGGCTTTGCGCCACTTCTTTCTCGCTTATGTTCGTGATGATGTTTCCAAAGCCGTCCACATGCAAGACTTCGCCAACTAGCACGCCGTTTCTTCGCGTAACTCTTGCGAACTCAGGCTTCACTGCTTCTGGAATTTCAGGTCCAAACTCGGCTGGTTTCACCCCGTTCAGCAGGTGAGCCGCTGCAGGTGCAAAAACATCTCTTCCGTAGAACGTGTTGGATACTTTGGGCAACATGAACCGCGGATTCGTTAGTTCATGAACGCTTGTTACGCCTTGTTTCTCGGCTGCCAAAACTATGAGACCGTTGTCTGGTCCAACAAAGAAACCTCGCGTGGTCTGCATCACTATGGGGCGCCTTTGAGTGCCAACGCCTGGGTCGACAACCGCCACATGCACTGAGCCCTTCGGAAAGTACGGCACCGCAGAAGCCAGCACGTAAGCGCCCATTCGTATGTTGAACTTCGCTACGTCATGGGCTATGTCAACTATGACGGCGTTTGTGAATATGCTTAAAATTGCCGCTTTCATTTCCGCTGCGTAAGGGTCTTTCAACCCAAAATCTGTGGTCAAAGTTATAATTTTGCTTGGCATAACCTTTGATATGTTCATCGTGCCTCTTGATAGTTTTGTTCCACCAGCTTCAGAATCCACTAGGTCTCAGTGGCGCCTTCTAACCATTTCTTCGCTTTCCGTTTCCTCACCCTCAAGTCTAAGCCTACAATTATCACGTAGGGCTATGGCAAAAGATAGGGCGCTATTCAATAACTCTAGTTTTTAAAAAGAACTTGAATATCTAGCCGCCATGCACAACGGGAACCAGAACTATTTCATCCCCGTCCTTCAATCTCGTATCTAAACCGTCTAAGACATTGATTTCCCTGCCGTTCACCAGCATCAGCGCGTTTGGCCTCGAATCCTCAAGCTGCTGGTCTATAAGGCTCCGTTTGAGCTCAGGAACTTCTTTTATTATTTCGTTCATCAACTGTCCTATGGAAAGGCAGGCTTTACAGTCCAAAGCAAGTTCGCCCATACCTGAAAAATGGCGTAAAGCGCCCACGAACTTCACAGTTATCGCCATCTTTACATCCAACACATGTCATAAAATGTAGTAAGCTAATGCTAATAAGCGATTTCTCAGATTTTTCAAGTTCTGAATGTAATTGAAAACGAATATCACGAAGGACGGCGAAGGCGGTCGCAAAGGCGATAGACGCTTTAATTTTCAAGTCTTTCTTCAGTCAAGGTTTCTACGATGTCTGTGGCTATCTGGACCAGAGTGTCAGCCTGTTTCATCATTGCTTCACTGTTAACCTCCTCCAACTGCGTCAATTGCTGTACGATTCCTTCGATTTCCATTAGAAACCGCAGAACCGAGTCGTTTGCGGGTGTGGCTTTTCTCACTTCTTCACGTATGAGAACTTCAATGAAGGCAGGCTCTCCCAGACTGTAGTATATCGCATTTCGGGCTTTTCTAATTGATTCCAACACCAGACTGGGTGCCATGTAGGGTATCTTCCGTGCGGCTTCCAGCTCCGCCTTTGCCTCACGCAGGTATCTCAGCGCCCATCCCTTTCTGTATTCATCCATCATGAGAGTTCCCTTTGTCCACCTGGGTCTAAGCTGGTATCTCCTCGGCATTTTCACTTGAGGAGTCAGGTTGAGTTAAGGAAATGGTGTGTGTTATGTATCCAGCAACTTGGTTCCTGACTTTCGTGGTTGCGCCTTCGGTGAGCGCGTCAACGGCATGTTTGTTGTCGTCAAAATTGCTGGAGAATTTATCTGGAAAACGTGACATGAGTTCTTGGCCTAATCGTTTTATGTGTTCCGTTTTAACTTTTCCCAAATGTGCAGCTTCCTCCGATTACGATTATGTATTGCCTTTTCGTCTTCCACCACTTGAAAGCTTAAAGCAGTCTTCAATAGAAGAGGAAGCTTAATTTAAGTTTACGCCTTGCGGACTCTGTTGAACTTCTCCAGAGAGATGCGCCGGCTTTTCTGCGTTGTTAAATATATAAGTGTGGAAAGCAGAAAAGTCACAGTGAAGGTGTAGGTTTGCCTGTTCCTACGGTTAAGAAGGGCAAGTGGTCGAAGGAGAGGGAGAGAACCAAGTCTGGGAGATGGAGAAAAAAGAGGTCTGACGCGGATCAGCCGAAGAAGCCAAAGCGTTCATCTCGCAGGTACGTTTTAGCCGTTGCCGCAATCGCGGTGATAGTTGTAGTGGTTATAGCGCTTTACTTGCTTTTCCCAGAGCTGTTTGACTGGATTAAAATCTAACTAAGTTTTATGTTGAAGAAGCCTTCAAAGTTTTTAGCTATCTGGTCTGCCACGTCAACAACAGCCATGTTCTTAACTTCAGCCACAGCCTCAACCACGGTACGTACGAATGAAGGCTTTGTCAACTGCCCATTGTAAGGAGGTTTCCAGTAAGTCACTGGACCATCGGTTTCAGTTAACAGGTTTGTCAGCGGCACCTTTTTAACGACTTGGCGGATGCCGTTGGAGTACGCTACTGGTGGACCTTCAGTGATGAAGTATCCGTGGTCTACAGCTTTGTAAAGTGCGCTCATGGGTGGCTGAACCAGTGTAGCAGAACCCGTTTTAGATTGTAGGATGGAGGCATGTCCACGATTTGGGCTGTTGTTCCACGTGAGTGAATTATGGCTGGAAGGTCAAGCTTTTCAGCTAAACGCAGCATTTTGTCGAAAACCGTCAGCTGGTTTTCCCATATCGTCTCGTACTTTTAGTCAAGACCGATTTCTCCTATCGCAGCTACCGCGATTTTTCCATGTTGTTCAGAAATCAACTTCAATGTCTCTTCAAGCTCGTTTTCTTTAAGCCGCGCGCGCTAACTGACGCCACAACGTTGGCTTCTTTGGCATCCGTTACAAGTTCGTCCGTGCGTTTAGCATATTCTGCGTCGGAAAGGTGAATGTGCGCGTCGATCAACTTCATTCTTTAGACCTTAGCCGCATTATATTCAATAGGGCGTTTTATAATTTTCTTCTTTATGTGAATACTTTTGATCTTGAACAGTAATTTAAAGTGGTAGAAGACAAAAAAGGTTAAATACAGCGTTAAAAAGAAAAAGAAGCGACGGAGAAGTCTTTATGACTAATTTAGAATTAGCTGTAGCTCCCATGCATAGGTTGTGCAAAAAAGCGGGAGCGGAAAGAGTAAGTGAAGCCGCAGCGAAAGAACTGGCGAAGGCACTGGAAGAAATCGGCGTCAAAATCGCAAAAGAAGCATTGGATTTTGCCATGCACGCTGGACGCAAGACCATCAAAGCTGAAGACATAGAAATAGCCGCCAAAAAAGTCATGGGAAAATAGTTCCCTCTTTCTTTTTTTTGTTTAGTTAACGCAGTTATAGCGCGTGAAAAAAAACTTGTACCCCTCTATAAATAGAAACTGCATTGATTGGATATTAGGCGGCAAATACGCGGTTTTTCAACATGCCATTGGTTGTGGAAAGCGCCAATATGGACCTACCCCTCTATAGTTTCTGCATGCTATTTCTATTAGGATCCAAATATGATGGTTTGGCGCTTGCTGCTCTGTGAGAATTTCCTTCCTTTATTTCGTCTGGAATGGTGGGTGAAAGGTAGTTTTCGGTTTTGTGGGATTATTTTATTGTCTGGATTTGGTACGAAATCGTGATAGTTGTGGAGTAAATAGCGCTCATATGGGGATTTTATTACGTTATGCGTAAAATTTTTGCTGAAAACGAAAAAACTTAAATAACCCCACTGCTAACTTTCTTTTCTCAAAGAGGTAAGTACAAATGGTAGTGTTTAGCGGTTGTTACACCGCGCTCGTAACCCCTATGACCCCGAATCGCCAAGTGGACTATGAAGGGTTACGCAGGCTGGTTGAATTCCAAATTAGGGAAGGCGTCAGCGGCATACTCGCCGTCGGCACCACAGGCGAAAGCCCCACTCTCGACTGGAACGAACACAACAAAGTTATCGAAAAGGTTTACGAGCACAGCGGAACCAAAGGCTTAACCATAGCTGGGACAGGAAGCAACAGCACTCAAGAAACCATCGAAGGCACAGAACACGCCGCCAAAATAGGCGTGAAATGCGTTTTGCTCGTGGACCCGTATTATAACGGGCCAAGCTCGTTGGAGATACGCAGAGAATACGTGGAACCCGTCGCCAAGCGGTTCCCAGAAGTCCAAGTAATCCCCTACGTAATCCCAGGTAGAACAGGCACCCAGCTCTACCCTCAGGACTTAGCGGTTCTTCACCAGCAATACCCAAACGTAAGCTGTGTGAAAGAAGCCACAGGCGACCTCGACAACATGCGCTTAACACGCAAACTCTGTGGCAGCAACTTCGCAATTCTCTCAGGTGACGACGACAAAACCTTCGCCATGATGACCGCGCCCGACATCGCCGCGGCAGGCGTAGTCTCCGTCGCTTCCAACGTCGCCCCACGTGCAGTGCAAAGCCTAACTCAAGCTTTGCTCGCTCACAGAACAGAGGAAGCTAACAGGCTCTACGCAGCTTTGAAACCGCTCTTCAGCATAATCACCGTCAAAACACAGGAACAAACATCCTTCGGACCCGTGACCTGCAAAGCCCGCAACCCACTTGCATTCAAGACGCTAATGAACATTCTAGGCATGCCCTCAGGACCATGCAGACAACCGCTCGGAAAAATGACGCCAGCAAGTCTCGAAATAGTCCTCGCCAACGCCCGCAAAGTCTACGAAACCGACCCCGCGATACTCCAGCCCATAGCAGACTTCTTCAATGTAGACCTAAGAGAACGCTTATACAACGACCAGTTCTGGCAGGGGCTCACCTATGCTTAAGCTGTGTGTGGCAGGCGCCGCAGGCAGAATGGGCAACGCCGTCATCCGCGAAGCCACAGCCAAAGGACACCAAATCGTCGGCGCCATCGAAGCAGCCAACAACCCCTCCATCGGCAAGAGCCTAAGGGAACTAGGCATATGCAACTGCGAAACCCGCATTGCCAGCTCAGAAGGGCTAAGCGAAGCAGCCAGAGACGCAGACGTGTACGTCACATTCACAGCACCAGCCGCCGATGTCGTCAACGTGCCTCTTGCCGCCAGCCTAGGCAAACGCATAATCTTGGGCACAACGGGCTTCACCGAAGAACAAACCCGCAAGCTCTGCCAAGCCGTCGAAGGCAAGGTTCCAGCCGTGTTTTCACCGAACTATTCCGTGGGCATAAACATCCTCTTCAAGCTCGCCCAAGCGCTGAAGGCTTTTCCGCAGGAGTACACGTTCAGCATAAGCGAAATCCACCACACGGGCAAGAAGGACGCGCCAAGCGGAACCGCCAAAAAACTCGGCGAAATCGTCGCAGAAACACGTGGCTACACCCGAACCGTTTACGGCAGAGAAGGCACCAGCCCACGACAACCCGAAGAACTTGAAATCACCGCGTTACGCGCAGGCGGAGTCCCAGGAATCCACGACCTTATCGTTGCAGGACCATACGAGATGCTCCGCATAGAACACACCGCTTTCTCCCGCAGCGTTTTCGCACAAGGCGCCGTTTACGCGGCGGAATGGATAAGCCGCCAAGCGAAGCCAAGAATCTTCAGCATGGAAGACGTGCTGGATCTATCCTGATTCAGGTGTAAAACAGTGGGCAACAGAGTAGTCATCAAATTCGGAGGCGCCGACCTCTCCACAGGCGAAAAAATGGCGCAGGCAGCCAGGATGGTTGCAGACGCGAACTACAAGGAAATCATAGTTGTTGTGTCAGCCATGGGCAAAACAACCGACAGCCTCCTCAACACGACCTCGCAGATAGGCGACGTGAGCGACCAAGATTACGCCGAGCTAATATCCATGGGCGAACGAGTCAGCGCCCGCTTTTTCTGCAGCGCCCTGAGAGCTCAAGGCGCAAAAGCGGAACTTTTCGACCCGTGCAACGACAACTGGCCATTGATAACCGACTCTAACTTTCGCAACGCCAAGCCAGACATGGAGAAAACTACCGAGCGGGCAAGGAAATTCATAGCTCCGCTGCTGGGTAACACAATAACCGTGGTTTGTGGCTTCATAGGAAAAGACCCGAACGGCAGAATCACCAGCCTCGGAAGAGGCGGAAGTGACACGACCGCGTTGGTACTAGCTAAGTGCTTAGACGCGGACGAGGTGATACTGGTAAAGGAAACGAGCGGTGTTCTCTCGGCAGACCCAAGAATCGTGTCTGAAGCAAGATCGCTCAACAACCTGGATATACGTGAAATGTTCGACTTAGCGCAAGGTGGTGCGAAAATCGTGAAGCCTGAAGCGTTGCGGTACAAGCAGCCAAACCAGATGCTTAGGGTTGTGGATTTCTCCTCGGGCAATCTCGCTGTGGGAGGCACCGAAATCACAGGCTCTTTAGACCTAAACTCATCTGAGACGCAAAGCCGCCAAGACTTAATTGCCGTCAACGTGGTCTGTGAGGTAAACGCGGAAAACATCAGTGAAGTCTTCTCAGCGCTTAGCCAGAAACCCATATACGGCGTCAGCTCAGGCGGCAGGTCAATCACGGTGTTCACTTCAGACGGCAACATCGTCGAGGTCATACGTAAGCTGCATGGCGTAGCGGGCTTCAAGGCGGTGAGCCACCGGGAAAACGTGGCTATGCTTCAGGTAAGCCACCCGACGTTCATAGAATCGCCCGGCGGCGTTGCAGCATTAAGCACCGCGCTGAGCCAGCAAGGCATCAACATAATCGAGGTCACCACCAGCAAGGCAACCATTAACGTTTTTATCGAAGAAAACCAACTCAAAAGAGCGAAGGAAGCGATAAGTAATGTCTTCAAACCGTAAAGTAGCCATACTGGGCGCAACCGGAGCCGTTGGACAACGGTTCATTCAGCTGCTGCAAGGGCACCCATGGTTCCAAATCGAAGTGCTCGCGGCTTCGGAGCGGTCAGCAGGCAAAAAATACAAGGACGCCTGCAACTGGCTCTTAGAGTCGAATCTGCCCAAAGAAATCGCTGAAATGAACGTGGCACACGCCGACGTGGAATCCGTGGAGAAGGCAGGCAACGTGGACTTCGTCTTCTCAGCGTTACCAGGCGACTTGGCAGGACCAGTTGAAGCAGAGTTTGCCGTGTTATACCCGGTCTTCAGCAAGGCAAGCGCACACCGCATGGACAACGATGTCCCACTAATCATACCAGAAGTGAACCCCGACCACGCAGCGCTTATCCCACTCCAGAGGAGACTGAGGGGTTGGAAAGGCTTCATCTCAACAGACCCCAACTGCAGTACCATTCAACTGGCGATGACGCTGAAGCCGCTCATGCAGTTCGGTCTCAAGCAGGTTATGGTTTCGACCATGCAGGCGCTAAGCGGCGCTGGCTACCCAGGCGTCCCGTCGTTGGACATCATCGACAATGTTGTTCCGTTCATCTCTAAGGAAGAGGAGAAAATGGAGTGCGAACCCCTGAAGATACTGGGTGCGTTCGACGGCAACAGGATATGCCCCGCGGGCTTCGCTCTCAGCTCAAGTTGCCACAGAGTCAACGTCAGCGATGGGCACTTGGAATCAGTGTTCGCGAAGCTGGACAGTGAACCCACGGTGGAGGAAGTCGAGGAAGCTTTCAGCCAGTTTAAGGGCGAACCGCAAAAAATGAAACTCCCCTCTGCTCCAGAAAACCCAATAGTGGTGCGGAAGGAGCCGAATAGGCCTCAGCCCCGCTACGACAGGAACGAGGGCAAAGGCATGAGCGTCGTGGTCGGCAGAATCCGAAAAGACTCGATAATGACCGTGAAGTACCTGTGCTTGGGACACAACACCATCCGCGGAGCCGCAGGCGCAGGCATCCTGAGCGCCGAGCTTATGGTAGCGAAAGGAATCGCCTAAACGTCGCTACCCGCTCTTGAGAGGTATCTGTTATGGTGAAAACACTTCGGCTTCAGAAGCCATTAGAGAACAAAGAAGGAAAGCTTTACTTCGACGGCGTTTCCGCCATGGAATTAGCGGAGACTTTCGACACGCCCCTGTACTTGGTAAGCGAGAGCCGAATCAGAGACAACTACGAGCGTCTCCGCGCCGCGTTGGCTCACAACAACCAAAAGGTCAAGATTTACTATGCTGCAAAGGCAAATTCCAACTTGTCTGTACTGAAGATTTTGGAAACCGAAGGGGCATGTTTAGACGCGGTCAGCCCAGGTGAAGTTTCCATGGCATTAGCCACTGGCTTTCTGGCAGAGCGAGTCTTGTTCACTGGGACAAGCGTCAGAAACGACGAGTTGAAATTCCTTGCGGACTCGAATGTGACCGTGAACGTTGATTCCCTGTCGCAGTTAGACAGGCTACTGAAAATCACGGTGCCCACTGTTATGTCTGTCAGGGTTAACCCTGAGATAGGTGCTGGGCATCATGACCACTGCATCACTGCGGGCAGAAACACGAAGTTTGGACTATGGGAAAGCAACGCGTTAAAAGCATACGAGAAAGCCAAGAAGGCGGGCGTAGAACGGTTCGGCATTCACATGCATGTGGGCTCAGGCGTTCTCAACGTTGAGCCATTCCTTTTGGCGCTTGACAAGCTACTGAGCGTAGCCAAGAAGGTGCATGACGAAGTCGGGATCAACTTCGAGTTCGTCGACATGGGGGGCGGACTCGGGGTGCCCTATAAGCCAGAGGAGGAAGAGTTAGACCTGGCTCATTTCTCTAAGGAAGTGCTGTCCCTGTACAATAGCAAAACCGCTGAGTACGACCTTGGCGAACCGTTCTTCTGTGTGGAACCTGGACGCTACTTGGTCTGCGACGCAAGCATCCTGTTGACCACGGCAAACACGGTGAAAGCTACGCCTTTCAAGAAGTTCGTCGGTGTTGACGCGGGATTCAACACACTGGTGAGACCCACCATGTACGGCTCATACCATCACATGCTCGTTGCAAACAAGCTGGATGCACCTGATGAAGAGACGTATGATGTCGTCGGGCCAGTTTGCGAGTCAGGCGACGTGCTGGCAAAGGATAGGCTGCTGCCGAAGATTCAGGAAGGCGATTTGCTGGCGGTTCTGAACGCGGGAGCCTACGGCTACTCTATGAGTTCACAGTACAACGCTAGACCTCGAGCGGCGGAGGTTCTGGTTAAAAAAGGCAAGTGCGCCCTAATCAGGGAGCGCGAGACGCTGGGCGATCTGATGTCTGGGCAGCGAATGGCGGAGTGAACGGCATGAAGTTTTGGAAGATGCACGGCTTAGGCAACGACTACGTCGTAATCGACAACCGAGACGAAAAAATAACAGATGCAAAAGCGGCTGAGTTAGCGTTGAAGCTTTGTAAGCGGAGGTTTTCGGTTGGCGCGGACGGCGTTCTTTTTGTGTCAAACTCTGCCGTGGCGGATGTGAAAATGCGGATTTTCAATGCTGACGGGAGCGAGGCTGAGATGTGCGGGAACGGCATCCGCTGCTTCGCCAAGTACTGCTATGAAAACGGAATTGCACGGAAAAACGAGTTGGTCGTGGAGACGTTGGCTGGGAATAAACGGACATGGTTGACGGTTGAGAACGGTGTGGTCATTTCGGTGATGGTTGACATGGGCGTGCCTGTTCTGGAGCGAAGCAGGATTCCGATGTTTGGGCAAGGCACCTGCGTAAACGAGGAGTTACAGGTCAACGGAGAAGCATACAAAGTCACATGCCTCTCGGTGGGAAATCCCCACTGCGTCATATTCGTTGACGCCGTAGACGATTTTCCCGTAAAGCGTGTCGGCTCAAAAATTGAGACCCACCGCGTTTTCCCCAAGAGAACGAACGTGGAGTTCGCTCAAGTTTTGAGTGAAAACGAGGTGAAAGTGCGGGTGTGGGAGCGCGGCTGCGGCGAAACCCTAGCGTGCGGCACAGGCGCCTGTGCAACGGTCGTTGCTGGAAACCTGCTCAAGAAGCTCAACGGTAAAGTCAGCGTTCACCTGCGGGGCGGCGATTTGTACGTTGAATATGCAGAACGCTTGCTTCTGAATGGGGCTGCAGAGAAAGTTTTTGAAGGAACAATGTTCTAAGAGAGGTTGTGAAACCAAAATGTTTGAAGTTGCTGACAGAGTGAAGCGGCTTCCGCCGTATCTTTTCGCCGAGATTGAGAAGGCTATGAAAGAGAAAAAGGCGCAGGGCGTTGACCTTATCTCGCTGAGTATTGGTGATCCTGATCTTCCGCCGCCGCCTGTGGTGATAGACGCGCTTAAAGAAGAAGCGGCTAACCTGAAGAACCACAATTACTCGCTTAGCCAGGGCGAGCCAGACTTTCGGGAAGCCGTGGCATCGTGGTGCAGGAAACGGTTCCGCGTGGACGTGAGCCAAGACGAGGTTATCGCCCTTTTAGGCTCGAAAGAAGGCTTAGCGAATATCGCGAGAGCGTTCGTGAACGCGGGTGACTATGTTCTTGTGCCTGACCCAAGCTATCCTGTTTACAACAACGGCAGCACCATACTAAACGACGGTGTGCCGGTTGCGATGCCGCTGCTTCAGGAAAACGGGTTCAAACCAGACTTCGAAGCAGTGCATCCGGAAAAAGTGAAGATGATGTTTCTGAACTACCCGAACAACCCGACAAGCGCCACAGCGGACAAGAATTTCCTCAAGCAGGCAGTGGAGTTCGCAAGGGAAAACAACATAATCCTCTGCTACGACAACGCATACTCAGAGATAAGTTTCGACGGCTACAAGGCATCCAGCATACTCGAAATCGACGGCGCCAAAGATGTGGCAGTTGAATTTCACTCATGCTCAAAGACCTTCAACATGACGGGCGACCGCATAGCTTTCGCCGTGGGTAACAAGCAGCTTATCAGCGGGCTCGCCAAGGTCAAGTCGCAAATCGACTCTGGGCCTCCCGTTTATATCCAAAACGTAGCCGCCAAAGCCTTAGCAACCTACAAGAGCGATAAGCCGCCAGAATTCCTAAAGGAAAACAACAGGATTTACGCTGAAAGACGTGACGTGCTTGTGGAGCGCCTGTGCAAGCTGGGTTTCATGTGCGACAAGCCGAAAGCCACGTTTTACGTTTGGCTAAACTGCCAGTCAAGCTCCATCGATTTTGCAGCTAAGCTTCTCAGCGTCGGTGTGGTGGTTACGCCTGGAATAGGCTTCGGGGCGCATGGGGAAAAATATGTGCGTTTCTCTTTGACCCAGCCGAAAGAACGGATAATTGAAGCCTCCAAAAGAATCGCTGCGCTGCTGGGATGCGCAGTCTAGCTGTATAATTTCTTCTTAATTTTCTAGTTTTTCTGTAGAAAATAAATGAAAAATGGAGAGAACCGTGCAAGTTCAAGCTGCACTTAGCATTGTTCTGACTGAGGCACGGTCTGCACTTGCATGTCTTGCAGTATAGGGGCAAAGTTTTTCGTGGCGCGTTTTTTCTTAAAAATAGACAGTTTTGTAACTTCTTCTGTGTTGGCATCTTCCTTGGCTAATTCAAGTTTCTCCAGAAGCCTTTTTCCCGCATCTGAGCGCACTATCACTGTTGAATGTCCGTCTGGGCTGCCTACTGAGCCCACAGAAATGTCCGCTAGTTTAGCTGTGAAGTCGTCGCAGTAGGCGCATCCTTTTTCGATAGCATTGTTCAGCTCTTTTACTTTGCATGAGTATTCTTTTGCATCGATCTGCACGATATATTGTCCTTTATGTATCTGAGTTTTCTCTGCCTTGTCTAAGTCAACGCCCAGCAGCCGTTTCGTCTCTTCCTTCAGCTTTTCGTAGTCGAAGGCTTCGAAACAGAATAAACCGATTATGGTGATTTCTACGTCTGGATACTCCTTCAGCACGATTTGCTGTATTTTCCTTGCTGCCCTGACCTCGCAGGCGGTGCCGACAACCGCGATTTTTTTATTACCTTTATCTATTAGCTCGCCTAGCTTTGACATCATTTTAACCCTCAGATACTTGGTGCCTTTTGCTTTCATTATGTCATCGACATTCTCTGCGATGATTGCCTCTGAATTGTAGCCGTCCGTCCTTTGCACAACGATGGCGGCGTCAAACAAACCCCTTTGCATGCCTGAAACAAGCAGTGCGGTGGCGACTCCGCCGTCCTGCCCCTTTATCGAGCTTTTGGCGGCAAACACTTCGCTGTAGACGCCGAAGTTCTCATCTTTGGTTCCTTTCAGGAACTGTTGCTCAATTTTTTCGACGTCTTCGGGTAAAGTTGGATAAGTGTTTACCTGTATTCTTTTTGAGTTTGTGGGGCAAACAAGGGCGCAGGCTCCGCAGCCGATACAGTCATCAGAATAACTGTGGTACGGCGTAGTGACTTCTCGCTCTACGCCTCGTTTTGCAAAGTTGATGGCGTACACGCCGACTCGTTCTTGGCAAACGCGAGCGCATAAGCCGCAAAGGATGCAGTCTTCTTCTGCGTCTTCTATCCAGAATCGGGGCTTTTCAACTCCGTATTCTCGGGCTAAATCCTGTATCGTCTTAACTTTCGGACATCGAGCCAGCAAAAGTTCAAGGAGTATTTTGCGGGTTTTCAGAACCTTCTCAGACTTTGTGGAAACCTCCAGTCCCTCTGTTACGGGGTAATTGCAGGAAGTTACCACCTTTTTCCTTCCCCTCGTGTCCGTGATTTCCACCGAGCACACGCGGCAGGAGCCAAAAGGTTCGAGAGCGCTGTTGTAGCAGAGCGTGGGAATTTTGATGCCGAGCTTTCTTGCCACTTCTAAGATCGTGGCTCCTTCAGTGGCTTTCACTTCTTTGCCGTCTATTTTCAATGTTACTTCTTTGGCTTCCATTTAGTTTGCAGCTCCTTTGTCGCTGTTGGCTTTTCCACCTTTCTTAATCCACCGCTGCTCCTCGGGAATAGGCGGCGGAACTGGTTCCCCAGATAACTTTTTCACGGCTCTAAACGCAGGCGGACAAACTTCAAAGCAGGTTCCGCATTTCGTGCATTTCGCTTGATTGATTATGTGGATCTTGCCTCTCTCGCCTTCAACCGCGCCCACTGGGCAGTTCCTGTAGCAAAGGGTACAGGCAGCGCACTTTGCTGGGTCAATGTAATATGATATTAGGTTTTTGCACACTAACGCGGGGCACCGCTTCTCCTTTATGTGCGCTTCGTATTCATCCTTGAAATAGCGAATTGTGGTCAGCATGGGATTCGCAGATGTTTTCCCTAAAGCGCAAAGGGAGGCAGCGTTTGTTGCCTCCGCAATCTCCTTGAGCTTTTCCATGTCTCCTTCTTTGCCTTTACCCGCCACAATATCGTCCAGTATCTTTCTCGCCTGCTTCAGCCCCTCGCGGCACGGCACACATTTACCGCACGATTCATCACAGAGAAAATTAACAAAGTAGCGTGCCACATCCACCATGCAAGTATCCTCATCCATAACAATCATCCCGCCAGAACCCATAATGGAGCCTAGCTTGGCGAGCTCGTCAAAGTCCACTGGGGAATCAAGATACTGCTCAGGGATAACGCCGCCAGAGGGTCCGCCAGTTTGGACCCCTTTGAACTTTTTGCCGTTTCGGATTCCACCGCCTATTTTGTAAACTATGTCCCTTAACGTCATCCCCATCGGAACCTCAACAAGCCCAGTGTTGTTCACTTTTCCCGCCAAAGCAAAAATCTTAGTGCCATTGCTGCCTTTGGTGCCTATCGACGCAAACCAGTCAGCACCTTTGTTTATTATGAGCGGTATGTTCGCCCACGTCTCAACGTTGTTTAACGCGCTTGGCTTGTCCCAGACTCCTTTTTCGGATGTGTGAACATATTTCGGTCTTGGCTCGCCGACTTTTCCTTCTATCGCCGTCATCAAAGCGCTTGATTCACCCGACACGAAAGCACCAGCGCCCTTGTGGATCGTAACTTTGAAGTCAAAGCCTGAACCGAGAATGTCGTTGCCCAAAAGCCCGTACTTCTCAGCCTCCTCTATGGCCATCTGCATGTTTTTCACCGCGAGAGGATACTCCTGCCGCACATAGACAAAGCCCTCGTGTGACCCAATCGCGTAGGCGCCTATCATGAGACCTTCCAAGATGCTGTGCGGGTTTCCCTCCATTAACGCGCGGTTCATGAAGGCTCCAGGGTCGCCTTCGTCGCAGTTAACGATAACGTATTTTGGCTCGCCCTCCGCGTTCCGCGTGGACTCCCACTTTCGACCAGTGGGGAATCCGCCGCCTCCACGCCCGCGAAGATTGGACTTCTTAACTTCGTCTAGGATTTGCTCGGGTGTCATGTGGTAAAGGGCTTTAGCCAAGGCTGTGTAGCCGCCGAGCGCGATGTAATCGTCTATCTTTTTGGGGTCTACTTTGGCGTTGCTGTCTAGCAGAAGCCTTTTTTGGTATTTGTAGAAGGGAATTTCGGACAGGTTCCTTGCCGCTTTGCCCGTGATTGGGTCCGTGTAGAGCAGTCTTTCGATTATTTGCTTGTTAATCAAAGTTTTCGACACAATTTCGGGCACATCGGTCGCCTTTACTCTGAAATAAAAGATTTCTTCAGGGTAGACAACAATTCTCGGGCCTTTTTCGCAGAAGCCCAGACAACCAGTTTCTTTAATCTCTATCTTGCCTTCCAAACACTGCTTCTTGAATTCTCCCTTAAAGGCTTTCAGGACCCCTTTGACCCCGAGAGCCTCGCAGCCAGTGCTGACGCACACGGCAATGGCTGGCTTTTTCGGGTCTTTTTCGACGAGTATGGTTTTTCTGAGCTTTTCCAGATCAGAAGGAGATTTCAACTTTTCCATAGCTTTTTTCACTTCGGGTTAATTGTATTTGGAGAGCAGCTTCTCAGCAGTCGAGGGGGAGAGCTTCCCGTGGTACTGCCCGTCTATTTCGACGACTGGTCCCAGGGCGCAGCAGCCTAAGCAGTTTACGGTTTCTAAGGTGAACTTGCCGTCCTCTGTTGTCTCGCCCGCTCTAATTTTCAGCGTTCGCTCCACCGAATCTAAAATTCTGGGTCCTCCACGCACGTAACAGGCGGTTCCAGCGCATACTCTGACTAAATGGCGACCTCGAGGTTTGAGGCTTAACGCGGTGTAGAAACTTGCCACGCGATATATCTCGCTAACTGGTATCTTTAGCCTCTTGTTTATGCGTATTATCGCTTCAGGCGGTATCCAATTTAACTCATGTTGTATTTCAAGCAGCAGTTGGATCAAAACGCCGGTTTCGCACTCGTACTTGTCAATTATCCTGTCTATGCGGTCAATACTCATGGTGTATCAGCCACTATAATAGCATTAAAAGGAACAATATTCCATTAATAAGGTTTGCTTTATGGAATATAGAAATTTATATACGATATATACACAATTAGTAGAGGTATTAACTAGAACCCGCAAATAATGAAGGGATAATCATGGAAAGAAGAATAATGTCATTGGGAAGGTCATCGATGGTGATTTCTCTCCCGAAAAACTGGATGCAGCTAAACGAATTAAAAAAAGGCGATGTTGTTTCCTTCGCCATTCAACGTGACCGCTCCTTAGTTGTTTACCCTCGTGCCCAGACGAAGGCAAAATCAAAAGAGATCACTCTTCGCATCGGTCAAGATGAAGATGAGACTCTAATTACTCAGAAGATAATTGGTCCTTTTCTGAACGGGTATTCAGGCATTACGCTTATCTCAGAAAAGATTTTTTCCATTCCGCAGAGAAAAGCCATTCGAAACGTATCTGGAAGGCTTTACATGAGAATTATGGAATCCAACTCTCAAGGTGTCTACCTTCAAACTTTAACGGATGAGTCAAAAGCGTCACTTGAGCAGGCAATACAAAGGATGCATCTTATATCGCAATCCATGTGCGAGGATGTCTTTACCTCGCTGAAGAACCGCGATATAGCTTTGGCTAAGGCGGTTTTTTCCCTTGACGACGATGTAGATCACTTCTCATTTTTCCTTCTACGCTTACTGCGCAATGCTGCCCAAGACGCCGCCCTAGCAAACGAACTTCGCATAGACCCGATAGACTGCATGGATCACCAAACTCTTGTTTACCGGATCGCGCACACCGCGGACTATGCAGCGGACATAGCACGACACATAATTATGCTAGATGGGACTCAACAGAAAATACCTGATGATGTGTTGGAACTTATGGTCACTGCAGGAACCGAGGCTGTAGATTTATATGTCAAGGCAGTTAACGCCTTCTTCTCAAAAGACATCACTTTCTCTGTTGAAATAATGAAAAAACAGCACAGAATTGAGAAGTTGGATCAAGAAATAGCCTCAAAAGCGTTTACGGGAAAACAAAAAAACGCGGAGCTAGTCTGTGCCATTTGTTCCATAAGGGACAATATAAAAAGGATTGCTGACTGTGCAGCAAATATGGCGGAGATTGCGGTGAACCGCGCGTTCAAGGTTACTGCTTAGAGTTCTTTGAGGGCGAGTAGCTCAGGGTCAGCGTCAGTTTTGGGAACAGACTCTTCTGAAGCAGGTTCCGCGCCATCGGCAGGGCTATGTTGTAATTGTATACCTCTTTTCCGTTGCTCCGTGCTTCCCTCAGAATTTCTTTTTCCACCTTATGCTTCAGGTTGCCAACTGTTAACGCTCCGATCGTGAAGATGCCCGGCATCATTTCTCTCATGTCGTCTTTTAGCTCGATTCCTTCTACTCCGAAGGTTGGAACAGCGTTTATGTCGAGGAGAACCTTGATGTGTTTGACTTCATTCAGCATGGCTTTGTCTACGAGACGGACGCCTTTGATTCCTGCACACATCACTACATCAGCTTTCTTCAGAACTTCGATTTTTGAAGCGGGCGTAGGAGCGAATATGCCTTGTACTTGCACTCCATGGTCCTTGGCTAGAAGTCTTGCGATGTTTTCTGCGTGTTCTTTTCCATCGACGCGTTTCGGATTAAGGCTGACAATCATTACGTTGCAGCCCATCTTGGCCAAGAGAACCGCTGCGATCTGTCCTACAGCACCTGTTCCTAAAATCGCGCAAGTTTTGTCTTTTAATTCGCCAAGCTTGCTCGACAAGACTGCGCTTTCAGCTTTTGCGACCATAGCGGCGGCTGTTGTGTATGCGCCAGCAGGGTCAACTATTATGCTTGTTTTGAACGGAGGGAACATGGCGTCTTTTACTGCTTTAAAGACGTCCTCTGATCGTTCGGCGTTTTTGCCTCCGATCAAGAATGCGGTGTGCTTCACGCCTTTTGGTCCTCGCGACAGCAGTGCGTCTTGGACGATTGTGTTGGCCTCTTCCGGGGTCACGTTTTCGTAGGGAATAACCGCGTCGTATCCAACGTCGTATGCCATGCAGATGTCAAAAGGGCTAGCTTTCACGTCTGTGTCCAAGTAAAAAAGCAAATACGGCGCATCCTCAGAAGCCTTTCCAATAACAGGCTTCACTTGGATCTGCATGGACTGAAGCCAGTCTTCTAACTCGTGAGAGGATGGCATCTCCGCGTTAGCTGATATGACTTTCTTAGAAAGCTTCGCGGTCTCTACTTTAGCGTTAAGCGATTCTAAAAGCTGCTTGATTCCCTCAGCATGCTCTGGACTGCATATATGCAAACAAGTGATCTCGTCTTTGCTCGTGACCTCTTTTGCGTGATCCAGAATGCCCATGGCAATCCAGCTTTCTCTTATCGGGAATTTAACTTCCTTTTCTTGTTCTTCGATTTCAAGTTGCATGGTCTGTCCGTAAGCAACAAGGTAATCTCTCTCAGTGGAATCACCCTCTTTTTGCTTAGCCAAGTTATCTAAGGCCTTAAGCACCTGATTCCTCTGCTCTAATTTTTTGTCTATGGCGGTTTTAAGATAGGTCATGGCGTTTTCGTCGATGTCAACAGGAAAGAATGGAACGCTGCTTTTTCGGAAAATCTCTGCCAAAATGTTTTTTTCAAAAAAGTCTTTTTGAGAGCGTATGCCAAGCTCTTCGGTTGCGAAATCCAGATTGACTTTGCCGACCACGTTTTCCAAGAACTTGTAGAAGCCTATTGACGGTCTGTGAAGAGAGCTGAGCGGATTTGAATTGGCGGAAGGTGATGGTTTGGCGGTGTCGAATGGCTCATTGTACTCTTTTTCCATGATTAGGACGTTTAATTTCTTTTTTTCTAATGGTTTGACTTCAAGTGTTTTCATTTAATTTTCACTGATTACCCTTAATAATAAAAGGAAAATATATACTTAGTCGAAATATCTTACATGTAAATATATAAGGTATATACAAAAGCGGTTCTAAGAACTGCTTTTACCCTAATTTTCTTCATCAAAAACGGGCGGAAGCATCAGCTTAGTTTTTACCTTTAGCTTACCGCTCTTTGAGTGAGGCTTCCTCGTCACTGAGTCATTACCTTTTTCAATCTCACGTGCTTCCTCAGCCAGTCTAGCAGCTGCTTGAGCTATCTCATGCGCGCAGGCGACCAGAGGAATGTACTTCTCGCTTTCTTTTTCAATGAAGCAGCCTTGAACGTTTATTTCAGCGATTTTTTCCGCCAACCCGTAAGCCGCAATTGCTTTTGCTTTCGCGTAAGGATTATTAAGCTCAGAGCGGTCACGAACGACTTTCAGGTCCACTATTAACCTTGGCAAAACTGGCTTCTGCCCATTTTCAATAGCGTAGACCGCGTTGTCAATCTCTTGCTGCACTATCCTGTAGACGCCCGAGATCGCCAGCACCTTGCAGATGTTGGAATTGAAGATTGCCATTTCTATCGGGTCTAAAAACTGCTTTCTCGCCCCAATCAACGGGTCACCTGTGATTATGATGTAGCCTAACCCCTGTTTTTCCATTTCGTCCTTCGCCCTTTTACCTGGAGCATCTGAAATAACAATGCCCGGCAGGCCGCTGCTTGATATTTTCTCTCTAACTTTTCCTGGTCCAGGTAACGACGTATTAGGGGATATTACGATTAAGAGGTCTGGGTTAAGCTCGAAAATTTTTGGCATGGCTTCTTCGACGTCTTCAGGGCCCATTTTTGAGCCCGTGGTCACCGTTCGGACTTTGATGTCTTTACGGTCAGCTAGCTCATCCAGAAGAAGTTCGAGAAGTGGGGCGGTTCCGATGTTTCCACACTTGAAAATTCCGATTTTTTTGAATTGCTCCTGCGCCATTTTGGGTCACTCCTAACTGATTATGCACGCTAAACTTTTAAGAATTGCCATTTTTTCTCTTTCCAAACTCTGAAAACGCCACGCTTATCACCGAAATCGTTTAATAACTACTTTCTCAGTGTTCTAACATAAACCTAAAAGAAGGCGTGTTGATGTCGCTGAATGCGAATTTGGAAAAACTCTCGAACGCTTGCGGCGTAACAGGCAGGGAGGAAGATGTTAGAAACCTGCTGATTAAGCTTATGAAGCCGTACGTGGACGAAATTGTGGTGGACCGGCTTGAAAACGTAATAGCCATAAAAAAAGGCAAAAAATCCAAACCGAAGATTATGCTTGCCGCTCACATGGATGAAGTCGGCTTGATGGTGAAAACAGTCACCAAAGAAGGCTTTTTGCAGTTCGCAAAAATGGGCGGTATAGACGACCGCATTCTGCTAGCCCAAAAAGTCTTGATTCACACCAGCAAAGGTCCACTGCCAGGCATAATAGGCTCTAAACCGCCGCACATACAAAAAGAGGAAGAACGCAAAAAAATTGTAACCTATGACAAACTCTTCATAGACATCGGAGCGGAAAACCGCAAAGACGCTGCCAAGATGGGCGTGAAAGTCGGCGATGCCGTGTCTTTCGACGTAAAATATGCAAAAATAGGCAAGGACGTGGTGACGGGAAAAGCCTTCGATGACAGGGCAGGCTGCGCAGTAATTATTGAAACACTAAAGCAGCTGGAAAGCACCGAATGCACAGTCTGCGCTGTGGGCACCGTGCAAGAAGAAGTGGGATTAAGGGGCGCGGCAACAGCCACTTTCGGCGTCGACCCCGACATCGGCATAGCATTAGATGTTACAATCGCAGGAGACGTTCCGGGCGTAAGCGAGTTTGACACCAGCTTGAAAATGGGCAAAGGTCCAGCTTTAACCGTGGCGGACTCTGGATTAATCACTCACCCGAAAGTTTTACGTTTGCTTCTTGATACAGCCGAAGAAAACAAAATGGCTTATCAGCTTGAAACTGGCCTGCCAGGCACAACGGACGCAGCGCGAATGTCACTGACCCGCCAAGGTGTTCCAAGCGGCACGGTCTCAATTGCAACGCGCTACATCCATAGCCCAGTTGGCATGTTAAGCTTGAAAGACATAGAAAACTGCGCCAAACTAACAGCGTCAGCAATCCAGAAAATCCAAAAAACCTTCTAAAAGCCTCCGCTAATTTGTTAAATGCGAAATCGTTTTTAGGTTTACCTCTTCATCTTGATGTGGGCTTAACATGGACAAAACCGGGAAGTTCGAGTTTCTGGAGCACACCGCCGACGTCTACATTAGAGCACACGGCCAGACTCTGGAAGAGGCGTTTGAAAACGCTGCGCTTGTCATGTTCGAAGTCATGACCGACACGGAGAAAGTCACCCCTGACTTTGAGGATTCCGTTGAGGTTGAAGCTGAAGACGAGTTCGCCCTGCTTTACAGCTGGCTTGAAGCCCTACTGGTAAAGTTTGAAACCAAGAACATGTTTTACTCAAAATTCAAAATCTCAAGCATAGAAGAAACCTCTGAAGGCTTCAAAATCAAAGCAGCAGTGTGGGGCGAAAAGTTCAACGCGGAAAAGCACACACAGAAAGTCGGCGTGAAGGCGGTTACCTATCACAGAATGGAAATCATTAAGGAAATAGATAAGGTTACGTTAGAGTTTATTCTGGACATCTAAGCCAAATTCAGCTTTTTTAACTCCGCAATCATCTGTTCCACAACGGCTTCTGGTTTTGTCTCCAGAGCCGTGATGCTGGAAATAACGAACGGCACATTTTTCTCCTTGTAATGATGCAGGATTGGGCTGGTTTGTTCCTGATAAACTTGAATTCTTTTCTTTATGACCTCGGGTTTGTCGTCTGAACGCTGGTACAAGGGTCCCCCGCACTTGTCGCAGACGCCATCCACTTTAGGCTTCAAGAAACGAATGTTGTAGACCGCGCCGCAGATACGGCATATCCTCCGCGAAGATAACCGTTCGATTATAATCAAGTCGGGAACCATCTGCAACAAGATAACATCTATCTTGCCGATTCCCTCAAGCACTTCAGCCTGACCAATGGTTCGTGGGTAACCATCTAAAATGAAACCTTTATCCCTCGGAACTTTGGCTAAACGCTGTTTCAGCACGTCTATTACGATGTCGTCGGGGACAAGCAAGCCCTTTTCCACGTAACCTTTAACCTTCTTTCCCAACGGCGTGTCTTCTTTCATTATTTCTCTAAAAATGTCACCCATGGCAATTATAGCCACGTCAAGCCTTGATTGAAGCCTTGACGCGTATGTGCCCTTTCCAGAGCCTGGGGGTCCAAATATGATTGCGTTCATTCTATCGTTTCTCCTTTTTTCCATTAGAGGAAGTGCATAATTAAAATTTATATGTTCTTCGAAAGCCTCTGAAAGGAAATGTTTAGGCAAATAAAACGGTTTTTCTCTTGTCTAAAACGGTTATGGTGTGAACGAGTGCACACGAAAGAAATCGGAAAAAACCTGTTTCTGATAGACCTCGAAACCGGCGGGATCCACAATATTGTAGCTAGCTACGTTCTCAAGGGTGCCAAAGCAATAATCGTAGAGACCGGTCCTTCTTCTTCGATTTGCAATCTGCTTTCTGGGTTAAAAGAGCTGAACGTGAAGGCTGAAGATGTGTCTTACATTGCCATCTCACATGTGCACATAGACCACGGCGGCGGCGCTAGCACTTTGCTGAAGTTGTTGCCGAACGCTAAAGTCATTGCCCACCCAAAGGGCGTGCCTCACTTGGTAAATCCTGAGAAGCTTTGGTTGCAGGCAAAAGAAGTCTTGGGGAACGTGGCTGAGACTTTCGGCGAACCCGTACCTGTTCCTGAAGACAGGATAATTGCTGCCGCGGACGATATGACTTTTGAGGCTGGAAACGTGAAGCTGAAAGCTATAGAAACATTAGGTCATGCTTCGCATCATCTAAGCTATTACGACCATATTTGCAGAGGCATATTTCCAGGAGATGCTGCTGGCATTTGCCTCAGCCAGTTTGACGTGGTTGTGCCTACGGCGCCTCCTCCTTTCTGTCTTGACTTTGCTTTGGCTTCTTTAGAAAAGCTCATCCGCCTCAATCCTCAATCGCTGTATTTCAGTCATTTCGGAAATGCATCCGACGCTGTGAAACGGCTCCAAGACTATGCGCTGCAAATACAGCTGTGGGCGGATATCGCTCGTGAAGGAGTAAAAAACAAGCGGAGCCTAGAGGAAATACGGGAAAGAATAATCTCAGAAGACAAAGTAATGCGCAAGCTTGCTGGGTATCTCAAGTCATACCCGATTTACGTGAAAACCGTGCTTGAAAACAGCGTGCAGGGCTTTATCGAATTTGTTGAAACGGCTCAAAGTTGATTCACGTTCAAAACTGTTTTATACTCAACCTCGTTTTTTTGTTTGAAAGGTGAAGATTCATGAGCGCTGGTCGTTTCCCTCGAGAAAATATTCCTCTTGAAAAAATAGACGATTGCATGTGGCGTATCCCGAAACACAAGGGAATGCGCGTTCCAGGGATGGTGTTCGCAAACGAAAGCCTTCTGGAGAAGATGCGGACAGACCGCACCCTGTGGCAATGCACTAACGTGGCGCATTTGCCTGGCATTTACAAGTACGCTGTGACCTTACCGGACGGGCATGAAGGCTACGGTTTTCCCATAGGCGGAGTAGCCGCAACGGATTATGATGAGGGCGTTATCAGCCCCGGCGGCGTTGGCTACGACATCAACTGCGGTGTCCGCCTTTTAACCACGAACCTTTCAGAAAAAGATGTGCGCCCAAAACTTTCTCAGCTTGCGGGTGCCATATTTGGAAACGTGCCTTCGGGTCTTGGAAGCCGCCGAAAAGACTTCACGCTATCCGCTGGCGACTTAGACCGTTTGGTGGTTGAAGGTGTGCATTGGCTCATAGAGCATGGGCTGGGCTGGGCTGAGGACGCGGAGCACTGCGAAGAAGGCGGGTGCATGAAAAACGCGGACCCTGACAAGGTTTCGACAACCGCCAAAAAGAGGGGTCTGACGCAGATAGGCACTTTGGGTTCGGGGAACCACTTCCTAGAAGTGCAGAAGGTGGATAAAATCTTAAATCCGCGAACAGCCAAGGTTTTCGGGATTGAGCAGGAAGGGCAGGTGACGGTTATGATTCACTGCGGCTCCCGAGGCTACGGGCACCAAGTGTGTTCCGATTACCTGCGGGTTATGGAGCGAGCCGTGCACAAGTACAACATAGATGTGCCTGACCGTGAACTGGCGTGCGCTCCCGGAAGCAGCAACGAGGCAGGGGACTATTTTCAGGCGATGGCTTGCGCGGTTAACTACGCTTTTTCGAACAGGCAGGCTATTATGCATTGGGTGCGGCAGAGCTTTCAGCAAGTTTACCATCAAGACCCAGAAAAGTTCGGTTTGAAACTTGTCTACGACGTGGCGCATAACATCGCGAAAGTGGAAACGCACCAGGTCAACGGCGAGCAGAAAAAGGTTTGGGTTCACCGAAAAGGCGCTACGCGAGCTTTTCCAGCTGAGCACGCAGCGGTTCCTGTAGATTACCGCAGTGAAGGGCAACCTGTGTTTATTCCAGGCAGCATGGGCACGAGCTCTTGGGTTTTGGTGGGCACCGACAAAGCCATGGAGCTGACTTTCGGTTCAACAGCGCATGGAGCGGGCAGGATGATGAGCCGATCCGCGGCTAAACGCAAGTACTGGGGTGGAGACATAAAAACTGCCTTAGAGAAACGTGGAATAGTTGTTCGTGCTGCGAGTCAAGTGGTTTTGGCTGAGGAAGCTGATCCTGCGTACAAGGACGTGGATGTGGTTGCTGAGGTTAGTGATCAAGTCGGGATTGCTACGAAGGTCGCGCGGCTTGTACCTCTAGCGGTCGTTAAGGGTTAATATTTCCTGCTAAAGGTTACTTTCGTTTCCTCAGAAAGACCAGCCCGTCTTTTTCTCCGACCCATTCGAAGCCCACTTGTAGGTGAGCTGTTATTTCTTCCTGTGTTTTAGCTACTTTGATAGTGAACGCGTCGGGTTCGTGTTGGAAAAGGGTTTCGGCAATTTGTATGTACATCAGCGTGGTGTCGAGTTTTCTATGCCCAAGTAGTTCTTTAACGTGCATTACGTCTTTGGTTTTGTGGTATTCCATTGTAGCTTTCCAGTGGCGCAAAGTATGGAAAGTTATCTTTAACAGTCGTGGGTTATTCAGGTTTCTTGCTATTCGCTTTTTTGCTAGTCGCAGGCTTGTTTTCAGCGAAGTGTAGGTGCAGTTGAAAATCTTTTGAGAATTTTTGGGCAATCTTTCAATCATGCTAAGCAGTTTTGGGCTTACTTTGAATATTCTTGGGTTGCCGTTCTTTTCCGGTTCGTTCAAGGTAATTATGTTACGTTGTGTATCTATGTCTGTCCATTTTATTCTGATGCCTTCACCCGCTCTCATTCCTGTTTCTTTTAGAAGTTGGAGAAATGTTGCTGGTTTCTTTCCGCTGCCAGCGATTAGGTCATCTATTTCTCGTTCGAGGGGTATGAATGGAAGTTTTCTCGTTATGTTGATTTTTGGTCTTTGCCATTGCTTTCCGTTCATTTTTAGGAAAGTTGTGTAGGCAATGATTATGGCTCTTTTGGTCTGGTCTCCGAAATTGTATTTGGCTAAGACATCTTTCACACTTTCAGGTTCTTCTAATTCTGCACCCTTCTCAACCACTTTGTGTAATGCCCAACTATAGCAATCAATTGTCAACTTCGAACGGTTTTGTTTTTTCAGCCACCATAAGAATTCGACGATTTTGCCTTTGTTATTCTGCTGTGAGATTTCACCCGCAACAGTCTTTGTTTCCGTCGCGGTTCCCAATTTTTTCGCTTCCTTTTTGACAGCGCATAATTGGCTGTTTTTTAATAATGCTGAAATGGCTATATATTTGCCTCTGCAGATTTTCTTGCGGTAAAAACTTTGCTTTACCGCGCTTTTTTTGGCGCGCGCGCGAGGCCTGCCTCAGTAACTTAGTATAGTGCCTCGCGCCGACCCTCTTCGG
>Ga0307426_1000233_pt1 | contig 37281 bp, 34 predicted proteins | sample SalMarWE160340MG_FD_202165 | JGI IMG/M metagenome (GOLD analysis project Ga0307426, IMG submission 202165) | Salt marsh sediment microbial communities from the Plum Island Ecosystem LTER, Massachusetts, United States - WE1603-40 | ecosystem: Environmental > Aquatic > Marine > Intertidal zone >... | reverse complement strand
TCCTTGCTGTTGCAAAAATTGCTGACATTAATACGCAAATTTATGGTAAATTTCCTTTTTCTTATTCGAAAGAACAATCTCTATTACCACTTGTAGGAGAGTTAAATCCTACAATAATAAATTTAGCCTTGAAAAAAGTATTGGGGAAAGATTTTACTCCAAATCAAAATGAAGTGAATTCGATCGAACTCGAAACAATGAAGAGACTTCCACTCTTGTGTTCAGGATGTCCGCATCGCACTACGGGTTATGCTTTGAAGGAAGTTATCAATAAAATAAAATCATTAAAAGGAGTGGATACATATTTTTATCAAGATATTGGATGCTATACGATGTTGTCTTATCCTCCTCTTGGATTTGCTAATGTTAAGTATTGCATGGGGTCCAGCATTGCAACAGCTCAAGGTGTTGCTCACACAAGCAATGATTTGAACATTGCTATCATAGGAGACGGAACCTTTTTTCACGCGGGCATTCCTGCACTTATAAATGCAGTTCACCATAAAGCACCGATATTAGTTTTAATATTAGATAATGGTTGGATTGGAATGACAGGACAACAGCCTCATCCTGGAAGCAATATCATGCACTATCAAGAAGGTATTTATAAAAAAAATATTGATTTAGAATCCTTATTAATCGGAATGGGAGCGAACGTAACTTTAATCGACCATAGACCTGAAAGTGATTCTTATTTTAAACATTTAAAAAAACTTATCCAAAGTAAATGTTTTGAAGTAATCGATAATCAGTCTTTACGGGTAATTTTGATCCGAGATGAATGCATTCAAAAAATTGTCAAACGAAGGACTCCAATATTAAGGCAAGTGAATTTTGAATTATGTAATAAATGTGGTTTATGTTACACTCAATTTGCTTGTCCATCAATAAATTTAATCGATGATTCTGTTATTATTGATTCAAATTCATGTTTAGGATGTGGGATTTGCGAAGAAATCTGCCCTAACAATGCAATTAACAAGGAGGGGAAATGATGGAATCATCAAATTATACAATAGTAATTACGGGATTAGGAGGTCAAGGCATAATACATTTCATTCAGGTTTTAGGTGAAGCAGTAATGGATAAAGGATATTCGGTGATTACTTCTGAAACTCACGGTCTAAGTCAACGAGAGGGGAAAGTGAAATGTTTTCTCCGCTATGGAAATAAAATATTAGCCCCGATACCGATGAATGGTTCAGCAGATATCATAATTGCACTTGAAAAAAGTTGCATTCTAGATGTATTAAACTTTGCAAAACTAGATAAGAGCACTGAATTGATAATTTCTGAATTTAAAAAACCCATAAAAAATCAAAAATACATTAGTGATGATTATTTCAACCGTACTCTCCCAAATTTTTCAAAAAATATCCATTATATTACGATTACTGAAATAAAGAATGATATTAGATTACTAAATACATTGATACTGGGCTATATCATATCTTTTTTACCACTAAGTTATCAAGATCTCCAAAAATCTCTAAATAGCTATTTCTCAGGGGTTAATTTGGAAGCAAATCTTAAAGTACTCCAAATTGGACGAATAATAAGGCGAAAAAAAGATTAAAGGCAACTTCGCATTAGAGGTGTTTTTGTAAGGATATAATTCGTTTTTCTAATTTCTTAATTTGAGATTCATTCTCAATTGCTCCTCCACTATTACCCAAAATTGCAATTGCTGACTGGAAGTTTTGAATTGCATTAAAATAATCTTTCTTCTTTTCAGCTTTTTCACCGTATTCTAAACAGAAGTCAATTTCTAACGATTTTATTTTTTTATCAAGTTCAAGGATAATAAATGAAATTTTTCCAATTAACAGTTCAAAATTAAAACCCGTAGCTAAATAGAGTGCTTTTTCATATTCTTTTTGAGCTTCTTTATATGCTAAAGCTTTTTCAGCGGTTTCTCCTTTCTTGATAAAATTTTCCATTAACTTTTTCGCTTCTTCAGCATCCAATGTGCGAGCTTTTTCTTTTAAATTGTTCATAGCGTCATCATTTGCCAGTATTGACGAAATTAAGTCATTATCGGCAATTCTTTTTGCACGAGTCTCTTGAAATTTTTTAACTTCAACCGCTAAATTTTCTATTTTCGAAGGAATAATGATGTTCCATTCTAATAGTTGGTAAATTTCATACAATATTATTGATGGATGAGAGTTGACTACTGGTTGTACTTTATCGATGAGATTATTTATGAAGAAGAAATTTTTGGCGTTTATTAGTTCATTGGCAAAATCAATCACAGCCTTTTGAATGATATTCTTATTAATTATTTCCAAATCCCCAGGTGAAATCATATGGCTTAAAACCATTGGAAAAACCAACTTGATGTTGAAAGCCTCGATTATAAAATCAATTGTATCATCAAAGTACAACATCCCTGATTTTAGGAGACGTTCAATCTTTTGATTGTATATTCTTTCATATTCAAATAAAAATTCAACTACTTTTTGTTTCAAACTTTCTGAAGGTTTTCCATCTAATACTAAACAGATTCTAATGAAGTTACCGTTTTTAATAAGTAAATTAAATGTGTCATATTGAAGTTCATAGAAGTTATGGTTATCATTTCTCGTTTCTATAGATCTTGAACTTGAAAAGGTAATATTAGCTTGCATGAAACCTATTAATAGATCAATATTAAGGTTAGTTCCTGAGACGGGATAGTTCAATATGAGCAGTCCTGAATCCTTAGTTTGTAATATCACCGATTTTATGTTTAAAACATCCATGAACTTGTACCAAATCAATGATTGCTGCATCTGAATCCGTTTTTCTTCAGAATCCATCATTGATATTTTAGGATTTTGAGAAGTATCAAACCCTGCTTTAGCGATATACGTTTTTACGCATTCTTTACAGCGATCAGGATAAAAACTACAATCTTCTTTCTCTTTTCCGCAATTAAACCCTATTCGACTAACTTGGAAATATACCATTACAATCTTTAATTTTTATATTTATATCTTATACCTTTCAACCTATTATGAATTCCATATTATTAAGATTTTGGAGATCACGAAAGGATTTGTATCGTCAGTACGAAATTTAAAGTATCATTTTAAATCAAAATGTAATTCAAAATTTCATATGTTTAATATTGGTACTTTAAGATTAACCTTTAAATATGAGGGAATCTCCTAAATAAAATAATCCAATTTTTTAAAAATGTGATTTATATTGGAAAAAATTACTTCCAAAAAAGAAATTTCAATTCTATACATATACATTACCCTTATGATTTTTGCGTCAGTATCAGTGATTTCTCCCAAGAATATAGTAGCACCGAGTAGTGAGATTATCGTTCCTGGTTCGGAATTACATTCTTCTTTTGCAAGCTCGGGCACAAATGACATGAGTCCTTCAAACCTTTTGCCAGGAGATATAATTCTATTAGGAACGGATGATACCTTTTTTGATTATCTCATTCCTGGTAAATGGTCTCACACGGTCATAGTAGGGGGAATTGCAGGATTTCATCAAATTTGGGCAACTGAAGAAAATACTTGGGTCCCAACAGGAGAAACATGGGTCGTTCATTCGACAATGGATGATATGGGTTCTGGTTTAAGAACTTCCAGATTCAATAATGTGGTCAATGATCATGCTGGAAATGTAGTTGCAATGAGAATATTAAAACCTGGCGGTGCCTTGCTATCCTCATCTGAAAGAGCTGCAATCGTAAATTTCGCAGTTTCAAAAATAGGTCATGATGAAGGATACGATTGGAATTGGCTTGGGAAACAAATTGGAATTGATACTGCAGATCCAGAGATCGCCCCAGATGGATATTATTGCTCAGAATTGGCTTGGGCAGCGTATAAGTCAGTAATAGGAATAGACCTCGATGGAGATTTTTCACCTTTTAACATTGGAGTTTCACCAGAAGACCTATACTGGTCACAATATGCTCAAGTAATAGCTTTAGAAATGAATTCGGATCCAAATGGTAATAGCGTTCCTGGAGGGGCTTATGCTGTTGACGCGTCTAATGATCTCTATAAAATGACTGTTTTTGTTGATGAAGTTTATTACGACGATGAGCATGAAGGTTGGCTCATGGGAGATGGTGAGATGTATCTTAAGTTTTGGATAGGAGAAGCTTATTTCCCAAGCTGTGCTGCTGGTGGCGATTTAAATGATAATCAATTAGACAAGATAGATGACGCTAATGATGATTGGGAATCAGCAGGTAAAAAAGAAGCACTGGATTGGAATAATTATCACTATGCTCTATTTTCATATAATTCATATTGTAAGGTTAGAGTACAAGCCTCGGAATATGATTCTACTTCAGGTGATGATGATTATCCCGCCTTCCAATGGTGGTGGAGTCCGTCTACATGGCATGGTTATACTAATAACGGCTGGTATTGGTCAGGGTATCGATATGATGTGGGAGATTGCCGCTACACAATCTACTTCAGAATAGATTCAGTTTATTAAATTTTAAAAATTCCTTTTTTTTTTAATTTTTTTTTTAAAATATGATATAAAGATCGAATTAAATTTTTAGAATACAATTTTGCTAAGGATTTCCTCTTTATTGTGGTATTGAGGTTGAAAATATTAGCTATGATATTATTAATTCGGAACTCAAAATCAGATATTCTTATGATTTCAGATACAACTAAGTATTTTGTCTCGAAATCTATTCGGCATCCCACTATTTTCCCAGAATCTAGTTCGTTAGATTTATAATAGATAAAAGAGATTATTTATTTGTAATTTACCAAAAAAATTAATTTCATATAAAAAAATAGAAATGAATTTTATTCGTTAAATAATAAAAAAAGTGGGGAAAATAATTTATAAAGAAGCCATTGTAATTAGGAATGAAATTGAGGATTCATCTAAGTTAAAGAAACCAGAGAGGGTAAGTAGAAATCCCTATGAAATGGCAAAAAAACAGATTGATATAGTAGCGAAAGAAATGGATTTAGATGTGAACATTATAAAATATTTGAAAAAAGTCGAACGGTCACTAATAGTATCCATTCCGGTTGTAATGGATAATGGAGATCTAGAGGTTTTTGAAGGGTTCCGAGTACATCATTCTACGGTACGTGGTCCAGGAAAAGGAGGAATTCGATTTTCACCAGATGTTTGTTTGGATGAAGTAAAAGCGCTAGCAACGTGGATGACATGGAAAAATAGTTTACTTAATCTTCCTCTGGGGGGTGCAAAAGGGGGTGTTTGTGTAGATCCTAGAAAATTATCGATTAAGGAGCTTGAGAGGTTAACTAGAAGATATACGGCCGAAATTATTAATGTAATTGGCCCAGATATTGACATACCTGCTCCAGATGTAGGGACAGATAAAAGGATTATGGCATGGATTATGGATGTATATTCGATGCAAAAAGGGCGTTCAATTCCTGGGGTAGTGACTGGTAAACCAATAGAAATAGGTGGATCTGTAGGGCGAGAAAGTGCTACAGGAATGGGCTTGTATTTTGTAATTGATGCTTTATACAAAAAATTGAATTTAAAACTATCAAATGCTACTGTAGTTGTTCAAGGATTTGGAAATGTCGGAGGAACTATTGCTAAGATTTTATTTGAAAAAGGAACGAGTATTTTGGCAGTTTCTGATGTTAGTGGGGGTTTATATAATAAAGAGGGTCTGGATATTAATAAATTACTCAAGTGGAGAGATCAAAACCGTTTATTGAAAGACTTTATCGAGGAAGATTATATATATGTTCAAAATAATGAACTTTTAACAATAGATTGCGATATCTTGGTACCAGCAGCAATTGAGAACCAAATAACCCTCTCAAATGTCGATAATATCAACTGTGCAGTTATTTTAGAAGGGGCAAATGGACCAACTACACCTGAAGCGGATGAAGTATTGAAAGAAAGAGGAATAATTGTCGTTCCAGATATATTAGCCAATGCTGGAGGCGTTTGCGTCAGTTATTTCGAATATATTCAGGATATACATAGTTACTTTTGGAAGCTGGATCGGATAAATACTGAGTTGGAGAGTATTATGGTTAGTACCTTTGAAGAAGTGTATCAACTTTCTGTAAAAAGAAATGTGACCTTGAGAACGGCAGCCTACATTATTGCTATATCAAGACTAGCGAGAGCTATTGAATTAAGGGGAATATTTCCTTAAGTAAGTTAATCTTCAATTTTTAATTTTATTTTTGAGGTTCTTTTAAAAATTTCAATAATACTAAATACATTCATTTGTGACCTTATCCCTAAAATCGGTTTTATTTCTTTATTAATCAATTCCCATAATTCTTTCTCATTTATCGTAATGATTTGTAAAAGGAGATTAAACTCTCCTGCGATTCCTGCGATAAGTTGAATTTCTTCAAAATATTTCAATTTATTAGATATTTCACTTATATTTGAAGGATCGACTGATAGACTAATAATAGCTATAGTTTCATAACCAACTTTATACGGATTGATAAGTGTATCAAATTTTTCGATAATTCCATCACTTATCATATTTTGTACACGATTGTGAATTGTACTTGCTGCAAGATGGATTCTTTTACTTATTTCTTTAAAGGATATTTTATAATTCTCTTGTAAAATATTGAGGATCATCTTATCTTTACTATCCAATGAAGGTATACTAACTTTCTTCAAATTTTTTTGAACTTTTATTTTATGCCTTTCAATTCCATATAAAATAGAGCGAGCTAATATAGTTTCATTTAATTCTCCCTTTAATAAATAATCTTGAATTCCTCGATTCAAGGAATTTAGAGCGATTTCTTTATCATCATATCCAGTTAAGATAATAATTGGATATTTTAATGTATAGCCTAAAATGCCAGATAGAGTAGAATCTTTATCACTATCTGGTAAGGTTAGATCTAACAATATAACGTCAACATTTTTCTTTTTAATATAATCTAAACCTTCAGAAAGTCGCGTAAAAGTTTCAATTTCAAAAGGACTTAAGGAAGATTTTTTTAATAGTTCCTTAATAAGACGTATATCAGCGGGATTATCTTCAATCAATAATATTTTCAAATATTTTCTCATCTCTTATAAAGCAAGTTTAAATAAATTAGGTTTTAATTATTTTAAATAATTTTGAATAATTTTCATTTAATATGTAATTATTTCAGTAATAGATTATTTTAAATTGATGGTTAATGCAGAAATTGAATAATCATAAATTTTAATTCGGAATATTATCTTAAAAAACGAATAAAATTTTAATTTATTCAATTTTTTACTATGAAATTTAAATATATAATTTCACTTTCATAAATCAAGAGAAAGAATATTAACTTCACAAATTTTAAAGAAACCTTTATGAGATTATCAAATCAAAAAGAAGGCCTAATTATTCTCACAATTTCAATATTGTTCATTATTTCATGTATATTAATTATCTATTTCGAAGTGTTGCTTAAAAATCACTTTTTTATTGTAAATTTCTTATATATCCCAACAATTTTGTCTTGTTTATATTGGAAAAGAAAAGGTTTATTCGTACCTATTATCCTAATTGTTTTCTTATTAGTAGTCCAAATTAGTCAAGGAGTATCATTCTTAGGAGAAAATGCTATTAATGGTCTTTCGATAAAGATTTCGATATTAATCGTTGGAATCATAGTAGCGGTTCTATCTGAAAAGATTTTAAAAAAAGAAATCGAGTTAAATGATATAATTAAAGATTTGAAGCGCTCAAACGAGGATCTTCAGCAATTTGCTTATGTAACTTCCCACGATTTACAAGAACCTCTTAGGGCAATCATTAGTTTTTCTCAACTCTTAGAGGAAAAGTATCATAACAAATTAGACAAGGATGGTAAGGAATTTATTTATTTTATTACTGATGGAGCAAAACGTATGAATATACTTATAAAAGACTTATTGAGTTATTCTCGAATTATTACTCAAGCAAAACCTTTTGAATGGCATAATCTAGAACCAATTTTAAAAGATGCTTTATTCAATTTACAAGAAGCAATTAAAGAAAGCGGTGCTGTTATTACTTATGATCCCCTACCCACATTGAAGGTTGATCGAATTCAATTTTTACAATTATTTCAAAATTTCCTGAGTAATGCAATTAAATTTCGTAAAAATGAGCCTCCGGTTATTCACATTGGGGTTAATCGATTAAATAATAAATGGGTGTTTTCAATTAAAGATAATGGTATAGGAATAGATTCCAAATATCATGATCGCCTTTATAATATTTTTTATCGCTTGCACACCAAAGAAGAATATCCTGGAACAGGGATTGGTTTGCCTATATGTAAAAAAATTATTCAGAGATATGGTGGAGAAATATGGGTGGAATCTGAACTTGGAAAAGGTTCTACATTCTTTTTTACAATCATGACTAAAAAAGTTAAAAATCATCAGAGGGAAAATTATTTATCATGAACGATAACAGTAAGAAATACTTTAAGATTTTGCTTGTGGAAGATAATCCCGCAGATATCAGCCTTACAAAAGAAGCTCTAAATAAAAATGATGTTATTACTGAAGTATACGTAGTCCATAATGGAGTAGAGACATTACACTTTTTAGAAAAAAAAACTCGCCCCGACTTAATCTTTTTGGATCTCAATTTGCCAAAAATGACTGGTTTGGAAGTGTTAAAAGAAATTAAAGAACATGAAGAATACAGAAGAATTCCTGTTGTAATTTTAACGATATCTGCTAACGAGGAGGATTTAAAAAAAGCATATGATCTTCACGCTAATTGTTATGTAAACAAACCATTGGAAATCAAGGAATTTTATGAAATTATGAAATCTATTACAGATTTCTTTTTTAAAACAGTTAGACTCTCAAATATTTAGAGTTATGTAAGAAAAAGGACTCAAAAAATAGTAGAATTTAAATATTATTTAATAGCTAAAACTACATTTTTATCGTGATATGTGGCATCTAAGGTTAATTTGATTTTAGGTTGATTAAAGTCTTCAATCGAATTACAATTCCAAGGTCTACAAATCCGATCATCACCAAAAACTACACCATGACAGATTGTATATTCTTCACAGGAATGGTAAATTCTCGTTCCTAAACTATATTCCATATCACATTTTGGACACTTGACCAATTTTTTCACCTTACCGAATAAAAATCATTTATTATAATAACTAAATTTCAATTATTTTAGTTGATATACGTTATAATATATTAATTTATTTTATTTAAATTCATCGTAATAAATTCGGTTATTTTAAATTCTATCATATTTTATTCGGTTAAAAGGTTTTAGAAGGAATTTAATTTATATGGTTATGAAAAAAATCGTTGTCTTATAATTTTTTATTGATTATGCTTAAGAGTTTTATTTGATGCTAAAATGTTGTTTTCATCAGAAAAATAACGAAGGTTAAAGGTAAATAAAAGATTATGAGTTCTTTTCCAACTTTTTCATTTCTTTAGTAACTTTGCGAAACCCTCTTATAAGTTTTGTAAGTTTAAAACCTTTAATTAGAGTCCCATTTTTCTTAATGGATGGTAAGGCAAAAGGAATTACATTTAAGCAACTTTCCTCTATATCTGTCATGACATTTTTTCGGATTATTTCATATTCACGATCATATGTTGCCCTATCTTTCCACTCTTCAGGAATTTGAACGTTCGCAGCTAGATTTGTATCAATCATTCCAGGAAAGAAGATATTGATCTTGAGGTCATCATCACTTTGCTTAAATTCCTTAGCCAAACATTTGGAAAATGCAAGAACCCCACCTTTTGATGCGGAGTATATAGTCATGTGTTCTAGTGGTCTATCAGCGCCACCACCAGCAAGAGTGATAATCCTTCCGTAACCTTGTTTTTTCATTTGTGGTAAGACTGCAGCAATTGAATCTATTAATCCAATTAAATTGGTCCCAATAACTGCATTAGCAACAGAATCTACCTTTTCTAAAGTAAAATATTCAAATGGACCGTAGGTGAGATTAAAACCAGCGCTAGCAACTAAAATACGAATCGAACCAAATGAGTCAATAGTTTTAGCAACTAAAGCCTTTAATGCCGCTGGATCAGAAACATCGCAAACTAATCCGATTACAGAATCTCCAAATTCTTTCTTAAATTCAGCGAGAGTCTGGTTGACTTTTTCTTCATTTCTTGAACAAATAGCGACTCTAGCACCTTCTCTAAGGAATAATTCGGCGATTTTTTTCCCAATTCCACTAGTGGATCCGGTCACTATTGCTGTTTCATTTTTCATATTCATCGGAAATTTACCATTTTTTTTGTTAGTTATTTTATAATATTTTAAAAATAAGAATATTAAAAGAAATGAAGGTGATTATTTTGCTTTTATCATTATTAGCATCATTTTGAACTTTTCAAGGGCTTTAAGAGCATGTGGGTCATTTGCAGGCATAATGAGCATTTGACCTTTTTCAACAATATGATCTATTTTTGAAATGGTTATTTTTGCTTTTCCATCAAACACGTAAACTAAAGCATCGAAAGGTGTTGAATGTTCACTCAATCCTTCATCCTTATCAAAAGAGAATAAGGTAACAGTACCCTCATTTTTATTAATTAGCGCTCTACTGACAACAGAGCCTTCTTGGTAATCTAACATTTCATTCAGATTTGTTACTTCTACATTTTTCATGATTTTCAATTCAATATTGGTATTTTATAATTTAGTAATATTTCAAGTTGATTTTAAACATTGACCCGAACATGTTATAAATTTAAAAAAAAAGATTAATCCAAGACTTCAGATACTTTTTTTTTCTCTTCAAAAATGGCGACTGCTTGCTTCATAAACTTCGGAATATCTATTTGTTGTGGACATTTATCCAAGCACTCCCCACATTCAATACATAGAAGAGCTGAGCCATCTGCCTCTGCTCCTTTAGATTTCATCTCTTCTAAATCTTCTTGAGTTTTTGCCATTCTATTATAAAAGAAGCCAATACGTTGTATTCCTTGTTCACCCCAATATCCTACTTCATTCATGACGTAGAGCACATTCTTAATTGAAACTCCATTAGGACAAGGCATGCAATATCCACAACTTGTACAAGGAATCAGATGATATTTTTCAAATGCTTGCTGTAAATTCTGAATAATTTTCAACTCATCGTTCGTTAATGAGTTAATTCCTGAATTGTCAGCTGAATGAACATTCTCCTTGACTTGTTGTAAATTAGTCATACCACTTAGCACGACCGAAACTTCAGGCCTATTCCACAGAAATTGTAAACCCCAATCAGCCATTGATCTCTTTATTTTACTATCATCTAATACTTTCTTGATTTCTGGTAAATTGTTTAATTTATCTTTTGGAACCGTCAATTTTCCTCCTCTTAAAGGTTCCATAATAATTACTGCGATCCCCTTTTTGCTTGCATATTCTAATCCTTCTAATCCTGCTTGATATTTCACATCAGTATAATTTAATTGTATCTGGCAGCAGTCCCAATTATAATAATCGATAATCTCTTTAAAAACATCAATACTATCATGAAATGAAAATCCTATGTATCTAATCAATCCGTTGGCTCTTGTTTCTTCCATTTTTGTTATTAAGTCTAATTTTTTCACTTTTTCAAAACGATCTTTATTTAATCCGTGAAATAAATAAATATCTGGAGTAGTTTGTAATCGTTCTATTTGTTCACTTAGTATCAAATTGAAGTCACTAGTCTCTGTAAACATCCAAATTGGAAGTTTTGTCGTAAGAGTTACTCTTTCGCGATACCCCTCTTTTAATGCCTTTCCTACGACAACTTCGCTTTTTCCATCATGGTAGGGATAAGCGGTATCAACATAATTAACACCATTATCAATGGCATAACGGATCATCTCAATCGCTTCTTTTTCATTCACTTCCCTAGTTTCTTTGTCTATCGGTAATCGCATAGCACCAAATCCAAGTGCTGATACGTCCCACCCAAGAGAGCCCATTTTTCTATATTTCATTATAATTATCTCATTACTTTTCTATAATGAATAGATTTGGTAAAGATATGAATGTTATGGTTATTTTTTGCTTGTTTTTAATGGATCATAAGCTTTGAAATTAGGAATCCAACCATTGACTTGGTTTTTATAATGGATGTATTCTTCACCGAATCTGCTTAATGCTCCTTTTTCTTCTACTAATGGGACATATATGAGATTTAAAATGAAGAAAATAAGGGCACAAAAAATAGTGCTTAAAGAATTGAATATTAAACCTTCACCCAATACTGTTAGAATTACACCCATTATCATGGGATTTCTAACGTACTTATAGGGTCCGACAACCACTAGGTGTTGGGTGTGAATTTTTGATAATGGCATGAGGGTTCCTTTTCCCTTTTTATAGAAAATTGAAATACAAGTAATAAGCAAATATAAACCGAAAATGGTTATAAAAAATCCCATAATTAAATAATACATATTAGAATTTAACATGATATAGTGATTACTCCTCTTTGTTAATAAATTTATTAAAAAAGGAATAACGATAATAACACCTATAGGAAGAACTAACGAAAAAATAACATATTTAAAATTAACCATTCTTTAATCTCCAAAATTCTTATTTTTATATTTTTCAATTCTCTTCCATTTGACTTTCCTTGAGAGAAATATGAGATAAATTGAAATAACTATTCCAAAAAACACCACAAACGTAAAAATCAAATAAATATCTACTTCAGCAAGGTACCCCGCAAATATCGGAGTCAAGCCAAATCCAATACCAGTTATAATTTCGTTAATCATCGAATATTTCGTGGTATTTTTCGTCGTTCCATAATCAAGCATTATTTTCATTGCCACCCCATGAATTAAGCCGAAAAATAGTCCAGCAACCAAGCTGATTATGGTGATAAAGATGATGTCTCTAATGATAAGGATTGAAAAAGCAATTATAGAAATTATTGTAGTGCTTAGTAATAGAGATATTTTTCTTTTAGACGGCTTCATTGAATTAATCCATATCAATCCTGATACTTGTCCTAACTGGATTCCTGCTTGGACCAAGTAGGTTAAGTCAGATAAATTAGTATCAAAAGTTTTGATGAAAATTGGGTAGCTAAATATTATAGTAGATTTTGAGATAGATAATATCACTAACCCTAGCCAAGAAAAAATAATTGGAAAAGCCATCATCATTGTTTTAACTCTCGAATCTTGGTCTACCATCACTGGAGGGAGCTTCTCTACCACTTGGTCTAAAGGAGGTTCTGACTTTTCTGCAAATTTAGGTTCTTTAAGAAACAACGTAAAGGGAATTAGTAGAAATGATAAACTGAATGATATTATCATTGCAATATAATCATCCCATAGAAAAGCCCATAAATATCCAGTGAGTAGCCCGCCGATAAATCCTAAATTCCATGAAAGATTAAAAAAATTAAGATTTTTTTTTGTACGTTCAGTTGTGCTAATTAATTGCCATTTATTAAGAAGATTGAAACAATTCGTCCAAACTAACCCTGTTACTAAACCCAGAATCACTTTACAAGATATTAAATACCATGGTTCAAAAAAAATCAACTGAGCTCCAGTTAATAAAGGAGTTAATACCGCTGAAATGATGAGAGCATTACTAATTCCTACTTTTTTCGTAATTTGCTGACCTAAAAGAGGAGCAAATATATATGCTATGGATCCAGCCGATGATATAATTCCTAATGTGCCTGTATCTATATTTATAGCAAAATAGAGATAATTTTGTAAAGCCCTTTCAAATATTGAGATATAGAATAACCTGATGAATGAAACCATAAATAATGGCCATGCTCGGTAATTAATATTCTCATTACTACACAAGTTCATCAGAAATTATGATTAAATTTGATGAAATAGTAAATTTCACCTATTTCAAATATTTTCCCATTTTATGAAATCACTCGCTTTCCATTAGTTTAAGATTTAGTAATAAAAAAATAGTAAAAAAAAAGAATTAGGAATTTTTATTAATAAAATTTATTATTGCTTTCGCTACTTCTGGACCTCTATCTTCTTGCAGAAAATGTCCTGCACCTTTAATAGTAATGTGATTTTGATTCTGAGCCCCCGGAACTATTTCTTGCCAAAATTTATCTCCCCCTTTAGTTATTGGGTCTGAATCAGAGAAAGCAGTTAAAAAAGGTTTTTTCCATTGTTTGAACATTTCAATTGCATTTTTATTTGCTTCAGTTTCTGGGTCATCAGGGCTTATTGGGACTAATGAGGGCAAAATTCGAGCTCCAGCCTTATAGGAATCATCTGGAAAAGGAGCCTCATATCCCTTAAGAATATCTCTCGATAATTTCGTAGTCGTGCCACCTTGAATTATAAATGGAATACTGAAATCATTTGCAGTTCTTGAAAACTCCCTCCAATTTGTATATGCGTCACTCATTTTCTGTTCTCCAGTTGGTAACCCACCATTCGATAAAATTATTCTCTTAAACCGATCTTGGTTTTCTATAGCCATTCTCAAACCGATAAGAGATCCCCAATCTTGACAAAATAGAGTGATATTTTTAAGATCTAAAGCTAGCAGCCATTTTGTCATCCAATCAACGTGCTTTCGATATGTATGATCAATTTGTTCTGTTGGCTTATCAGATCGTCCAAATCCTACTAGATCTGGAACGATAACTCTAAACCCAGCTTCTATTAAAAGAGGAATCATATGTCTATATAAAAAAGCCCAAGATGGTTCTCCATGCATTAATAATATCACTTCTGAATCATTATGCCCCTCATCTAAGTAGTGAATTCTAATCCCATCAACTTCTTGAAACTTTGGTGCATAAGGAAAATTAATGAGATCATTAAATCTATCATTAGGTGTCCGTAAAATTTTCATCATGACATCATTTTTTCTTTTGATTATAATTAAGAAGGATTAGGATTTAAAAGCTTCAATCCTAATTGAAATATCTTTATTACTAAATTTAACAAAATATCTTTATTGCTTAAAAAATGTATTAAGTTATTATTATTATTATAGGGATATTCTATGGATAACCAAATAGATACTTTAGTTCATTCTTTATCAAAAATTTGTGGATCTAAAAATATTTCAATAGATCCACGTATTTTAAAGCAATATTCAAGCGATATGAGTTTTTTTAAAGGAAAAAGTCCTAAATTAATAGTTTGGCCTTCAAAGACTCAAGATGTAATTAAAATTATAACACTTGCTAATCAAATGGAATTTTCAATAGTTCCAGTTAGCTCAAGCTCAAAAGATAGACACCATGGAGATACTGTTCCTAGGACGGATAATTGTATCATTATGGACTTTACTAAAATGGATAAGATACTTTCCATTGATAAGAAGAACCGTGTCGTCATGATTGAGCCCGGAGTTACATTTGAAACCTTGATACCCAAATTACGCCAAAGTGGGTTAAGACTATTACTCCCTTTATATCCAACTGGAACAAAATCAGTGCTCACAAGTGTTCTTGAACGAGAGCCCATCATGATTCCACGTTATCACTGGGATACTTCTGATCCCTTATTATGTACAGAAGTTGTATTTGGAACAGGTGATTTGTTTAGAACTGGAACTGCAGCAGGACCAGGAACTCTTTCTCAACAAAAGAAAGTGGGTCAGGCTCAAGTGAACCCCATGGGACCCACCCAATTTAGCCCCTATAGAGTGATACAAGGAGCACAAGGAAGTTTAGGAATTGTTACATGGGCTTCTATGAAATTAGAATTTCTTCCTTCAGAACAAAAAGTCTTCCATTATCATTCAAATAATATTGAAGAATTATTAGAATTTCAACAAAAGCTTGCAAATTATAGATTATGTGATGAAACATTCATTTTAAATAATCTAAATTTGGCTAGTTTGGTCAAAAAATCAAAGGAACAAATAGAGAATTTAGCTAACTCCATCTTAAAATGGAATTTAATCTATATTTTATCGGGTAGAGGAAAGTTAACAAATGATAAATTAGATTATCTCGAGGGTGATATCAGTGACCTCATGAGAGATTCTAATTTTACAAATCTTGAAAGATCTAATCTAATTGACAAAAAGGAGATATTAGAATGTACTAATAATTATAGTGCCGAACCATGGAAGACAAGATATAAGGGCAGTTATCAAGATATCTTCTTTATCAGTAATTTTGAAAATATCTCTAAATATATCAAAAAAGTAGAATTGAAGCACCCAGGAAATTTGGGTATTTATATTCAACCAATTAATCAAGGTACTTCATATCATTGTGAATTTGATTTATTTTATGATTCAAAAAATGAAGTAGAAACAAGGGATCTTCAAGGAATATTTAATGAAATCAGTATTGAACTAATGGATAATGGGGCGTTCTTTAATCGCCCATATGGCTATTGGGCAAAAGAGGTATATGCAAGGCATATCGATCAAACATCTATTGCCTTGAGAAAGGTAAAAGATATTTTTGATCCAAAAAACGTCTTAAATCCAGGAGTTCTTTGTTTTGATGAATAATAGGTGATTATGATGCAGCTAAATGAAGAAGAATATCAAACAATGATAAAACGCTGTTTAAGATGCTCAATTTGCAAATGGATTCCTCAAGTTCAAATTAAAAGTCAGAAATATGCAACAGCTTGCCCTGCAATTGATCTTTATAATTTCCATCCTTATAGTGGAGGGGGAAAGATAATTTTAGCATTAGCATTAGAGATGGGTAGGATTAAGCCTTCTAAGGATTTGCGGGATATTGTATATAAATGCACTGAATGTGGAAACTGTGCTATTGCTTGTAAATTCCTAGGTACATTGGAGCCTCTAGAAATAATAATGAGGCTAAGGGAAAAATTAGTTAAAGCTGGATGCGGTCCAATGCCAGCACAAGAAGAGTATATAAAAGCAGTTAGAGAATTTAATAATCCTTATAAAGAACCTCATGCTAATAGAACCGATTGGCTTCCTAAAGATATTAAAATTGATCACAGTGCTAAAGTGCTCTATTATATTGGATGCACCTCTTCCTATAGGAGAAAAGAAATGGCGATAGCTGCTGCAAGAATAATGAATAAAGCAGGAATACCATTTAATATTCTACAGGATGAAGAATTTTGTTGTGGTAGTCCAATATTAAGAACTGGAGAACTTGATACATTTAAACAAGTGCTTAATAGAAATCTTGACGTTATTGAATCAAAAGATATAGAAACGATTGTATTTAGCTGTGCTGGATGTTATGATACTTTCAAGGTTGATTATCCCTTATATAGAAATTATAATTTTGAAGTACTTCATACTGTGGAATTTTTTGATAAATTGCTTGAAGATGGAAAGATAAAATTAACTGAAAAAATACCTATAAAAGTGACCTATCATGATCCTTGCCATTTGGGAAGGAATGCAGAGAGATATGAAGAGTGGGAAGGGGATGTGGTTCAAATACTGCCTTTGATCACCATAGATGTCCCTCCTAAACCTAAACGAACTGGAAAGCGTGGTATTTATGATGCCCCCCGGAATATCCTAAAAAGAATTCCGGGATTAACACTTGTAGAAATGGAGAGAATCAGAGAATATGCTTATTGTTGTGGAGCTGGTGGAGGTGTTAAATCAGCTTTCCCAGAAATGGCGCTTAATACAGCAAAATTAAGAATAGAAGAAGCAGAAGATACGGGGGCAGAGGTAATAGTATCAGCATGCCCATTTTGTTCTACAAATTTAAAAGAAGGGATAGATTCGAGAGAATCTGACTTAAAATATTACGATATCAGTGAGTTAATGTTAATGGCTATGGGTTTAGAACCTGAAAAATTAAAATGGTTATTATCAGAGGTGGTTTAATAATGCTACAAAAACAAATATTAGAGGAATTTCAAAAAATAGTTGGTCTTGAAAATATTGATGATAGTGAAGTAATGACAAATGCATATTCATATAATTGGTGCATGGAATTTGTTAATTGCACCGAAGGTAAAGAACCCATCCCTTTTTCTTCGATTCCAAAAGCAGTATTATTACCATCAAACACAGAAGAGGTGCAACAAATTGTTAGACTATGTAATAAATATAATATTCAATTTAAAGCTCAATCTACAGGTCTTGGCCCATGGAATCAACCATCATCAGAGAATTGTGTTATAATCGATTTAAGGAGAATGAACAAGATTATTAAAATTGATGATAGGTCTCTTTATGCCGTCGTAGAACCTTATGTAAGTGGAGCACAATTACAAGCAGAAACCATGAAATTTGGTTTGACGGTTCACATGCCTGGAGCAGGTCCTCAAGTATCTCCATTAGCTAGCGCTACAAGCATGAATGGTCCTGGATTCACTTCACCTCATACGGGGCATAGCGCACGAAATGTATTGGGTGTCGAATGGGTTTTACCTGATGGAGAAATTTTAAGATTAGGGTCTGCAGGAATGAAAAGTAACCCAGATTGGTACATCGGAGACGGTCCAGGTCCAAGTCTAAGAGGAATTATGCGTGGATGGGCAGGAGCAAAATCAGGTATCGGAGTATTCACAAAAGTTGCATTCAAACTGTTTCCATATCCTTGCAGTACCAAATTTAAATTAAGTGGAAATTCACCCAATTATGAATTTGAAATCCCTGACTTCATGAAATTATATGTGATGGACTGTAAAAGCTATAATTATTTAGAAAATGTATTTTTGAAAATTGAAGAGGAGGAAATCTCTTTCATTTGCAGTCATCTTTCTGGTTATGGTTTAGGAGCTATATTTTCTAATAGTATTGAATCATTGATGGATAAAATTCCAATAGCCGGAATGCAAGTGCCTTTAGTAGTTCTCATAGCCGCCAGAACTAAAAGAGAATTTGAATACAAACAAAAGGTCATGAGTAATATAATTGATGATTTTAAATTAGAAAATGTAATTGGAAGCAAGTATACCCCAAATTCTCTATTTTATGCCGAAGCACTACGTTCAAATTTAGGTCTTCATGGTTTTATCGCAACTGGAGGATTTCAATCATCGAAAGGACAATGTGATACAGTAAAAGTATGTTTAAAAACAACTAAAATGAGTATTCCCTTAAAAAAGAGATACATAAAAAAAGGTGTTATTGGAAATGATTTTGGAGAAGGAGTGTGGATAACTTCTTATGAATCGGGGCATTACTTCCATATCGAATCTCCTACAATGTTTGATCAAACCGAGGAGAAAAGTGTTACTGGCATGGCTGAAAATATGGAAGAAAATTATCAGTTTGATTTACTTAAACACCTCGGAGCTCCCTTTTTTGTAGAAGGGGATAAAATGCATGATCTATTCGGTCCAGAAATGATGGATTATCATAAATGGCTAAGAAAAATAAAGAAAGCATTTGATCCAAATGGAATTGCCGATTCGGGATTCTATATTAACGCAAAATAGTAGAAATAATTATAATGTAAAGCGAGTGATATAAATGGATGAAAAAGGTATAATTAATCCAAATGCAAGAGGATTCGCAGGTTTAATAAAAAGTATCATGGAACCACTAAATGACAATCTTGAATTTAAAGAGAAATTTAAAAAGTTGGACAGAAAATTTCTAATAAATGCCTCAAACTTAAACCATGCTGCCTTGATATCCGTTACTCAAGGTGTTATGAAGGTTGAGAGCGTTCCAAATAAACCTGAATCCAACTTAAAAAAGAAATTAGTCGGTTGGGATGGATATATCTCCATGGATTCACAAATTTTTCTCGCACTGGCTATGAATAGAATTTCAATAATAGGGATAGGTATAAAATGGATTTTAGGAAAGGTAAAAATGAGAGGAATTCTTAAATTGCTCTCGTTATTAAGTATTTTTGATTTTTTAAAGAAGTAAAATTCTCAAAACAAATAAAATATATGGTGTGTAAAGATTGGAAAATAAGAAAAACAAGAAGGTTGAAGTTATTGAAGCTTGGTCGGGACCAGGAAGAAAGGATGAAAAGATCACTGTTTTTAAACCGGAATATGATGCGATGCATATAGACATGAAAAAAAGAGGAAATTCCGAATGGTGGTATTTTGATGCTCGTCTTGATAATGGGTACACTGTTGTTGCATTTTTTCGAGCAAAACATGAACGTTCTGGAAATACAGGTGTAGAGATTACGATCTATAAACCTAATGATGAGAAGATCCAAAAAGTATATGATTATAAGCGTTCTGAGCTTAAAGTCTCTCGAGAATTAGCTGATATCCAAATTGGAAAAAATTTCATAAAAGTTGATTATTCAAATGAGAAATTCCCCATATATGAGATTTTTTTAGATGAAGGTGAATTTGGTCTCCATTTAAAATACACCGCTGAAGTTCCAGGATGGATGCCAGGAAAGGGATATACTAAATTTGGCGAATTAGGTGTATTTGGATGGGTTGTTCCTTTACCAAAAGCAAAAGTAGATGGAACGATTAAAGTTCATAACGAAACCATTTCAGTGAAAGGGATGGGGTACCATGATCACAATTGGATCACGCTTAACATGATTAAGATTCTTAATTATTGGCATTGGGGTCGGATTTATTCAGAAAATTTAACCGTTGTTTATGCTTATATCCAGAGCAATAAAAAAATGGAAAATTATATAATCCCGGTTTTAATGCTTGCCAAAAACGATAAAATAATTCTCAGCACAGGCGAATATGTTTTGAAAGAAAAAGATTTTCAATACGATGATAAAGTAAAAAATAATTATCCATTAAGTTTGGAATTTGAACTCCCTAATCAAAACAAAATTACACTTAAAGTTGAAAGCATCATTGATTCTGTTAACATGCTCTCTGAATTTAATCCTATCTTAAGATTTTTGGCTAAAAATGTTCTAAAATTAAATCCGGGATATTTTAGACTAAATTCTAAATTTGAGATTAATTTCGATTATAATGGTAATTCATTCAAAGAAAAAGGAAATACTCTCCATGAAATGGTTATATTAAAACAATAAGATTTACTTATTGATTTTTATTTTAGAAATCAAATCGGAAAGGTCTCCCATTTCTTTGGAATATCCCTTTAATAGGAATGAATAGTTATACGTTTTATTTCCTTTTAATTTGTATTCATCATGAAGCATAGCCATAGCTGGGATATCTCCTCCAACTCCTTGTTGTTTATAATCAATGTTAATCGTGTTAAAATCACGACGAGGTAATTCATAATTGTGAGTAGCCGATTCAAGATCCTCCATGGTATAAGGCCAAACACTAACACTTAAATAGGTCCCCCCAATATCTAAGATGAACAGTCCCTCTACCTTATCATTTGTAAATGCTACCCATCGAACGTCAGTTCTATTACCATTTTCTTGAGGACGAATGTAGGGATGGATTAATTCTTCAATTTTACCCGAATATATTCCAATAGCGGCTCCAGTTTTCCTATCAAGCATTGTTTCATGAGGACCGCGTCCGTACCAAGTCACATTATTGAATTCTTTAGGGATTCCACCTTGCATCCCAAATTTGATCATATTTTTATGAGGTGTGAAAATATTTTGAATAATGATATCACCATTACCATAGAACGTATAAATTGTCTCTAATGGTTCTTTATTCTCGAATAAAATAGATTTTACATTAATTCTGATAACTTGAGGTTTGACTTTTTCCATAGAAATTTCACTAATATATCGGTTTTTGTTAGCGTCTTTCCAATCCATATTAATGCTTGGAAAAGTTTGTCCCCCTGAGAAATCAACTATACCCAAATCATTATCTGTAAGAGCACGCCAAAAATTCGGTAATAAAGGACGTGTAATTAAATTCATGTTATTAAAAGAATAATGCTCAATAGCTCCTGATATCTTGCCTATAATAATCTTGAAATTTCTAGCTACAATCTCATAGGAATTTTCTAAGTCATCTACACTAATTTGATCCATTTCTTCCAAGTTTAACTTGAACCCTTCAGGAACATTAAAAAATATTTCAAATTGATCCCAAGCAACCACATGCCCTTTTTTAGCCCATATTAAATCTTCAACAAGCATAAAGGTTATTAATAAATGATATTCTCCATTTGGATTGAGCTCAGGGGTTTGAAATGGTATTTTTATATCATAATATTCTCTTGGAGGTATGTTAACGTTATCTATATTGCCCCCTTGTATTTCTTTACCATTTTCAGTTAGAATCCATTTTAGATTAACAAAACTAAGATTTTGAAATGAATATTTATTTTGGATTTTGAACATTCCCTTTATAATATCAACAGGGTGTACTTTAATATTCTGATATACTTTCTTTACTTCATACAAGGCAGGATTTGGTTTACGATCAGGCATAACGATGCCATTAATACAGAAATTCCCATCATTTGGTTGATCACCATAATCACCTCCATAAGCCCAAAATTCCTCACCTTTACCTGTTTTTTTTCTTAGGCCTTGATCAATGAAATCCCAAATAAATCCTCCAATTGCGTTTGGATATTTCTCAAAAACATCCATAAATTCTTGAAAATTGCCTAAACTATTTCCCATTGCATGTGCATATTCACAAAGCACGTAGGGTTTCAAGACCCCCTCAGGTAATCTATGTGATGCTCCAAAAGAGCCGTATTTTTTCCTTTTTATAAAATTTTCAAGCTGTTTTGGGGATAAATACATATTACTAATCATATCAGACACTTCTTGTTCGATGTCTCCTTCATAATGGATTGGTCTTGTTGAATCAATCTGAAGTGCCGCTTGTTTCATTTTCTTGAAGTTATCACCCATTCCCGCTTCATTACCTAATGACCATATAATAACGCAAGGATGATTTTTATCACGTTCTACCATGCTTACCATCCTATCAACACAGGCATCAGTCCATTCTGGTAAACTTGCAGGTAATATATCCCTTAAACCATGCGATTCTAAATTACATTCATCCATAATGTAGATTCCGTATTTATCACAAAGCTCATACCATTTAGGATGATTTGGATAATGGCTTGTTCTCACGGCATTAATATTATTTCTCTTTAATAATTCAATGTCTTTCACCATCCATTCCAAGGATATTGCTCTCCCATTATCGGGATCATGCTCGTGTCTATTTACACCTTTTAAGAGAATTGATTTACCATTTAGATATAGACCACCATCAATCCCAATTTCAACTTGCCTAAACCCAAATTTGCATTGTTCGACCTCAATGACGTTGTCGAGGTTATCTATCAATTCTAAGACTAAATCATAAAGAAAAGGTGCTTCGGCATTCCATTTTTTAGGATTATTGACATTTGATTCTAAGTTCAGTATTATATTAGTCTTACCTTGAATATCAAAATTAGATGAAAGTAATGAATCCGAACCCAGTATATTTTGACCTTCTTCATATAAATAGATTTTAACTTTAAAATTCGATCTACTCTCACCACTAAAATCATGGACTTTGACTTTAACAAAAATTTTAGCGTGCTCATATCGATCATCGAATTCACATCGAGCAAAAAAGTCCCTGATGTGAACTTTGGGAGTAGAATAGAGATATACATCTCGATAGATACCACTAAATCGCCACATATCTTGATCTTCGAGATATGATCCATCAGACCACCTATATACTTCTACCGCAATGGTATTGTTTTTTGGGAGTATATATTTTGTTATATTGAATTCAGCGGGAGTCATGCTTCCTTGACTGTACCCAATTTTATTACCATTTATCCAAAGATAAAAAGCGGATTTAACTCCCGCAAAATGAATGAAAATTTCTCTTCCATCCCAATTCTCTGGTAAATTAAAGTAAGTTCTATAGGAACCTACGGGATTATAATTATAATCAATATTTGGAATATTATCAGTTTTTACACTATAAGGGTATTTTACATTTGTATAAATTGGAATTCCATAACCTCTCATCTGCCAATTACTTGGAATATCAATTTCATCCCATTTTGACACATCATAATCAAGTTTATAGAATTCATATGGTCTCTCTGAAGGTTTTTTAACCCAATTAAATTTCCAAGCCCCATTTAGTGATTTATAATAAGTAGATTCAATATTACCCCCAAGAACATCATCTATATTAGCGTGTGGTATTAATGTATTATGTGCTGGTTCTTTATTTTCACCAAACATTCTACTATTTTCCCAATCATTAACAGTCATTTTTTTTTATTTCCCTATTTAATAAAGATGATAGTTAAATGTGAAATATTATTTTTTTTTAATTTTGTAACTGAGTCTAAATCTTTTTATTTCTCCCTTTTTTAAAAGAATTTATGACAAATAAAAAGAAGAATCCGATCGTTTTTGACCGGATGTTATTTCAAATAAAAGTAAAAGATCTCGACCGAGCTAAGAAATTTTATGAGGATTTTTTTGGTTTTAAAAATATCTGGTACATAAGTCCAGAAGTTGGATGGACGGAATTTGAACTTCCGGGAGATAGCCCTCATCTTGGTTTAAATACGGTATTGGAGGGCGAGGAATTTGAAGAAGACTCTGGGACCTTCACTATTCAGGTCAAAAACCTTGAGGAAACGAAAAATTATCTTGAAGAACAGAGTGTGAATACCACAGAAATAACAGACATTCCTGATATGGTATCATATTTTAACATCACGGATCCAGAAGGAAATAGAGTCCAAATTGTCTCAGAACCAAGGATTTCTGATGAATAAGAATAAAAAAATTAATTTTCATGAAATTGGATAATAGTCATTACTTTTACCATTCGAGAAAAATCAGTTGATTCAATTGTATCATTTTTTGGATCCCAACCAAATAACATCTTGGCAGATTTTCCATAATTTTCCACATACCAGTATAGAAAATCTAATTTCTTACTTTCAGTATTTATTATTTCTATTCGTGGTTTAAAACCCCGAAATCCCTTTCTAATATAGACATCTGAGGGATTAGCTTGAATATTTTTAAGCCACCCCGCATCAAGACCTCTCGCTGAAATAACTGTAATTACATTTTCAAAACGACGGTACTCCACGGGAGTTCTTCGCTTTTTTCCGGTTTTTCTCCCTTTAGTTTCTATCATTAAAAAGATCTTTCCAAATCCTAATAGAGGTAATATTCTAGCTCGATAAAGGGGAACCATAAAAATTTTATTCAATTTTCCCCATTTCTTTAGAGTTTTCTTCTTTTTTTCTTCATCCTCATCAATTAATGCAAACAATGGAGTACCAGGACTTGGGAGCACTTTTTTCTGAGGTTTATTTTCAGTTGAAGCTGTCATTGATCTCATACTTTTTTATTTGAATCTTTAAAATGATTCAAAAAATTTAACCTTAATCAGGTTTTTGAATATTTTATTAGTTATTATAGATGAAACGATTGAAATTAATCTAATTAATCTCTATAATAGTCATACATATCTGCAGCTAATCGGTAAAAAACATCGTCAATATTTGTTCCTAATTTCGCACTTGTTTCAAAATAAGCTCGTGTCCCTAGATTTTGGCAATAATTTTTTATTTCTTCTTTCAAAATGATTTGCGCTTGAGGATTGATCAAATCTGTCTTATTTCCGACGAGAACGCTAGGGCAATTACCTATTTGCCCTTCTATTTCCTCTTTCCAATTTTTTAATCTTTCAAGCGTGTCCTTTCGGGTTAAATCAAATACATAAATAATTCCTTTAGCTGATTTATAGAATGCTAATCTAACCCATTTGAAATATTCTTGTCCTGCAAGGTCCCATACTTGTAATGTTAGCAGATTCTTGATCTCAGGTAATTTTAGATATTTAACAAAAAAATTTGATCCGATGGTTATCTCAGCTTTCGATTTGAATCTCCCACTTAAATATCTATGTAAAATAGTTGTTTTTCCCGCTCCTGAATCTCCAACTATGCATATCTTGAAAAAATTTTGCTTTCTGGGAGAGCCTTTGAATACAATTGAATTTCCCAAGTACCTTGTCTCCATTAATTAGTTTATCTATATTTTTTATTGTATATTCTTTCTTCGAAAACAACCTTTAAATAAGATATTGAAATCTCTGAAAATATATCTACTTCAACCTATATTCATAACTCAGTTCAAGAATTCTACATTAAAAATAATAAATAATAACTAATAAATAAATGACATTTTAATAGTTAATAATTTTTAGATGGTTTAACAAGCAATAAATAAAGCTTAGCGAAGTGTAATTCCATGATCTTTTAACATAATTCACATTGCTAAAACTTAAGATTATATTTTTTTATACTTTTACTTCCTTAAAGGATAATAATATATTTAGAAATCTTACAATGCGAATAGTAGATCTGCGTTCTGATACCGTGACCAAACCTTCTCCGGAGATGTGGGAAGTTGTTAAAAGTTGGGATGATTCAATGCTAGGAGATGATGTAATGCGAGAAGATCCGACAGTTAACGAATTAGAAATGAAAGCAGCAAAAAAATTAGGAAAGCAAGACGCATTATTTGTTACTTCAGGGACTCAAGGAAACCTAATAAGTTTAATGGCTCAATCAGCACCCGGAGATGAGATAATTGTTGAGGAAGAGAGTCATATCGTCGGTCATGAAGTTGGCAGCGCCGCTAGAATAGGAGGTTTGATGATAAAGACTTATTCATCAGAAAGAGGATTCCCTTCTTTAAAAAAGCTAGAAACAATGATACGAAATTCAGATGATATTCACGAGCCACCAAGTAAGTTGTTATGTGCTGAGAACACGCATAATTATCATGGGGGTACAATAATCAGACCAGAAGAATTAAAAGAAATGAGAGATTTTACTCTTAAACATAATCTTAAATTTCATCTAGATGGTGCGAGAATTTTCAATGCATCAGTAGCTTCAAACCTTCCTATTACTGAATTCACGAAACATGCTGATAGCGTGATGTTTTGTTTATCAAAAGGGCTTTCTTGTCCTGTAGGTTCTATGGTCGTTGGTTCACAAGAATTTATTGATAAAGCGAGAAAATTTCGTAAGATGTTAGGAGGTGGCATGCGTCAAGCAGGTATAATTGCCTCTTTTGGATTAGTGGCACTTGAAGATAAATGGATTAATAGATTGAATGTGGATCACAATAACGCTAAAAGATTAGCAGACGGTTTACTCTCTCTTAATCTCCCTATTACTGTTCAAAAGCCTGAAACAAACATTTTGATGGTACATTTTCCTGAAAATGCCCCCATGGAAAGCATTGTTTTATCTTTACAAAGTGAAGGAGTGTTGGCATATGATATTAATCAAAAAATCAGATTTGTCACTCATTTTGGAATAGATGAGGATGATATAGATTTTAGCATAGAAAAAATAGGAAATGTCTTTAAGAAAATCTTGAATTAATAGAAATGTTAATAAGTAATTGGGATTGAAAAAATTGATAATTTTAGATGGTCATTCAGATTTCGGTTTGAAATTGTTATACGAGCAATTAAAAGGATATCATAATGTGTTAAAGGATAATCACCTACCTCAACTACGAAAAGGTCAAGTAAATTTGGAAGTTTTCAATGTAGGAGGAGATTTTGATTTTTATCCCGCTTTGGATCCTAGAGATCCTCTAATTGTTTTTCAAACTCTAGATGCTGTGCTTAAAGAGGTATCAGATAATGAAGATTTATTTTTAATTGTTAAAAATAGAGATGATTTTGAAAGAATTAACAATTCGCACAAGGTTGGTTTTTTATTAGCCCTTGAAGGTGCTGGAGCAATAGGATCTGACTTTTCTCGTTTGAGAAACTTTTACAGACTTGGATTGAGATTAATAACATTAACTCATAATGAGCAAAATTCCTTTGCAGATGGGCTTGGAGTAGAATCCCCAAAAGGATTAACAGATTTGGGAAAAAAATTAGTGCATGAAATGGATGAGATGGGTATAATAATAGATCTTTCTCACACTTCAGAGCCTACTTTCTGGGATGCTATAAAATATTCTAAAAATCTGGTTATAACTTCCCATTCTAATGCAAAAACCATCTGCAATAACATTAGAAACCTTTCTGATGACCAAATTAAAGCAATAGGAAATAAAGATGGTGTTATAGGCATTAATTTCGTTGGGCAATTTATTGATAACAATCCAAGAAACGCATCTATAGATAGATTAATTGATCATATAGATTACATCATCGAATTAATTGGAATCGATCACGTTGGATTGGGACCTGATTTTTTGGATTATGTTGTAGAAGATAAAGTTGAATTATATGATACATCCACCAAGGGAACTAAAAATGAACCAGTAGAAATGATTTATCCTGAAGGTCTAAAGAAGGTTTCAGATTTTCCTAACTTATTTATGGCTTTGGAAAAGAGAGGATATTCAAAAGGCGATATCAAAAAAATTCAGGGTGAAAATTTCGTTAGAGTGTATAAAGATATATTTAAACATTAAAGCAATATGGTGAGAATGAAAGAAGAGCATTCCATTGCTGCAGTTGTATACAACGAAGATCAATATTTATTACTAAAATATGGATTGGGACATTGGGGATTCGTGAAGGGTCATAAGGAAAAAGGGGAATCTGATGAAGAAACTATTCTTAGAGAATTAGAAGAGGAAACTGGCATTACTGATGCAAAAATCATTAAGGATTTCAAAAAGGATTTCGATTATCAATTTAAATTCAAAGGAGAACAAATCCATAAAAACGTGACTTGTTATCTAATTGAATCCAGAACAAGAAAGGTTATCATAAGTTATGAACACGAAAATTATATTTGGCTTCCTTTAGAAAAAGCGCTAAAAAAAGCTACATTTAATAATAGTAAAGCCATTTTAAAAAAAGCTGCAGCCTATCGCAAGGGTAATCTAGATTCTTTTATAAGTAGCAATAAATAAATAGAGACATACCAAAATAGAAAGGAGTATTTATATCTATAATGGCATCAAGCAAGTTAGCATTCTTTCTTCCATTTGAATTCGACCAAATTCCAAGAGAATGGTATCCATGGGATGATGATTGGGATAAAGAAAAAGGGAGAATGTTTATTTTTGAATGCTTTAAAAACGCACCGTTTGATGGGTTATTAATTTCTAAATCAAAATTTGATACAAATCAGAGTAGATTCTCCGATTTATTAAAAAATAATAAAAAACTGAAAGATGCTTTTTCCATACCAAAGGATATCAAATTATTCGGAGATTGTGGTGCTTTTCAATATCGAGACAAAGAAAAACCACCTTATACCGCGCAAGAAATCCTTAATTATTACCAAGATTATGGTTTTGATATGGGGTGTGCTATTGATCACATTATTACAAGCAAAAATGATGTTTCTGAACGAGAAAAACGGTATAAAATAACAAAAGAGTATGCTAAGAAATGTATTGAATTATATAATAAAAAAGATTATACTTTTGAATTGTTTGGAGTAGCTCAAGGTTGGGATATCCAGTCATATTCACAAATGGTAGAATTTTTACTTGACATTGGCTATGAAAATCTTTGTATTGGGGGTTTAGTAGGTCTAAACAAGAAAAATATTGAAAATGATGACGACTTGACACTTGAAAACTTACTAGTGAAATTAAAACCCAAATTCAAAAAATTCAAGCGAGTTCATATATTTGGAAGGGGAAACATCGAATATCTTTCATTATTCATTGATGTTGGGGTAACACAATTCGATAATAACGTGATGAGAAAATCCTGGACAGATGAAAAAAGATCTTATTTCTTATATCAAAAAAAAAGTAAAAGCATGAAGTATTACACTTCAATTCGATTGCCTTTAACTAATAATAGGCAAGGGAAACAAGAATTAGATTCAAGAATTTTCAATGATCTTAGAGAATTCTCTAATAATGGAATGAGCATTCAAGATTTTATATTATCTCTGAAAAATTTTTATGAGAGATATAATAAGCTAAATAAAAAGAAATACGACTTAAATGAAAATCTAATAATGAAATTACTAATGGATACACCTTGGAAAAATTGTGAGTGCGAAATTTGCTCAAAATATCAAATACACACATGTGTTTTCAGAAGGAGGATGAGAAACATGTCAAGAGGATTCCATAATGTATATAACTATTTTTCTTTGGTAAAAGAGGTTCGTTCTGCTTAGAATTCTTAAACTCTGCAATTTTCTAAATCATTCAATAATACTTGCAAGGAACTATTTAAATATTTGTTTAATCTTGAAGTTAAAGCCCCGATGCCTATTGTATCGTGTATCATTTTATATTTTACACCAAATCGAGGTGCAACCACCGCGCGATAATTCTTTCCCATAATTAAAATGATAAGTTCATATTCTTTTTCTATTTGGACTAATTGTGGTATAACGATTTCCTGCAATTTTAAGACTTCTAATTTATTCTTAATTACCAGATCATAAGGTTCAATGATTTCAGTTTCATTAAGAAGTCCATATTTTGCACTTAAAATCATAAAATCCAAACCATGCAATTCCGCTAAATCTTTCACTTTTTTAAATACTACTCCTTGATAGAGTTCGCGTGCAGGGGCTTTTTTAGCTAGTTTTTTTATACTACAACCAGTAATAATAACTATTTGTCGATTTGGCAATATATTTCAAATTTTATTGGTTAATATCTATTAATACATGAATACTTTTATTTCCTCATCTAAGTATTAATATTTACTCTCGTCGTGTAAATCCTTCGCAGATTTAAAGAATGAACCCCTTTGTTGTGAAGGTCTACTTATTTTAGATCTAAACCTGACCTCAGATTGAGTATAAGACTTAGGATTTAATTCTGATATGAATTGTGAAATTCTTGATGTTTGATATCCTTTAAAAGTCTGAACTGTTGCAGGTGATATTAAATAAAGTTGATCTTTTGCCCGAGTTACTGCCACATAAAATGTTCTTCTCTCTTCTTCAAGTGCATCAGGATCGTCACTAACTTTACTTGATGGGAATTGATCTTGAATCAACATAGGAATGAATACAACTCTCCATTCAAGACCTTTTGCCCTATGAATAGTAGAAATAATAAGAGGTTTTTCTTCGTTAATCTGATTACCGGCAATTACGGTTTTAGATTCAATATTTGAACCGTTCAAGCTCAAGTTTTCCAAAAACTTTCTAATTGATTGAAAATTTTGTGCATATACACTAAATTGCTTTAAATCTTCAATCCTATCCTGCCAATTTTCATATTTAGTTTTCATGTAACCCTCCAAGATCTTAATGAGGTGTAGAATTAGTTTAGATGGATCATCATACTCCAAGAGATTACCAAGTTTTTTTACGTGTGTGATCCAATTTTTCTTTCCTTGTTGCGAAATTCTTGAACTTTTCAATTTTTCACTGAAAAAAGAATCTTTTGCCATTGATTTAATTGGATCCTCCATATTTACAATTTCAGCAAAAATCTTTGATCCCGATTTGGTTCCGATACCAGGTATCATAGTAAATATGCGTGACCACGAGATTTCATCGTAAGGATTCTCAAAGATTCTTAAATAGGAAATTGCATCTTTTATATGAGCTTTTTCAAAAAAAGCAACACCTGCTCTTACTTCATAAGGTACGTTTTTTCTTTGTAATTCAAGTTCAATTTTCAATGAATGATGGCCAGCTCTTACCAATACAGCCATATCATGAAGATCAACCCCTTCAGAACGTAATTTTAATATCTGGTTTGCTATAAAACGAGCTTGAGATTTATCATCCTCGGTATCCACTTGAAAGGGTTTAATACCAGCTTCGCGAGTAGGACGCATTTGCTTTTTAAATTGTTTCTTATTATGATTAATCGAATCATTTGCGAGTCGTAAAATTTGAGGAATGCTACGATAATTATATGTAATAGCATATTTTTTGCAATCTTGATAAGCTTTTTCAAAATTCATTATATTTTCAAAATTAGCACCTCTAAAAGCATATATACTTTGAGCATCATCTCCAACAGCCATCACATTATGATTAAAATTCTGTTGCACGATTTTCTTTATTATTTCATCTTGAATGAAATTAGTATCTTGATACTCATCTACGAGAACGTATTTTATTCTACGTGCGATTAATTGTGCTACATTTCTTTCCTCTAATAATCGATTCCAGAAGACTAACATGTCATCGAAATCTACTAGACTATCTTCTTCCTTCTTTTTAGCATAAATTTTGAAGACCTCTCTTAATTTCAACAATAACTTATCATTATCAAATTGGGGATATTTCCATTCAATAACTTCCTTAATACTTTTGTTGCAGTTAATTGAATATGAGAGAATGTTTTTAGCCATTGCAGTAGTAGGGAATCGCTCATCCACCTCTTTTACTTCCGCTTGATTTATAGATAACTTTAATAACCCCCTTGCATCAGTTTCATCCATTATGGTGAAGTTTGGCTTTAATCCTAATGATTTCGCATACTTTCTTAAGAATCGATTTGCTATAGAATGAAATGTTCCTGCCCATATACCTTTCGGTCTCTTTCCAAGTAATTGTTCTACCCGTTCTATCATTACATTTGCAGCCTTATTAGTGAAAGTGACTAACATGATTTCACTTGGTTTAACTCCTGAGGTTAATAATTTTGCTACCGCATATACAATCGTTCGAGTCTTTCCAGATCCTGCACCAGCGATTACAAGCATAGGCCCCTTCAAGTTATTAATGATATTCAATTGCTCTTCATTTAATTCAGACTTAAAATTAACGGGATTATATTCTTCAATAACTTCAGTTATCTCTGTATCCAAGCTATCATCATAATCCTCATCCAAATATTCAAAAATGAATTTCTCATTCATATTAATTTTTTGAGATGGCATTACCAAACGAAATACTCCTCTCTTTTTAAATTATGATAATAATACATGTGAATTCCTATTTAGAAGCTATGAGACATCATTAATTTTTCAATTTAATTTAAAAAAACTCCGATAAAATCTTATCACCTAAACAAATAAGATTTTTAAGCCTTCATTGAAATTAATCCATATTAGATAATTTTTTACATTAGGATATCATGAAATATTATCGAATTAATGATGATGGAGAATTAATAGATATATATAAATTAGATTTCAGTGATAATGAAACTTACGTAGTAGATGATATCGCTAAAAATGTAATCTATATTTGGGTTGGTTTAAATGTTACTGACAATCAAAAAAAATTCGCAGCTGAATTTGCCAGACAAATAGAAACAGTTGAAGATGTTTCCACTCGTATTTTAATCATGAAACAAAAAAGAGAATTTGGATCATTTCTAGCCATGATGGATGATTTTAGAAAAGGACTAATTCCCGGTAAAACAGCTGAAAGGCGACCCGAACTAAAGTTAAAAGTACCATTTCGGAGCCAGAAACGAGAAACCCAAAAAGTACCCGAAGTTAAGCAATACGATGAAACTGAAACTTTAATCCTGCGATGGTTGGAGCAGATTAAATCACATAGAGAATTTGAGGTTGAATCCAAAACGCAAGACATTTCAGAGCAACTAGAGATAAAATCTGATGAATTACTTGACTCTGAAGAAAAATTTGATTTTGAAACCCAAACACGAGAAGGGGCCTACTTTTTTTCGCTTAAACATTTAACTTACGATGAATTGTGTTGGTTTCTTGCAGAAAAAATTCAAAAGATCAACTTCGGTATGCCTAGTTTAGAGAATATTAAGACAAAAGCAGAAGAAATCTTCCATTCTTCCATTACTTATGATGAACTATGTTGGTTAAACTCTGAAATAGATCTTCTTCTCAAAAAGAGTTTTCTTCAACAAGAGAAAGTGAAATTTAAATAAATTTATATTATATATAAAACCCTCTTATTAGAATGGATTCGAGAGATGATACCTTTGTTAAACTAATCCTTGATTGGTTTAAAAGTAACAAGAGAGAGTTCTCTTGGAGAACACTTGAATTATCACCTTTTCAAGTGTTGATAGCAGAATTAATGCTACAAAAAACAAATGCTTCACAAGTCGAAAATATCTTTCCAAGATTTATAGAGACTTATCCAAATCCAGAAAGCATTGCCAATGTTAGTGAATATGATCTTGCAACCTTACTCCAACCTTTAGGGTTATTTAATAGAAGAGCTAGAGATTTAAAAAAGACTTCAATAATTATTCTTAATCTTAAAAACGTAGTTCCATCAGAAAAGAAAGATCTCTTAAATTTACCGGGGGTAGGAGATTATATCGCTAATGCTGTTCTTTGCTTCGCATTTAATAAAAAAATGCCGATTATAGATGCTAATGTAGGAAGAATTATGAAACGAATATTTTCCTTCCCTGTCAAAAGCGCTCCCTCAAGAGATAAAAAATTAGGAGAGAAAATGGAAGACTTAATACCAGATAGATATTTCAAGGAATTTAATTATGCGATATTAGATCTTGCGGCACTTATTTGTTTACCGCGAAAACCAAGATGTGAAGAATGCCCCTTAACTGTTATTTGTGATTATTTTATGAAGTTAGAGATTGATTAGGTTGCTAAAAATCTAATATAATCAAAATTAAATTAATGTTAAATAAATTATAAAAGAAAATTAAAAAAACCACTATAATTTTCTTAGCATTGAGGTTATTAACATTGCATAAAGAAGAGAATTCCATTGAAAATCATCAATGGACAGACGATCATGCGGAAAAATTTGTTGAATCAATGGAAAAACAGGTTAAAACAAAATATGAACCATTTGCTAAGAAAATCGCCAAGATATATGAAGACTATAAGATTTCAGAAAATCCACGAATTATGGATTTAGCATGTGGACCAGCCTTCTTATTAATGGAAATACAAAAAAAAATTCCTTCCGCTTCTTTACTTGGTGTTGATTCTTCTGAAAAAATGTTGAAATATGCTAATCAGAAAGTTAAAGAATATGATTATCAAGGAATCAAATTTAAACAAGGAGTTGCAGAATCGATTCCTCTAGAAGATAATTCGTATTCTATCATTACTTGCCACAATAGTTTCCATGATTTTAAAGATCCTAAAAAGGTACTTAGTGAAGTTTATAGAGTTTTAAAAAAAGAGGGTATTTTTATTTTGAAAGATAAAAATCCGAGTTATCCAAAATGGAAGATGAAAGTTCATTTCTTTTTCTTGAGGTTTAATATGGGAAAAGAACGGTCAAAGCATTATTATAAGAGCTCTCATCACTGGATACAACCTCAAGTTATGGAAAATTGGATGAGAGAACTAAATTTAAACGTTAAATTCATATCAAAAAGCGTAGATTATATTGTTGTGGGAAAGAAGTAAAGAGAGAATTGATTTTATTTCTTATGACTTCTTATTTAGCTAGCTCGATAACCATTTTAAGTGCTTTCAATCCTTTTACAGTAATATGATAAGATTTGTCTGTCTCATTAATAACAACAAATTTCGCTTCCTTCAATTGGGTAAGATGAAAATTAAAGTGCCCTCCTTTTAAACCTAAAGTACGTTCTAAATTTGTATAATAATTTCTTCCCTTACTCAGTTCTTTCAAGATTTTTAAACGATTCTCATTACCTAAAACAGACATTATTTTGCTTTCGTCTCTCTCGTTTCCTTCAAATAATTCAAATTCATCTTCTCGCTCCAAAAGTTTTTTAAATTCTGAAATTGAATTTTCTTTTGAACTCAATAAAAAGTCCCGTATGTTAGTTAAGGTTAGTTTAGCATTTTCAATACAATTACTATCTGGGCAGATCCCATTTTCGGAATATGTACTGATTTGATCAAGATATCGTTTAATTAAGCCATTAGCCTCGTAAAATCCATTCTCTGAGTACACTCTTAATACCTTCATCACTCTTTTTTGAACAAAAGTTGTGCATTGAGTAATAACTTGACAATTATTTGGTCTGTGATCAAGAAAGCTATTTAGCATATCTTCAGTAGTTTTAATAATTCTTGTATGAGCATTTGTTCTATTTTGATCTCTTGCAATAAGGTTAAAGTCTACTTTCATTTTCAGAATTAGATCTTGAAGACAAGCTAATTTATTGTCTAACTCTTCAAATTTAATATTAATATTCTCGGGGACTTTTTTAGATTCCATAAATTAATACCACAAAATAATGTAGTAACTACTACCACATTTATATAGTATGAATAATTCGCATTATATATAAAATTAACCTATGTTTTGAGAAAAATGGCAGGAAAGTATGAATTAATCGCAAAAAAGATGGGGGCTACTTGGACAGAAGAAATGAAAAGAATTCTTAAAACGCTTTTCACTCCTGAGGAAGCTGATGTTTTACTTGTATTTAATGGTCCATATATGGATCGATATACGTCGCAAAAAATTGCACGGAAACTCAAACGTTCTGTAGATGAGATCAACCCCATATTAAATGAAATGGCGCGAACTCAAAGATTATTTTCAGCAATAAAAGGAGGAGAAACTACTTATTCATTATTCCCTTTAATTCCAGGACTTTTTGAATTGTATTTCTCTAACCATAAACGAGCTTCAGAAGAAGAGATCGAAGTATTAAAAGTTTTTACTGAGGAATATGAGAAATATTATGATCAAGGACATGTAACAAATTCTTTGAGTTCTGATTATCCTTTTATGAGGGTATTTGTTGACCAAGAAATTATAGAAGAAACCGTTAATAGAGGGAAAGGGACCCTCTTGGATGTTAATGAAGAAGTTGAAGTGATTAAAAACAAGATATTACCTTTTGAGCAAGTGAAAACCTTGGTTGATAAGTCGCGCCGGATTTCAGTTATGGATTGCGCTTGCCGGACTCACATGAAAATCTATAATAAAGGAGTTCCGATAAACGAGTATCCCATAAATGTATGCATGAATTTCAATACATTTGCGGATTATTGCATAAAACAGGGATTTGGAAGAGAATTAACAAAACAAGAAGCTCTTAAAACTTTGACGAAAGCTGCCGAAGCAGGATTAGTACATACTACACAAAATATAACCGAAAAAATGTCGTTTATATGTAATTGTGATCGTGATTGTTGCATAATGCTTCGAGGAATTCGACAATTTGATAACCTTGGAATGATTGCAACCTCAAATTTTCTTCCTGAATATGAAAAAGAGAAATGTATGTTATGCTTAAAATGTACCGAACTTTGTCCCATGGAAGTTATAATAGCTATTGATGAAGGTACGGATAATCAGAGAATTTCTATTAATACTGATAGGTGCATTGGTTGTGGAGTTTGTGCTTTTAATTGTCCCAAAGAAGCAATATCGATGGTAAAGCGGTTTGATAAGGTTCCTGTAGACAATATGATGATGGCAATGACAAAAACTATTGACGGAAAGACAAAATAATAAAAATTTTAAAAAAATGATTAATAATTATATAATTAAAGAAATAATAGTTGAATTGAAATGAGTGAAGAAGCATTAGAAATATATAAAAGTTTAAGAGAGCATCTTGATAAATTACCCATCGGGTTCCCAGAAACAGAATCAGGAGTTGAAATAAGAATTTTAAAACATCTGTTTACCCAAGATCAAGCTGAAATAGCTTTAAGTCTTGGATTTTACCCGGATAATATTAAAAAACTGCA
>Ga0307426_1000231_pt1 | contig 37326 bp, 24 predicted proteins | sample SalMarWE160340MG_FD_202165 | JGI IMG/M metagenome (GOLD analysis project Ga0307426, IMG submission 202165) | Salt marsh sediment microbial communities from the Plum Island Ecosystem LTER, Massachusetts, United States - WE1603-40 | ecosystem: Environmental > Aquatic > Marine > Intertidal zone >... | reverse complement strand
GTTGCCGGTGATGGTACAACGACGGCAACGATCCTTGCCGAAGCGATCTATCGTGAAGGACTGAAAACTGTCACGGCTGGGGCTAATGCGATGGAAGTGAAGAAAGGTATTGAGAAAGCAGTAAAGTCTGTGGTCGACGCTTTACAAAAACTATCAACACCGGTCAAAGGCTCGGGTGATATCGCACAGGTTGCCGCTATTTCAGCGAACAACGACAAAGAGATCGGTAAGTTGATCGCCGACGCCATGGACAAAGTAGGAAAAGACGGAGTTATTACGGTTGAAGAAGCAAAAGGTATGGAAACAACTCTCGATATCGTTGAAGGTATGCAGTTTGATCGTGGCTATCTTTCGCCCTATTTCATAACCAATCCCGATCGTATGGAATGTATCCTTGAAGATGTTTATATCCTGCTTTTTGAGAAGAAGATCAGTGCGATGAAAGATCTATTACCATTGCTTGAGAAAGTTGCGCAAAAAGGAAGACCGCTCTTGATCCTCTGTGAGGAAGTCGAAGGTGAAGCACTCGCGACACTCGTAGTTAATAAGATCAGAGGAACCCTGCAGGTTGCCGCTGTCAAGGCACCTGGTTATGGTGACCGTCGAAGAGCAATGCTCGAAGATATCGCGATTCTCACGGGTGGTAAGCTGATTTCTGAAGATATCGGTCTTAAACTCGAGAACGTCCAGATTTCTGATCTGGGTCAGGCAAAACGGATAACTATTGACAAAGAGAATACGACGATCATTGAAGGCTCTGGCAAAAAAGCCGATTTACAGGCGAGGATTCAACAGATAAGAAATGAGATGGAGCAAACCACCTCTGATTATGATAAGGAAAAACTCCAGGAACGCTTGGCAAAGCTGGCTGGCGGCGTAGCTGTCTTGAATATCGGCGCGGCAACTGAGGTTGAAATGAAAGAAAAGAAAGCGCGTGTTGAAGACGCGCTTCATGCTACCAGGGCTGCAGTTGAAGAAGGTATTGTTCCAGGTGGAGGTGTTGCTTTGATCCGGACCGTATCGGCTTTCGATAAACTGAAGTTGGTTGGTGACCAGCAGATAGGGATCAATATCGTTAAAAGGGCGCTCGAAGAACCAACCCGACAACTCGCTACGAACGCTGGTAAAGAAGGTTCGGTCATTGTTGAACAGGTGAAGACAGCAGGGACTACTTTCGGTTATAATGTGATGTCTGAAAAGATCGAAGACTTAGTCGCTGCCGGGATCATTGATCCGACCAAAGTCACAAGATCGGCTTTGCAAAATGCATCAAGTATCGCGGCACTCCTTGTGACGACTGAAGCAGTAGTCGTGGAGAAACCGGAAGAAGAAAAAAGCGGACCACCAATGCCGCCAGGCGGTGGTTACGGCGGATATTAATTAAGAAACGGAGAAGGGGGGATAGGGAGTATCGGTGATATGAATAACCAGAAAAAGACAGGTTCTTTCACCGTTTCTCCCTTTCCTCGGTTCTTCTGTACTCGATAAGCTATGCCTACATACGAATACGAATGTACTGAGTGCAAATATACTTTTGAAGAATTCCAGAACATAACCGATCGACCCCTGAAGCAATGCCCCAAATGCGGCGGTAAATTGAGGCGCCTGATAAGTGGCGGTGCGGGTATTATATTCAAGGGGAGCGGTTTTTACAGCACCGATTATAAGAAATCGAACCTCCCAGAACCTAAAAAGAAACAAAGTACCGAATTAAAAAGCGTAGACAAAAAACCTACGCCGCCGGTAAAGGTAGATAAAACATCATCCAAGGTTTCAGATAAGAAACCTGACAAGAAGAAATAATACAGCCTTAAGCAATCAACATTGATTTCCAGAAGATATTGATTATTATTGATACCAGCTATGCTGTCATTAAAATTTGATGGTCCGGTATTTATCAGTGTTGGTGAACCATCGGGTGATCTTTACGCCTCTTATTTAGTCCGTGATATAAGAGCAGAGAATTCTGGATCAAAGGTTTTCGCAATAGGCGGCAAGAACATGGCGGCCAGCGGTGCTGATATTCTCATGGATTATAGCAAGATGATGACCCTTGGTTTTTCAAGTGGTATTTTGTCGTTCATGCGCAATTATTCCGTGTATAAAATGATCGCTCGATTGATATACATGACCCGACCACGGACATTCATCGGTGTTGCTTATCCAGGTTTGAATTTGCTGCTCTGTAAGTATGCAAAACATCTGGGCTGCAGGGTATATTATTTTCTTCCCCCTCAGATCTGGGCATGGGGTACTTTTCGAAAATATTTCATCAAGCAATGGGTCGATATTGTTATATCGGTTTTCCCCTTTGAATACGAGTTTTATAGGAAAATAGGGATCAATACAGTGGCTATGGAGAATCCACTCTTTTGCGCGCTGGAGAAATATAAACGAAGAAACTTCACTAAGAGGATCGGGTTCATGCCTGGTTCTCGTAAAAGTGAAATAAAAAGGAACCTGCCGGTTATAATAGAGTTGGCAAAGAGGATCAGTCAGAAAAATAATGATATTGAATTATTGCTGATCTTATACCCGGATTCGTCATCTTTAAGCAGAGATACTATTGCGAGCAGAATATCAAAGTCAGCCCCCGGCTTGATGATCACGACGAGAAATCGTTATCAAGTCATGAAAGACTGTGATCTGCTCATCATTTGCTCAGGTACTGCATCACTTGAAGCAGCGGCTATGAAGATACCGCAGGTATTCTTTAACCGTCCTGCATTCTTTGACTATTATCTGCTGCGGAGATTTCTCAAGATAAATGAATACAATCTAACCAACCTCTATTATAAAAAGAACGTCGTGCCGAGTATAGTATCGTTCCGAAGGAAAATTATTTTGCACGATATCATTGAATTAAAAAATGGATATGTTTCCTAAAACATCGTTTCTATTTTCTCGGGTTTATTCTTTTAAGAAAATAATCTTTCTAACTTCATTCGGGTTATTTGTATCGAATCTAACAAAATATATTCCCGCCCCAACGTAATCGCCAGCATTATTTTTACCATCCCAGACAACATAATTAGATTGCCTAATATGATGATAGTCGAATTCTCTAACTAAACTTCCACAAACATCATAAATTTTCAGATTAGCTGTGCTGTTATTAATTAACTTGTATTTGATTTTTGTGGTTTGTGTGAACGGGTTCGGAGAATTCTGAGATAAAGAATAATTCATACTCTGCATATGATGATCGCTTTCGTTAATCCCCGTAAAACTCTGAAATTTACCCCAGATGCGCATTGTATTTGCTGGACGTGCACCTATGCTATCAGTAAAGCCTGTATAGGTAATCAGAAACTTATTTGAACCCTTTGTTAAAGCAGGTTCAAGCTGGAGATTGGGTTGGTCTGAAACCATAAATTCTTCGATTACAGTACCTGAAGGATCTACATAGCAACCATAAATATCCGTATAATCACCGTTACGCCAATCTTCCCAGATCACACAGTAGTTTTGGCCATCAAATTCAATCTCGGGAGAATACTGGGCAGAAGTTGCTATACAGAGTGGTATACCCATAGTATCCAGGACTACGCCATCTTGTGTCACACGAGCACCGTATATGTCAGCACAAGCATAGCCATTGCGTCTGTCTTCCCATACAACTAAATAATTTGAACCATCAAATGCGATTGATGGATTCCATTGTCTATAAGAACCTGCAGCAATTGGTATTAAGATTGTATCTAAAAGCACGCCCGTAGTATCGATACGTACACCATAGATATCAAAAGTAGTTTCGTGAGTCCCGTAATACCAGACCACAAAATAGTTCGTGCCATCAAATGCGACTGCTGGATGTCTGTCATAGTATACGCCATTTGAAATTAATATAGCAGTTGTGTCTAAAACTAATCCTGTTGTATCAATTCTAACTGCACAAATATCATTATTGTATTCCCATGCGACAAAATATCGTGTACCATCAAATATTATTGATGGATTATCGCCGCCATTTGAAGATACATCAATTGTATCTATAGCAATACCAGCTGTATCAACACGCACCGCTTTGACACCGCTACACACTGTTAAGTAATTGGTTCCGTCAAATGCAACCACTGGATTCGCTCCATCAATGATTGGAATCCCGTTAGGGTTTAATACTGTTCCGAAATTATCCGCTCGAGTACCATAGACATGAGAAGGTAAACTGTCACGGTCATCCTCCCATACTGCGAAATAATTTGCGCCATCAAAACATGTTGAAGAGGAACGACCTGCATAGGCTGCCATGGATAGAAGTATAGATGTAGTATCAATAACGACCCCTGATGTTTCTATCCGGGCGCCATGTATTTCATCATCACTGAATTGTCCTGTGTGCCAAGTGATAAAATAATTTGTGCCGTCAAAAGCCACAGATGTTGCATGATCGTCATAAGTTGTATCCTGCGATACAACTATAGGAAAAGTATCTAAGACTGTACCTGAAGTATTCACCCGAACGCAGTAAGTGGTTGCATAATCTGACCAGGCGACTAAGTAATTTGTGCCATCAAAGTCAGTTGATGGATGATATTCATAGTTTGGAAGTGTCGATATCGCAATACTATTTGTATCCAATACAATACCGGCTGCATCTACTCGAGCACCATAAATATCAGCATTATTAGGGTTAGAACGCCAGTCTTCCCAGACTACAAAATAATTCTCACCATTGAACGTGACTGAAGGATTCAATTGATTGTCAGTTGCAGCACATATAACGATTACGTTAGTGTCTAATACCGATCCAGATGTAGCTACACGAGCGCCACTGATATCTGTATTGCCCCAAACTACAAAATAATTAGTGTTATCGAAAGATACAGAGACAGAGGCATATTCTCCTAGGGTTGATATTAAGATTCCTCCAGGATCTAAAATCGTACCATTAGGATTCACACGACAACCATAGATACCAGCTGGAACTCGCTGATCATACCATGCTACGAAGAAGTTAGTTCCATCAAAAGCAATAGCCGGTACAGCCTGTACAGTCGCTGGTACGACTGAAATCTCTAATCCACCAGGGTCTAACACCACGCCATTGGTGTCAATGCGTACCCCATAAATATCTCCACCAAGACCCTGACGAAAATCACTCCAGGCGATAAGAAATACACCATCTCCATAGGCAATACCAGGCGGGCATGGCAAATATCCGGCTATTAGGACATAGCACGATATAAATATACCTGCTGAATCCAACACTATTCCTTCAGGGTCAACACGACAACCATATATATTGTAATATGCACTCATGTCGTAATGGTAAGAGATCCCTTTACTCCAGTCATACCAGGCAATAAAATAATTTGTACCATTAAAAGCTATGGACGGATGACTTTGACCGGAGGGTTCAGGCATGAAGATAATATTCGTGTCAAGCAAAAACCCGTTGTTTTGTGCTGGTAAAGGAGAACCATATGCCGTACTTATAAGGATTACTAAGCTAAGAATTTCCATAATTTTTGTTCCCTTAATTGCATGAAAGGCAACCCTCATCATAATCGACTATTTTATAACAAGAAATTTTCTTGATACTTTATCTTCACCCTGTCTGAGTATAACAAAATAGATACCGCTTGAGATCTTTTTTGTGTCTATTTTTTCAGTATAATAACCAGCTTGAAACTCGCCTTCTTTTAGTGTTTTAACCTTTGAGCCCAAAATATCATATATGGCTAGGTACATCTTGTTTCTTTCAGGAAGTCCAAATTTAACCAATGATCCATCTTCAAAAAAAGTTGGCATTTGAGTAATGCACAGATGAGCAGGTATAGTATGTTCTGATTCTGTAGATTGTTCACCGTCACCTCCTCGTCCTGCAACTACCCTGCAGATTGTCTGAGAGGGAAGATATTGAGAATAATCGTGCGTATTGTGCAGTCTGGTAACCGTTACTTTAATTGTGTCATAACTGCTGGGCGTAATCGTAAATGTTACCTGACCATTGGTATTGGTCAAACCAACTTCGTAAATATCATAGGAATTATTCAGACAAACCTTGGCATATTGTAACGGAGTAGGTGGAAATGCATCGGCGTCTTTTACTGTAACTGTAAAATTCGTCTGGATTCCATGAAAAATGCTGCCTGGATGGCTTACAAGGAAATCTCCCGGGTTTTTTGTCCAGGCATCGGTTGTAGGTGAACCAAAAAGATTTGTGGTGTAGCAAACCCATCTACAGGATGAATACAGCCATGGCATGTAACTCTTAGCTTGAGCTAAAGCAACACCAATACGTTCAAGTGCCGGTTCAGGCGGCACTACACCAGTATATTCGATCGAGAAAAGCAACTCGTAGTATTTCTGTTGAAGGGCAAAGGAATATCCGGGTTCAGGACCTAAACTATATCTTGTATGTTCAATAGAGGCACATGCACCGATCGGTATGTCAGTTTCGTGATTCCGATAGCGAGTAGTAAAAGATTCGGCAACGCATGGGAGAGATGGGTCATCAAAAAATCCGGTATTACATCCTACACAATAGTGTATAAAATAATTGTTGTCGTTGGTTAACCAGTTCAGTCCCGCTCTATAATAACCTGGTGTAGGCGGTGAGGCTGTGTAGTAGTAAATTTCGTGTGGAGGATTTTCTGTATTTGTAAAGAAACCGAGGATAGAGCCGTGTGTTTGTGCGTGAGTATAACCTTGTTTGTTATTGAGAAAATTGAAAGATTCATAGGCTGTTGCATTGGTATCTATAATATGAGTGAAATGGTCAGGAAACTCATCGATAGCACTACCCATATACCATGATGATTGGTAAATCCATTTAACCGAATCAAAAGTATTGATGTTTGCTGGCGATTTTTCATAAGTCAATGTCTTGTAGCACCAGTTGCTAACTTCTTGAACGTCTCGGCATAGTATTCGTCCTACATAGACTTCGGGAAATTGGTCAACATCGTCTTGCATTTCGCCCCAGACAGTATCACTATCTGCATTCCAATCACCATCAAGTGCACAGAAATAATGATCGCACGGGATGGTATCATAATGTGGCGGTTCTTCAGGAAGAATGTCAACACAAAAACATCTTCTTGTTGGTAATTGAGGTGGTATTGGAGGGTTAAATCTGCTGTCCATTCCACCAAGGATAAAATATGTGCCGCCAGCGTGCTTGTAACAGTATTTGATATAATTACGGATTTGTTCTGCTTTGTCTCTACCTATGAAATACCCATAAATAGCTGCTGGTGATATTATTTGAGCTCGAATACCTTGGTCCGTCAGCCAGTCTGCATAAGGCTGAAACGCATCAGCAAATATAGGATCAGTGATGATCATTGCCGGTCCTGTTGGAAACGGTGCGATTTGACCCAATTGGTTCTCTTCAACCAGGACAGGCTTCTGGTAATATGCTGGAATCTCATAGTCATTGATAATGTTATCTTTGAACATTGCATCATAGACTGATTGTTCGAATTTACCCCTGACATATGGACGAACCTCAGGTACTGTAGATGTGCTAAGTACAATATCAAAATTTATATGTGATATAATGATTAGCTGTTTTGATTTTGGGCGATATTGAATCGGATGGACTCCAATCGTCACAATCCGTGCACCATCCATGACACCTTCATTGACAACTTCAATAAAATCATCAGGATACTTATCATCGAAATTGTAGATCAGTGTATCAGGCAGTATCCAGGGTACTGTCTCACCAGGAACAATAGGCGGTTGACATGGATACATAAGAAAATGTCCATGAACTTCAGATATATTACTCTGTAAAATAATTAATGACTCAACTTTGGCGGTACGTGGAATAATATAATTTAGATATAATGATGGTAATTCTGGTGCACCTGGTTGTCCAGCAAAAGTGAATTCTTTTGCCTTTATTCGGTCAAAGCCATTCGTTTTATAAAAAGAGAACTCTGCCAGGGAATGATCAATCGTATACCCCCCCTAAGTAAAGTTACTGGGACAAGTATTAACAGTGTAATACTCAAGATATATTTCATGCGACCCTCCTTGCAAGGTTATATTTACTCTTTATCCAGTTTTATATACATATGATAACACGGATTCTCTTATCCTAATATTATTATATGAAGGCCACGTAATTTGTCAAGAGCTATTTCTTGATGGAATCAGTTGACGGATAATCATATTCCGATTATAATACATCATGAGAGAAGCGGTTAATTTAGTGACCAGCCCTTTTGGCATCGGCGAGAAATTGATTTTTGAGCTATTGAAAAAAGGTGAAACAGTCTATACCGTATTTCCTTCGCCCAAAGGTGTCCCTATGTCATTCATCGGTAAGATAAACTTAAAATACGGGTTTTTGAGGTTTGACCAGGATACGCAAATCGATAAAATGCTTCCCAAAAAAGTGAAAAATGTCTTTCATCTGCACGAGACCTATGACGGTTCTTTTACAACGATGTTTAAGTCAAACCCCTGCGCGACATTGCTTTTGCTCGATTGGGCAAAAAATGCCGGTGTCAGTAAATTCATATACCTTTCAAGTGGTGAGGTTTATGGTCAGGGTTCTAATATAAGTGAAAGCACTGGCTACAATCCACGCAGTTTTTATGCAACGACAAAATTCGAGACTGAAGTCCTTTTCCGCTATTATTTCCGGTCGTTTGCCCTGCACACGCTGCGCGTGTTTTTCCCGTTCGGCAAGAACAGTGCAATTGGTTACGTGTCAGATCTCAATAGGGCGATAAGACATGGCAGCTCGGTCGATACCGAGTATCGCATTATCAGTCCGACATTTATTGATGATATTGTTAGTCCTTTAATGAAACTGCGGGACATTGATGGGCATGAGGTATTCAATATCTGTGGAAGTCGAGTGTCGGTCGATGATATGGTCGATAAGATCAAGTACGTATGCGCTGGTTCACCAAAAAAGATCAATGTCGGTAAACTCGAACTCACCGGTAATAATACAAAGTCTAAAGAGCTATTAGGTTATCAAGAGACGCCGCTCAATGAAGCGATCAATATATCGTTCAGTTGATAACCTGCCGTTCTTGTGTATGCCATATTCAGTCGTTATCTGAAAAATGGTTGATATCCTGTTCGTAAATCCAAAAGAAAAAGCTCATTTTTTTGAAAGGATGCCTCCTCTTGGTTTGGCATATATGGCTGCCAATCTTGAAAAACATGGTTATTTGGTGAAGATACTCGACCTTGAGGTGACAGATGGTGGGCTCAAGCCGTCATTGGAAGAATACAAACCCAAATTCGTAGGGATTTCAGGGACAACGCACACGCGTTTTGAATCATTTCATTTAGCAAAAGAAATAAAGGAATTTAATAGCGCAATCACCACTATTTACGGTGGTGTTCATGCAACATTTACTGACATTGAAACACTGCAGAATATTCCGCATATAGATTATGTTGTGCGCGGTGAAGGCGAGCGTGTCATCGTTCAATTGCTTGATGCGTTGACAAAGAGCAAAAAGCTGAGTGCTGTTAGCGGCATAGCGTATCGCGATGTCGCTGAGATCCGGAAAAATCCATCGAGTGAACGCATAGGTTCACTCGATGACCTGCCCATGCCCGCGTATCATTTGCTCGATATGCATAAGTATATGCTCAATATGGAATTCATTGACAAACGTGGTATTTCAACGATAACCTCGCGTGGCTGTCAGGCGCGCTGCAGTTTTTGTTCAGCCAGCCGCATGTTTGATCACCGTGTAACTATGCACTCGGCAACACGCATTTTAGATGATATCGAATTGTTATTCGATGAGTATGATTATGAGGGGATAAAATTTTTCGACAGTACGTTGACCATGTATCGACAGCATGTTGATGACCTATGCGATGAGATCAGACGACGAAAACTCGATTTTCCCTGGGAGTGTGAGATACGAGTAGGCACGGTTGACCAGGAGATACTCGAGAAGATGATGAGTGCCGGGTGTTATTATGTGAACTTCGGCATCGAATCCGCGAGTCAAAATGTTTTGAACCACATGCGCAAAGGATTCACTGTTGAACAGGCGCAAGAGCTGCTTGATTGGTGTGCTAAAATCGGGCTGATGACAAAAGTCTTTTTTTCTTTTGGTCACATCGGAGAAACTATGGAGGATGTCGGCATGACGTTTCGTTTTATTGATAAGAATGCCGGGAAGATCACGACCCTGGCGAGCGGTGCTGGTGTCAGGATATACCCGGGTACTTATCTAGAAGAATATGCCCTGGAAAAAGGGTTTCTACCTGATGGTTTTAATTGGAGTTTGCCCTATGATGACAAAAGGTTGGAGTCGATACTTCAGACGAGGAGCGTACCCCTGCTCCTTCAGCCCCAGCTCGGCTTTGCCGAACTTGAAAAGATCGCTCTTAGGATATATCGAAAAAGATTCAGCGGCTGGCAGGGATTCAAGCGCGGTTTGAATAAGATCACGGATAAGGGAAAATTAAAAAAGTTATGGAAACTATCTCAAGTTCAGCTCAGACATGTTTTTAAGAGAAAAAGCATACCGAAATGAGAATTCTCCATCTTTCTTTTGAAAATTTTCAGGATGTGCCGGGTCTGTTAAGCCGGAGCCATAGTCTCTTTGGACATAACGGGACCCTGGCTACATTGACACCTTCTACGTTAGGTTTTCCTAATGGGATAATGTTGAACTATCCCCTTTTAAATTCAGGTTTGATAAGGGCTATCCGTCGGATGACCGGACGGCAGAGTGTCAATGTCCAGGAGCACGAATTGAGACTGAGGATAAAAGGCGAAGATCTCTGGCAAAGGATGTTCTTTAGAACGAGAGATGTAATATGGCTCAACAGATTACAAAGATCATGGCGGCGTTTTGATCTCGGTGGATTTGATATCTACCATTTTGATGGTGATCTGCCGTTCATTTTTGGCGATCGCATTCTAAAAAAAATCAGGAATAAGAGGATTGTTACTCATTTTTTTGGCAGTGAATTGAGAAAATGGGGGATGAATCCATATCTGCGCAATTTTGCCCGATTGAAATTTACTTCGGAATTGGATCACACAAAGATAGACCCAGAATTGATATTCGTGCCGATACCGTATGAAGCTGATCACATAATACCAAGAACACACGAGAACAAAGTATTGAGGATCGGGCATTCGCCAACCCGCCGGTCAGCAAAAGGTACTCCAGATATCATTAAATCGATAAATAAATTGAAAAAGAAGGTAGATTTTGAATTTCTCCTTATCGAAGGCGTATCCAACGAGCGGTGCATGGAAATGAAAAGAACCTGCGATATCGGCATCGATCAGATCGGCAACTATGCGGGTACTGGTTATGGTCGAAGCGGGCTTGAGTTCCTGGCTTTAGGTATTCCGACGATAACAGAGATCCCTGATGAATACGAGTATCTCCTTTGTGAACATCCCTTTGTCAATGCAACTTTGGACAACTTTGAGGATGTATTGTATAGACTCCTGATCGATAAAAGGCTAAGAATTAAAAAACGGCGTCAGTCCCTAAGATGGGTGAGGGAGTACCCGGCGCCGAAGCGTATTATTACAAAGATATATGAGGAATACCGTAAACTCCATTGGGTATAACCCCTAAAGCACAGGTAAGATCATTATACAGCGCTAATAGGCGACTGTTTTACTCGGCTCGATCAAGAAGTTTATCAACGGTCATATCATACAGATATGCTGCACTGCCCGGTGCCTGAAATGCATCGAGTTGTTCTCCCAGAATATCGAGATAGGACTTAAAGAGTCTTTTTTCATCGATACCTTGCGATGTTGCGATATGTGAAAAGACAAACCAGGCTCTTTTGTTGCCTTTTAACCGTGCAAGATCATAGTAATATTTAGCCCACTGTGACCGGGATTCAATACCGCAGACATATTGTGTTTGAAAACCGTATCTACTATGATAGTAAAGAAACGCATTGAGCGAGGCATAATAAACATATATCATATCTTCTTTTTGCCAGTTCGCCTCAACATAATCCAGCGTGCTGCGGAGTTCTTCTGGAGCACGCGGTCGGATGAGGTGATAACCGGCGAGCAATACCGGTTGGACAAGCAGGATACAGACAATGGCCAGTCCGAGGAAATTCGATCTGGTCTTCAATTTCAATTGGATATCACTGATACCTTGAGCAATAATGAGGACCATAAAGGGTGTCAGAAAGAGCAGGAGCCTGCCCTCAAAAGGGTAACGATGTAAACCTGATGCAAAAAGAGCCAGGCATATCGGTGAAATAATGAGCAGGAGGTGTATTTTTTTATTCTTAAACATGAGGAAACAGCCCCAGAAAAACGCCAGGACCGCTAAGAATAATTCATATACAGAAAGCCCAACCGGGAATTTAAAAGTCCGTAAAAAGACATAGCCAAACCATTTAAGATCAGTCAATGAAGTCGGTGGTAAGGGCATGAAACTCTTTTGCCAAAAGGTCATCAGGTTCTTACTCTGACTGAGGTCGCTCAATGTAACTAGATAATTGATAACAAAGCTGCCCAAACCAAATATCGTGGCAAAGGCCAGCCCGGGTATCTTAGTATATGAACGCTTGTGCAGTATATAAAGAAACATGGTAACGAGACTTCCACCGAATACAAAGAGAGCGGGGTGTGAGAACCAAAGACAAAGTCCGCCGATAAAACCGAAGAGCAATAAGTATTTTATATTAAATCCCTTGTTAAATACGAGCATGGTCAGCCAGATAATCAAAAGTGCGATAAGAACATCACTGGAATATTGCTTCACTTCTGATGCAAAATATATCAGGTGGTCGCCAACAGCAAAAAGAACCAGGCCTATTATAAGCGATTGTCTGCTTATGATCTTTTTGCCGACCTCATAAAAAAAGAATAGTGCAGCGACCCCTGCGATCAACGGAAAAAGGCGCAGTCCATATTCATTTGCTCCAAAAAGGCTACTGATAGATTTCTGTATTAGTAAAAAGCCGACCGGAGCAGCCTGAACATAATCCAGGGGTTTGAGCAATTGTGCATACGAACGCTGGACAATATTCAAGGCGAGCGCAGCTTCACCTTCAGTCAGCGAGCGATTAAAAATATACTGAGCAAGCCTTAAGATAATACCGACTAAGATAATGAAAAATGAGATTACTTTTTGAGTAAAGATAGGAAATTCTCTTCTGTTTGCTTCAGCCATTTTCCTCATTATAACAAACAAACCTGCTAAGTCAACCCTGGTTCGAATGACAATGAGCTTGACAGCGCCACTAAAACAGGTAGAATATCTTTATGATTCTATTATTTGAACGGCAAGAACCTTCAATCAAGCAAATTATACCAACGAGGCCATGTTTTTCTTATCTGCGTATTGACAAATAGTCAATTTCCATTAAAATTATGCTGGATTTATGACTGATATGGATGTAGTTAAATACCTGACGGAAAAAAAGGTGCCTGTTGACCGCGCACTTAAGAAATGCTTCTCTGATATAAACGCCTTTTTTGATATCATGTACTATTCGATCGACGGCGGTAAGAGAATAAGACCTATTCTCGCTATCGCCAGTTATGAGGCTAATGGTGGCAAAGACCCTGAACAGATTATGCCGGTCGCCTGTGGTCTTGAGCTGATACATACCTACTCATTGATACATGATGATCTACCGGCAATGGATGATGATGATTTTAGAAGAGGAAAAGCTGCTGCACACAAGAAATTCGGTGAAGCCATGGCGATACTCGCGGGTGATGGCCTGTTCGCTCATGCTTTTGAGCTTTTTACCCGAGGTAATGGTTTAGTCAAAGAAAAACTCATGGTAATACAAGCAGTAAGCGAGGTAGTCGGTCCTAAGGGCGTTGTTTATGGTCAAACCCTTGATATGAGCAAGGAAATATCGCCCGATCCGATATCTTTAAGACGTATTCATATCAATAAAACCGCTAAGTTCATTGCTGTTTCAGTGAAATGCGGTGCGATCATGGCTCAGGCATCAGCTTCTTTGATAAATGATCTCTATGCAGCTGGCATATACATGGGTATGCTTTTTCAATATACCGACGATATTCTTGATGTTGTTGGTGAAAAAGAGAAGTTGGGTAAGACCCCTGGTAAAGATATGGCGGCAGGTAAGCTAACCGCACCTGCTGTGTATGGTCTAGATGGCGCCAAGTTCCGTGCTCGGCGATATGCCCAACTCGCTAAGCATAAGTTTTCGGGACTTGGTGAAAGGTTTGATATCTTTAACATGATCACCGACTTCATCCTGCATCGAACATTCTAAGATCATGTCTCCTGAAATACATGGTGTTCTATGGCAATTTTAAAAAGTATCAAAGGTCCTAAAGACCTCAAAGATCTAACCCTCGCGCAACTACATGTACTCGCTCGGGAGATCAGAGAAGAAATAATAAATAGCTGTGCTCAAACCGGCGGTCATGTCGCGCCTTCACTTGGCGTAGTAGAATTGACCATAGCATTATACCGGGCATTTGATGCGGATGTAGATAAGATCATCTGGGATGTGGGGCATCAGACTTATGCTCAGAAACTTATCACCGGTCGTTATCCGAAATTCCACACGCTAAGAACATACAAAGGCATAAGTGGTTTTCCTAAACGGAAAGAATCTAAATATGATGTTTTCGATACCGGGCATTCATCAACTTCCTTGTCTGCTGCTACCGGCTTTGCACTGGCAAGGGATCTCAAAGGTGATAATTTCCAGATCATAAGTGTCATTGGTGACGGATCCTTGGGAGCTGGTATTGCTTTTGAAGCACTCAATCATTTGGGTCATTTAAAGAAGGATATTATCGTTATATTGAACGATAATGAACGTTCGATCGGCGATACGGTCGGTGCCTTGTCACAATACCTGACAAGGGTTATTACAACGCGGACGTACAATCGTTTTCGCGACGACCTGTGGAAATTTCTTGGAAAATTCCCACCCTATACAAGAGACCGGAGCAGGAACCTTGCCAAGCTCCTACAAGAGGGATTAAAAGGTCTTTATGCACCCGCCGTGATCTTTGAAGAGCTTGGATTCAGATATATCGGACCGCTCAACGGGCACAAATTGGGAGAAATGATCGACACTTTTGAGCGCGTAAAAGAAATGAAAGGGCCAAGGATTATTCATGTTGTAACAAAGAAAGGCAAGGGCTTTGAAGCCGCGGAAAAATATCCTGAAGCATTTCACGGCATCGGTCCTTATTGCCCGCAAACCGGTAAAACGGAAAGCAAAGGACAATCATGGACATCAATATTCGGTGATACCGTGGTAGACCTTGCGAAGAAAAACAAGAAGATCGTTGCGATAACTGCCGGGATGTGTCTGGGTACTGGTTTAAAGAAATTTCGTGAAGAGATCCCCGATCGTTTCTTTGATGTCGGTATTACCGAACAACATGCCATCACTATGGCCGCCGCCCTTGCCATTGAAGGATATATACCGATATGTGCGATCTACTCGACATTTCTTCAACGAGCTTATGATCAGGTGATCCATGATGTGTGTCTGCAGGATGTACCTGTTATCTTTGCGGTTGACCGTGCTGGTCTGGTTGGTCAGGATGGTCCAACCCACCATGGTCCATTCGACCTTTCATATTTCAGATGTATACCTAATATGATCATCGGAGCACCAAAAGATGGCAGTGAATTGGTTGCGATGCTCAGAACCGCAGTGACTCAACGTGAACATCCGTTTGCAATACGTTATCCCCGAGGTGACTGTACGACGGTTGATGAAAATATCCCTCAGACTCTGCCCATCGGCAAATGGGAAGTTCTTAAAAAAGGCCGGGACATAGCAGTGATCGCGGTCGGCTCGATGGTCAAAGAAGCGCTTGGTGCCCAGGTGCTTTTAAAGAAAAAGTCGATCGATCCAATGATGATCAACGGGCGCTTTATCAAACCGCTCGACAATGAAATGCTACGGGAATTGCCAAATAGTGTTCATACGATAGTAACGGTCGAAGAAAATACGCTCAGTGGAGGTTTTGGCAGTGCGATTATGGAATACTATTCAAATACCAAAGCGCCAATAAAAGTTTACTGTATTGGCCTGCCGGATAATTTCATTGAGCATGGTGCCAGAGATATTCTTTTGGATCTGACCGGGCTCAATGCCAAGGGTATTGCCGATAAAATAGCTTCTTTTAAATGAATTTGATTCTTTCATTCATTTTATTTTCACAATTATCAACACCGTACGAAACACAGATCTTTCTCGATGCTGATGGGTCTTTTCTGGTCTATGCACGTTTTTACCAGGGTGAATTCATCGCTATCGATAGTATCGTAAGCGTTGATAAATACCTCGGTATCGGCCTTAAGGGGCACAATCGTGAAAGGCTGTTAGGTGAGCTTAAGAAGAGTCTTGTTCAACAGGGCGGTTATGCGAGTCAAGGTCTTTTTAGCACATTTGAGATACCTTTGCCAAAAGGCAGCTTCAGTGATTTTATGGGAGAAACCGGTAAGCTCGACGTCGGTGGTCATGTTAAGATCACAATCGGCGGCAGTGAGACCTTTATTTCTAACTTGCCTGAACAAAAGTTCTCCTGGCTCCCTGAGCTTGAAATGAAGCAAGAGATGTCGATAAAACTCGACGGTGAAGTCGGGGACCGGATGCGTGTTTTTATCGACCACAATTCAGAAAGGGTGAATGAGTCAGAGAATAAGATCACCGTGACATACCGGGGACATGAAGATGAGATCATTCAGGAGATCGAAGGTGGTGATACCCAGTTATCTATTCCTGCTACTACATATACTGGCGACATCCCTTCACACCGCGGTCTTTTTGGGATCAAATCTTCTGCCAAATTAGGGCCTTTAGACATCGTTGCGATCGCATCAAAAGAACGAACCCAGACTCAGGAGATCGAGATCGAGGGATCAGCACAGGTCCAGTATGACACAACCTGGGCAAAGTATTTTGAACGCCGCCGGTTCTTTTTTCTAGGTACACTTGATTCTATCGTTGAACTCAGAGTCTATCTTGATGATAATGATAACCAGAACGATAATCAGGGTATTACGTTCTTTGCCAATGCTTACCTCGACATAAACGATGATAATATCCCGGACGATACAGTCATTCAAACGAATACCCAAAGCGGCTACTACACGCTAATGAGGGAGGGACTGAGTGATTTCTATTTGCGTGTCCCGCGTTCGAATATTATCGAATTAAACTATCAGCTGCCTGAGAATCAGGTGCTCGCGGTGTGGTATACAAAGATAAATGGCGCAGGACAGTATGACACGGTCGGTATGATAACGGATTCTATACATAGTGATACGATGCAGCTTAAATTGATCTGTCCAGATGTCCTCGATACCCTGTCCTATACATGGAATTACGAGAAAAAGAATTATTACCAGATCGTATCACCGGGTTCTAAACTCGATTCGCTCCGGATATACTATATAACATCCGGTGGCGAACATCAAGATAACCAGGATGGTGTATCTTATCTCCAGCTCCTCGGGCTTGACAATAACGGCGATAATCTGGTCGATGAAAACATTACTTTTTTCCAGGGTCGGGGTTTGCTTATTTTCCCGGACAGCATGCCCTTTGCCTCGAGTGCACTCGTTAATCCTGATCCTGAAATTTATACGGATCCATATATGACTGGACTCGGCGATTACTATTTATATAAAAAGACGGTTCAGGCAAAAGCTGTTTACACATTACCCGAGAATGTTGAAAAAGTAACCGTGTATATCGATGATATTGAGCAGGATTCGACGAGGGACTATCATGTCGACTATGACGGCGGTGTCCTCGAGTTCAGAAAACCGATATTGCCGACGCAAAGGGTCAGGATCAAGGTTGAGTACTCGCCATTCTTTTCAGCTGCAGAAAAATCTCTTGTCGGAGTGCGCGGCACTTTGCGGCCTTTTGGTGAAGCCATGCTCGGTTCATCTTTCTTTTACCGCACTGAATCGTATCCCATGGAGCATGTCCGGCTAAAAGAAGAGCCGTTCAACAGGATGGTATGGGAGGCGGATTTATCCTACCCGCAGGAACTTCCGTTTGTTACCAGGGCGGTTGATTGGCTACCTTTTATTGAAACGGAAACCCCTTCGCGTTCGATCGTCAATGTTGAGGGCGCTTATTCGTTTTCTGACCTCAATGCCAAAGGTGAGGTCTTTCTCGACGATCTTGAGTCATCAACCGTGCTCAGCAATGATTTTTCAGTTGCCAAAGTGTCCTGGTCCCTGTGTTCGAAACCGATCGAACAGGATACGGTAAATTATGTCCAGAACCGGTTGATCTGGTATAATCTGCGCGACGATGAGGTTCTTCAGGCAGACGATATATATCAAGATCCAATAGATCCGAATGAAGCGGCTGACGTTTTAAAGATGGTTTTTCATCCGGATCACGATGCATCATTTGGCGGTTTAACTCAATATATCTACAGTGAAGATTTTGACGATATCGAGAATCTAGAATTGATAATCAAAGGCCGTGGTGGTATTATCCATGTTGATTTTGCGCAGGAAATAAGCGAAGATCAGCTCCGGCGTAATAAAAACGGTGAGCTTGTCGGTTACCAGATTTTCGATGATGAAGACAGCGACAATAATAATGTATGGAATCAATTGAATGAAGATACTGGTCTTGATAATGTCTATGCGAGTGATAATGCTTATGTCCCGGGTGCTGCTGATGACGGCAATGATGATTATGAGATCAATGATTATACTGGCGGCACCAATGGGACTGAAGGGAACAAGCTATGGGATACTGAAGATCTGGATAGGGACGGCAATTTAAACACGAAAAACCGCTATTTCAGCTATTCAGTAGACCTTGATGATACAACTTCAGCGCGCTATGTAAATAATGCCGGGTTGATAAACGGCTGGAAGATGTTTCGTGTTTCGATCAAGGATTCAACCCAAAGAGATACGGTCACGGGGCAGCCTGACTGGCACGATATAAAATACGTCAGGATTTGGTTCAATGGTTTTAGCGAAACTGAGACCTTAATGATATATAAATTGAGTGCCACAGGCAGTCGTTGGAAGAATAAGGGCATTACTGGTGATTATGCACCAAGAGATGAGGCCTTCAGCCTTAGACCGGTTAATACCAAGACTCATTCATACTACAGATCACCGTATGCTAATGAATATGATGAATTCGGGCAGGAAAAAACTGAGGGAGGCTTGGAATTCCTGCTGGAAAATATCGGCCATGACCGTACCTGCATTGCGCAGCGCAGAACTGACGAGAACGAAGACTACCGGGCATATGACACGCTGACCTTTTATATGAATGCGCACAATAGCAATCCTCTCTTGTCTATTCGAATAGGGAGTGACAGCTTGAACTATTATGAATACACATGCCAGTATGATAATGGTGACCTGGGGTTGAATAATTATCGGCTTTTCAAAGTCACTATGCAGAACTTCATTGACCTCAAGCGTGATCGAGACCCGGACATTGATACAGTTAGTGATTCGACCTACACCGTTGTAGGAAATCCTTCATTGTCACATAACCAGTTTTTTGAAGTCAGGATCACCAACCAGTATCTTACATTGCTTAACGATACGATCTGGTTCAATGATATCAAGCTTAAAGCACCGAAAACAGAGATCGGCAGGACATTTCGCGGTAATGGTTCGATCACTTTTGCCGACCTTGCCTCCTTGAATTTTTCGTACGATGAATCGAACGGACGTTTTAAAAGGCTGTCTGAGTCAAAAGATATATCAACGACAAGTGCGGGCAAAGGATACGCGGTAGGTGGCAATATATCAATGGATAAATTCTTGCCAACGGATTGGTACTTCAGAATTCCAGTCAGTATGAGTTACCGGAACACTATACTTGAGCCTCGATTCTCTTACTTTTCTGATGATGTTGAACTCGAAGGTACTGATCGCGAAGAACAAGAGTCAAAGACTATAATGCGTGCATATACCGTGAGTATTTCCAAATCGCAATCAAAGAACTGGTTCTTAAGATATACGCTTGACCGGCTTACCTTTGACCACACGCGAAACCAGACTCTGTCACGCGCGGTACTCAGTGCCGATACTTCGGATAATATGACTTACCGGGGTTCCTATGCACTCGTTCCCAATTTGAGTTTCAAATTACTCAAGCAGAAATTCTTTCCGCTGCCGAAGAATATAAGCATTAGTGCTTTGTATACAGACAACATGGTCAAGGCTTATCATCGCTCGAATCTTGATGATCCTTATGAACCAACTATCGGTGGTGCTCAGCACCGGAAAACCTTGACACCGACAATATCAGTTGCATATGCACCTCATTCTATTATCAATGCGGATTATACATTTACCCAGAACCGCGATTCAGTTTTTGCCAGCAAGAGATATGGTGAGGAAGTCGGTCGTACACAGAATTTCAATGCATCTATTTCTCCAAATCTCAAGATCGTTACGCCTCGTTTCTCATTCAATTCATCCTATAGCGAGGATCATCGTTTTGAAATACGGCAGGATCAGGATTTGCGCAATGTGTCGAATACCGGCGCTTATGGTGTTGATGGCGCGATCATGATCGGCACGATAATAAGACTTTTTACTAGATTGAGGGATGAAACCAAAGATTCACTTTATGCTTCAGGTTCACCGGGTTGGATCGCCAGACAAGTCGAGAAATTAACCAACTACATACAGAATGTGCAATTCAATTATCGCCGTCAGAGTAGTTCTGATTATCTCAATGTCAAGTCAAGACCGGTCATCGATTACCAGTGGGGGCTGGTGGATTCAATCCCGCCTGAGGATGTTGCCCCGGGCAGTTTCCCGGGACGGGGTAATACAGATACTTATGGTCTGTCATCTGGTATGACTTATAAGTTTCTCAGTGCCAATGGCAGGTATAGTGGTACGATCAATCGAACATTTAATTATGGCGGAGGGCAAACTAGAACAGAGAATGTATCATACCCGGATCTGAATGTCCGCATCCAGAAACTTGAATCCCTGCCTTTTCTGAAAAAATGGTGTCGTAATTCATCGATATCCGGGAATTTTGGTCAAACATATGAAAAACGTTATGATATAGCTGCGGATTCGTTGACTGGCGAATTGGTTTCAGACTCCAAAACCCTGAATTTGTCGCCTTTGGCAAGCTGGCAAGCAAACTGGATCAAAGGGATATCTACAACTATTGAAGCAAATTACTCAGAGACAAATAGCAATGAATATGCAGGCGGCGCAACGCCTGTTCAGTCAAAAATGATAATGCGCGGCGGATCAGCAAGTTTTGGCTATACTTTCAGTGCCCCGGGCGGGATAAATTTACCGCTGCTTAAGGGCATAAGATTTTCTTCCAACCTTTCTATAAGTTTGAGTGTAAATTACAGCCGTACAACTAACTTTTTCACCGATCTTCTCGTACCCGCGACAAATACAAGCACCTTGAGTTCAAGCGTCGGATTGTCATACAACTTCTCTTCATCAGTGACCGGCGGCGGGAATTTCGATTATTCCCAAAATGACGATATGAATAGTGATCAGAATACGCGAAGGGTTGGTTTGAACGCCTGGGTGAATATCAACTTTTAATGCAAGGTTTTCACTGTTATGTTGAATAGATCAAAACACAGATTGCTCACCGCCCTCTTGGGTGGACTGCTGTTTTGGTTTGGTGCTCCTAAACCACTATCTGCTTTTTCACCGTATGATCACTTTTTGGATTTTTGCCGTATTGGCGAGCGTGTACCTGGAACTTCGGGACATAAAAAGGCTCGGGATTATATCGTTACGAAAATAGATAATCCGGTCGTGGATTCATTTTATACGCGCGGCTCCTGGTTTTACAATATATATAAAAAGTTTCCTGGCAACAAAACAAGGATCGGCATTGCCGCACACTGGGATTCAGATATCGGATGCCCGGGTGCGAACGATGGCGGATCAGGCGTCGCCGTATTATTGAGTTTGATCGATACGCTGACACTCAATCCTCCTGAAATCGGAGTCGATATAATTTTCTTCGATGGTGAAGATGTCGATAGGGCAGCTTTACTCGGGTCAAACTACTTTGCTTCAAAATGCATTGATAATTATTCTTTCATACTTATTCTCGATATGATCGGCGATAAAGATCTACAGATTTTCCAAGAAGGTCATTCGGCAACATTTTTTCCTGAATTCGTGGATTCCATATGGCGTATCGGTATGCAACTGGCTCCTGCGGTTTTCGTGCCGGCAATAAAGTATTATATCATCGACGACCATTATTCACTCATCAAATATGGGATCAGGGCCATTGATATCATTGACTTCGATTATCCATATTGGGATTCTGAAGATGATACTGAGGATAAATGCAGTAAGGAGAGTCTGGATATCATGTATAGATTTGTTTTAAGAATCGTATATCCTGAATTCCTTCCACGTGAATAAGAAAGAAAGTATAGTCCTTGCCGTTCTCGTTATACTTCTAATAGTCCTGAATATAATAAGTTATCTTAAGAGAGAACAGATAAAGAGGAATACCTCGATCATAGCACAGGAAATAGCTGTCAAGATACCGATTAACAGTGCCTGGACTGAAGAATTGGAATTACTCCCTGGGATCGGTCCTTCTCTGGCCAACCGCATAGTAGCATACCGGGAAGAACATGGAGATTTTAAAAGGATCGAGGATCTGAAGAAAGTCAAAGGTATCGGTGACAAAGTGCTCAAACAGATAAACCCTTATGTGAAATTACAGTGAAACCGATAGACTAAAGGGGGAGAGATGTTATTATTTATTTTCATGCAGTTATTCAATATTGATCAGGTTACCCTTGATCATGCAATGGGTATTATGAGGCCTCTTTACAATGAGAAGATTGAGAATTCAGCATCCGTCTACTCTGGTGCTATTCCGATGTGGTGCTCTATGGACAGGACAAGATCCATGGATATGGATTTCCACCGTACAGATATCATCATCGGTGATACACCTGCCGAAACCCTGTCGATCAGTGGCTATTTCTACAATGAGGGCGATATAATCATCATCAATGATGGTGTACTCATCGTGCACAATGCTGATTTCAATCTTGCTGGTAACGTCATCATGGTTAATCGGGCTAAAGCAGTTATCGATTCAAGTATGTTGAATTTCATCCAGGCATATATCTATCATCGTATTATCTATGTCACTGATACTGCAGACCTATCGGTCAGTAATTCGACAACGAACTTTAGCGGTTATCCGTTCAGTGTCAGCGTGGCTGGTGCTGGTATGCTGACATTCAATGAGGTTGTCAATGAAGATTGGATAACCGCTGGGGTAGCGCATAATGCTTCGGTTTATCTTGAAAATGTCGGTATTACCGGTGAATGGTTGTTTGCCGATGATTGCTACGCGAAATTCAAACATGTTGACGAGCTTCTCACCTGGTATTTTTGTGAAGATAATTCTGTCGTTGATATATCTTTTCCGGATGGAGATACAGTCTATGGGTTTTGTTTTGATTCAACGCTCAGCTATATAAGCGGTATAGGCTATCACGCCGAGATCGACAGCTCAACCGATTGTATGTGGGCGACAATACCTTTGAGAGGATGCGATGTGACTGTTCAGGATTCTGACCTGAGGGTTACTGGTCTTATGTTTGAGGGTGCAGATAGTTTTACGATTTACGGTCTGGTCAATGGTCTTTTTTATAATGATTATACACTGCCCGTACAAGACAGGAATTACCATTTGATAAATACGTCAGTGCAGACATGGAATCTATATCCTGATGATACTTCATATGTCGATCTCTCGAATTCTATTTTCGGTGAACTGTGCGGATTTGGTAATAGCTATACTATTATTCAAAACGCTTTTTGTGATGGCACGGGCGGTCATATCGAGGCAACTTCACAAGCATTCGTTATAGTTTTTTTATCGAGTATTTTCGCTGATGTAATAACCAAGGAGCACGGCGTGTGTCTGCTTGGATACTGTTCTATGCCCTGGGGAAATATATGGGTCACGGGTTCTTCGATAATGGTTCTTATAAATACGCAGTTCCCCCAAGAACCGATACCATCTGATACAGCGATCGTTTTCGTTGCTGGAATCGCCGCTCCGAGTAATGCATATATTGACGATACGGTGGGCGTCATGGGCTCGGCTTGGATAGATAAGGGTCCTTATAATCCGCTGGACTTTGATTTTTACGAGCTTTACTTTCATGAACTCGGTGAATCAACATGGATTTTGATAGAAGACACACATTTTGTAGAGGTGCGTGATGATACGCTGGGTAATTGGAATACCGCGGGCTTTACGCCTGGTACCTATGAGCTCAGACTCGTCCTTAAGAGCACTGCCGGCGACAGCATCGAGGCATTAAAACAGGTCAATCTAAGACCGATGGGTGTCCTCGATGTCTTTTCTAGTGAACTCGACCTTGGTTTGATAACCGTGAAACAAGTTGCACCGCGTATTTTTTATATCACGAGTTTTGACTCAAACCCTCAGATCTGCATTTATGATATTGTTGGGCGTGCGGTTCACGAAATAAAAACTTGCGAGTTATATTGGACTGCTCCAGCGAGCGGTATATATTTTGTGCGCGATAGTAAAACCGCTTATACTCAGAAAATTATCGCCTATTGAAAATTCAACTGCAAGAACGAGATAAAGTCCCCGCAAACCATCCCCCGTACAATTGACTTATATAGAAATTTATGTAGAATAAATTGAAAGGAGGTATGCATGAACTTACCTTATGGCGAAATCAAGGATAAAATCCTGCAAATTAAATTTTCCACAGCAGATTTTTCGATCGCTGCGGTGCTCAGTGCAGTCAAAGTCCACCTTGATGTAATCGAGGAGATGGGAGTTATTTTTCTTGGTGCTCAAACTGATATCGTTGCTGGTCCTACTCCGGTATTTCAGCCGGTTCCGGTCATTGCCCAGTTCGAATATACGGGAAAAGGAGCGAGCAAAGATATCCTTGAGAAAGTGTACAGGATTGTGTGGCAGGGGATCGTGAGTTCATTCCCTGATGAGACGAAATGGTCAGAAGCAAAAGAGGCATATGCTTCATTTATCGCAGCACAGGCTGACCTGCTGAGAGCACGTATCGAAGCATCTAAAGAATGATATTTAATGACGCTAAATGATAAATGTCAAGGAATTCTACGATTATATCACTAAATTATGATGTGTAGTTTTCTTATACTAACACTGCTGTCATTATCAGCTGACCTTCGCTGGGTAGAGGTTGATGTCTCGTTGTGGCAAGATGGTCGGGCAGATTTTGTATATAAAGTCCGCTGGCATGTCCCTTCTGGGACCATGAGTGGGTTCTATTTTCAGGAACAAACGGTCGTTCCTTATTTTGATTTTGATGATGCCTATGCGATCGATGAATCTGGTACGAGGTACCCTCTTGAGATAAAAGATCTCGGCAATCAATACGATATAATCCTTGCCCGGGGAAAGAGGTTTGGTCCGGGCGAGATAACATATATTTTCCATTATGGCGGCGATCTTGGCCAAAGCGGTAATCTCGCTAAAACGGCGAGTGAATTCGGTGATCTTGTTGTCTTCCATTGGGCACCGACTCAATGGGATGAGCCGCTTGAACACTATACGGTCTATGTCTACTATCCGATAACGGTCCCGGGTGAAGATGTTGACCCTGATGATTACGGATTTCGGACTGAAAGGTTCATGAATGAGAATTATTTGCTTTCATACTTTGGTCAGCCATACAAGGGCGAAACCTTTTTTACGGTTCGTATACATAAAAATAATGTAGACACCAAAGAGAAAATACTCATTCAGCAGTACGTGCCAGCTGAGTATTTTGAAACCGAAAAGTTCGGCACCATTGAGATCATACCAGAAAGTCAAAAGAGATTTTCTTTTCCCTTTGAAGTACTCTGGATGATACTGTATGTCGTCCCTTATATATTCTTCAATAACAAGAAAGCAAAGCGCATAAAGGGAGCATACAGTGATGTTGCCAGTCTCAAATGGCTGCGCGACGACTGGGTACCACCAAAGCTCGAAGTGGCTACTTTCCGTAAATCTGGTAAGGTCGCTAAACTCGATCTCATTGAGGCCGCTTTATTGCTAGATTATCCAGTCAACAAAGTGCTGACCATATTAGCATATAAACTGCAGGATAATGGTCTGCTCGATATCACATCACGTCAGCCCATGAAGATAAAGATTCTCAAGAGACCGACTGGATTGCGGTATTATGAAACAGGTTTTCTTGATGCCGTGAAATCCGACGGGACATTAGATGAAGCGGGTCTCAAAGCATTGATAACTCAGGTCGTCGAAAAGATATCTGCCAAATCCTGGGATTGTGACATAAAGGCGACAAAACTCTATTATGAAGAGAAAATAGGAAGTCCTTCTCCAGATATCGATCCAGAATACAATAAATCTGAATATTATGATTATCTGTCAGGACGCTCGTTTGCCAGACAGGGATATTTTAATGAAACAGAATCCGCTTTTGTCGTGTATGGGGCACCGATTAAAAGTTATTCTGCATTCGTGGCTTCTGATGCCTGTCACAGTGCTTGTTATGTACATACTGCCTGCCATGACGCTTGTCATTCGGCATGCCATTCAGCCTGTCACTCGGCATGCCATTCAGCCTGCCACTCGGCGTGCCATTCAGCCTGCGTGAGCGGAGGAGCGCATTAATGACATTCGAGATTTCAGATTCAGGATTTAAGAATTCCAAAGGAAATATTATCGAAGACGAACGACGATTTACGGATACGAGTTTTAATATCACCTGGGTCGATGAGTTTGTTGAAAAAATTAAGCCTTATGTCTTTGTGCGTGAGTTCGATAAGCTTTTGATCTTAATACCTAACCAGGCATATAAACTCAATGATGCTGGTGTTAGCACGCTTGATTTTCTGTTTAAGGGTCATTCGATCGAGGAGTTTCTAAATATTGTTGGTGATAATTCAGAGAAAAGAGAACAGCTGCATTATTTCTTCTGTGATCTCAGGGCAGCAGTGAACGGCTGCTTACGTGAGGACGAAAACCGTCAAGCTGTGTCTTATTATGAATTCAGCGGCGCATTTACAGAATATCCGGTACTATCGGAGATCGCGGTCACTTATCGATGTAATTTAAAATGCGATTTCTGCTATGTTGGCGATCGTGATTATAATGAACTCAAGACGAGCGATATGAAAAAGCTGCTCTTTAAGATATTAAAAGAAGCAAGGGTACCTTCAGTCAGTTTTACCGGAGGTGAACCACTGCTGCGTCAGGATATCGGTTTCCTCGTTGAATATGCACATGATCTCGGTCTCTGGACTAACCTCATTACCAATGGTACGCTTCTGGATATTGATAAAGTAACCGAGTTGAAAACCAGCGGTCTTTCGAGTGCTCAGGTCAGTATCGAAGGGCCAGACCCTAATATACACGACAGGATAACCGGGGTTACTGGATCATTCAACGCGACCGTTAAAGGAATTAAATCGTTACAAAAAGCAGGTATCCCGGTGCATACCAATACGACAGTTTCGCGAAACAACATCGATGAACTCATAGATATTCTCTTATTGATCAAAAGTATCGGTTTGAATCGCCTGTCAATGAACCTGCTCATCCCGTGCGGTGCCGCACGCCATAGAGAGGATATCTGGGTTTCATATTCAGAGATCGGCGATCATATACTAAAAGTAAAGCGGCGCGCTGACCAGGAGGGAATAAAATTCCTGTGGTATTCTCCCATACCGATGTGCAAATTCAACCCGGTCGCTTATGGATTTGGCAATAAATCTTGTGCCGCGATCACTGGATTGTTGAGTCTCGATCCGATGGGGAATATCATACCATGCTCATCATGGCGAAAGCCTGTGGCATCACTTTTGAAAAGGAGATTCCAGGACATATGGCAGTCTTCGGTATTGAGTTTTTTCAAGAATATCGAGTATGCTCCGGACGAGTGCCATGAATGCCTTGAGTTTGATATCTGCAAAGGAGCATGTCCTCTGTATTGGGCGGCTCAGGGTAAAGAGGAGCTCGATGACCGAACATAAGTCATATCTTGTCTTCAATGAGATAAGTCCCAAATTACGGACCCTGGTATCGGTTTTTTTGATCGGCGTCGGTTTTTTATTACAGCTTACCACGAGAAATATACTCGCTGGAATGCCTTTTATTGTCGGCTGTCTGGTCATAAATCTTTTGAGAGGCATCTCAGTCAAGCAGGTCAGCGCGAAAAAATTGACTTGGCAAGAAGTGACCCCGGCAAAGATCGACCAGGTTCTCCAACAGTGTAAGCGCATAAAGAAGTTTCGCAGCAACGATGCCGGTTGTCTTATCGGTGTCATTGTCTTGCTCATCTTTGGGTTTTCCTTTGGTATACCGCTGATCGCACTGGTCGTACGTTTAAATTTCGCATTTGTGGCAGCCGTCGTGAATGCGATAATACTCTTTGGAGGTCTGGCTTTTAGCGGACGCAGGAGTGCCTGGATGCCCAAAGCTTTGGATATCAAAACGGAAATAGTGAAACGTATGATCGGGTCAGCGATCATTAAAAAGTACCCCAAAACTCAGGTCATTCCATACCTTGAGGTTGGTGAAAGTGGCGAGGGTTCATTTCCTAATGATGCACGACTTATGGTCAGGTTCAGGGATGCACCAAAGGATTTCATCGGACTGCAGGGACAGATATCAATAAACTCAGTTAAAGGCCGTCCATATCCTTATTTCTATGTTGTTCTTATTGCCAAACACTCATTCGATATTCTGAAAAAATTCGGCAAGCAGTCATTTGAAAAACTTGTCGTGGAACGTAAAGAGACGAGCGAGGTTGATGTGATCGTCATTAGACAGCGCACCACAAAAACCTCGGGTTACCATACTGATACCGCGGTTCAGGATTATACGCTGGATACCGGTTTAAAAGCCGTTAAGAATTTGCTGGAAGAATCCTGATTTTTTAAAGAGGTTTCCTTTGAAAGCTAAAGGCAAAGTTAAAGCAAAGAAAAAAACCAATATTATCCTGCCATTAGCCATAATTATATCATTAGTGTTTCTAGCATTTCTTCCTTCTTTACAAAACGGTTTTACAAATTGGGATGACAATGTCCTGGTGACTGAGAATATGATGATCCGGGGATTATCATGGCACAATATCGGGCATTATTTTACATCCTATTATATCTCGACCTATATTCCTTTGACTCTTTTGTCTTTTGCCCTTGAATACCAAGTAGCAGATCTCGATCCGCGTCTTTATCACATTACGAATCTTGCTATTCATATCATTAACTGCCTGCTTGTCTTTTGTCTTATACTCCTGCTAACCAAAAATACCTGGCTATCACTGATAACCGCGTTATTATTTGGGCTCCATCCTTTGCGTGTTGAATCCGTTGCCTGGGTTACCGAACGCAAAGATGTTCTTTTTGCTTTATTCTTCTTGAGCACCTTGATATTTTATTTACTTTACCAGAAGACCGCAAGAGTGAGACATTATTTTATTTCAATTCTCATGTTTATCCTCTCGGCTCTATCAAAAGGCATGGCGGTTACGCTGCCTTTTGTGATCCTGCTGTTCGATTATTATCTGAAGCGCCGGTTCGATAAAAAACTGTTCCTTGAAAAAATACCTTATTTTCTGATCGCCATTTTTTTTGCTCTGCTTGCTGTATTCGCTCAATTTCCGTCTATTGCGCGCCGGGTCGAGCCTTTAGTCGTTTTCCCCAGTACGCTTTTCATTGCCTGTCGTAATATCTGGTTTTATCTGCTCAAACTCTTGCTGCCCGTTAAATTATCGGCTCTTTATCCATACCCGGATCTGTCTGGCAGTACCCTGCCTATAATATTCTATCTTTCTCCACTCATCGTCATCGTTCTGATAATACTCGCTACTTATGGGAATGAGCGCTCCAGAAAGGTTTTTTTAGGCACCGCTTTTTTCTTATTCAATATAGTGACGGTCATCGGGATCATACCTCTTGCCGGTGATGCCATCGCTGCAGACCGTTACACCTATATACCATCGATAGGGATATGTTTTCTTGTTGCGGCGGGTTTTTATTATCTCTATGAAAAGAAAAATATCGGCTTGAAATTCTATAAACCTGTTTTATTAGCGATATTGATCGCGGTACTGGGTATTTTTTCTATTTTGACATGGCAAAGATGCAAAGTGTGGAAAAACGACATGACCTTATGGAAAGATGCTCTGAGTAAATATCCCAGTCCAGTGGCATTTAATAACCGGGGTCTTGTTTATTATGAAAAAAAACAATATGAAAAAGCGATAAGAGATTTTAATAGCGCTCTTGCTATGGATACTGAATATTCGACTGCTTATTACAATCGCGCAAATGTTTACGATGCGGAAGCAGATTATCAAAAGGCCTTAGCTGATTATAGCCGGGCTATTGAATTGGATCCTAAGGCGGCTAAAGCCTATAATAACCGGGGTCTGACATATGGCCGTATGGGCAAACATCAAAAAGCAATAGACGATTTCACTCAAGCAGTGCGCATCGATCCGACCTATGCGCTGGCTTTGAATAATCGGGGTATGATCTATGGTCGGCTTAAACAACATAAACAGGCGATCGCTGATTTTACACAGGCGCTTCGTATCGATCCTGACTATGCAAAAAGTTATTATAACCGGGCGCTCGCATACTATTCTTTGGGTGATTATAAAAGGGCTTTACAAGATGCCGTTAAATCGGAGACACTCGGTTATGAAGTTAACCCCGGTTTTATGCAAAGACTCCAAAATGCGGTGGATAATCAATAGATGACAGTGGATTAATAGGCGCCCCTTCAATGAATTCCCATCTATATACTCGGGAAAGGCAGTACAAGCATGAATGTCGCAACCACACTTTCTTTGATCATTGTAAATGCACGATTTGTCGTGCAACTAATGGAGAATAAAGGTCAATTATTTAAAATAGATGTCTTCCCGGCGGTCTTTCATTAGATCATTGTATATATTCATCTTTTTATCGAGAGCCAGTCCAGGGTCAATATCAATAACATGAACACATTCTTCAACTTTGGCACGATAGAGGATCTTACCACGCGGTCCGACGATTTCACTTTGTCCGATGAATTCATATGACTTATCACCGCGTTTTTCCTCACCCGTACGATTTGCCAGGATAATAAAGACTCCGTTTTCGAGCGCTCTTGTTTTATGTGCTTCAGGACAGTAGGACATAACAAGGTTTGCACAGTGTAATATTATTTGTGCTCCTTTAAGCGCCAGGGTGCGCATCGCTTCCGGGTATATCCAGTCATAGCAGACCAGTAATCCCAGCTTTGTATTCTCATATTCAAGCACTTGAAAACCCGTATCCCCCGGTGTAAAAAGATTTTTTTCTTCGAAATATAAATGAGATTTTCGATAGACACTGATAAGACCATGGGGTGCGACCAGGGCTGCGGAATTAAAAAATGCATTATTGTCTTTTTCTGCAAAGCCATAAGCAAAAGCACATTTATGCTGACGCGCTAATTGTACCATAAAATCATATGTCAATCCGTTTGCCGGTTCGGCTAATTTATCGAGCTCGATTTTATCGAGAAATGTATAGCCGGTATTAAAAAGCTCGGGCAGGACGATGAGCTCAGCATCGATACTGTTGAGTAGTTTTTCTACAGTGGCGAGATTCTTTTCTTTTTCGCCAAAGACTGGATCGAATTGAACAAAACCGGCTTTCATTTAGAATCCAAGGTCTTCAGCGACGAGCGCAACTGAAATATTTGTTTGCCACGGTCGATACTGGATGATCGAGATGACCCGGCAGATCCGGCGTTCTGCCCGGCAATCGATACAAATACCGGTTTTTACACACGGTGTGTCAGCGCCGACCCTTTTTGCATTCATCACACCGGCAATATCTTTACTGCGTTTAATGCCTTCATCGATCGAACGGACGATCTTATTGCTGCCGGCGACTATTATCACGTTTTTGGGACCAAAGATCATCGATGCGACCCGGTTGCCGATACCGTCGATATTAATGATATCGCCAAAAATAGTGATCGCATTGGCACTCGTTAGATAAAAATCTGCAGAACCTTCGAGTCGGCGGGCATCTTTATCAGTTTCTTCAGTAAGTTCGCTGCGCCAGTGCTGGAATATTTTATTGCCGCGTTTTTTCAAATTTTCCATGATCCCCAGCTCACGGATCGTTACTGAACCAGCGATACCGATCGTTGCTGATTTTGGTATCGTCCTGAGAAGGTATCGGTTGACCGCAGAAATATTCTTATAAGCATCGGCATTAAAAGCCCTTTCACGCAGCGCTTTAATGACCGTGTTCATTATTGATTTATCAAACCAATTCCTTATCGGTTTAAAATCCTCATTCGATATTTTCATCATCCTCCTCTTCGAATTTACATTATAGTGGAATATCAAATGGTGTCAATCAGCATAAAAAAAAGGGGTCATGTTTTAGCATGACCCCATAGTGTATTTATGCAGTTATTATGCCAGTTTATCAGGTGTTATATAGTCGCCGTGTGTTTTCTGAGCTTCGAGTAGTCTTTGTTTCTGGGCCTCGAGTGTGTCAAAGAGTTTTTTCGGTGGATCCAGAACATCGGTCTCATATATCTTTTTGATCCGTTCTATTTTTGCAAGACTTTCAGGGATGCGCACTTTAAACTGTTCGTTGTAATCTTCGAGTTTGTAGTCTTTGTCGAGAACTTGTTTGAAGAGTTTTTTCAGATCATCATACTTCGGTATTCTGCCGGTCGGCGTATCGATCGCATCGACATCGCCATTAGCCCGCAGCTCCGCCCATTTGTACCATACTTTTTTATCGGTTTTGGCATTCAGGAAATTGCCATCTTTACCTTTCAAAAAATAATTCACCGAGAAAATGAGCGGCGGTTTATTCAGACCTTTTGCAAAGTCCAGGTTAGCCTGAATATACTTGGCGATCGGGATCGAAAGAAAATCGAGATTCGACATAAGGTTGAATTTTCTCACGCCTTCTTTGCCTAAAGTTGCCGCGGTCGTTTCGGATTCCAGGGATGCACCTTTGGTAATGATACCATGCGCCCAGTCGAATGATTCTTCAATCGGTGCCCAGGTATCTGAGTCCCTGCCACCGTAGACCATACCCCCTACACCTACACCCTTGGGGTCATGGAGTGTTGGGTCAAGATTACTAAAATTGTCCAGGGAAATGGTAAAGCGTGCATTGCGATGTGATGGCGTAATTTCATTGCCGTCTTTATCTTTCTTGCCTGGCTGCCATTCACCAGAGTGATTCTGTCCTTTTGGAGGAACTTCGCCATCTTTACCGATCCAGTAGACGTTCTTATCCGGGGTCATCAGTATGTTCGAGAAGATTATTTCGGTCGGCGTATGGAGGGCCTTCCATATCCCCGGGTCATCAGTTGAATTAATACCCATTATTATACCGAATACCCCTGATTCCACATTGACCGCACGGACTTGTCCGTCTTTTTTCCTGAGATAGGCGATATCGTCACCGACCACGGTTTCGTTATCGAGCATCGCGGTCGAGGTTTTACCGCAGAGTGACGGGAAGGCCCCGGTAAAGTAAGTTACCCGGTTATTTGGACCGTGTACGCCCATGACGAGCATGTGCTCGGTCAGCCAACCTTCTTGCGAACCACGATTTATGGCAAGACGCATTGATAATTTTTTCAGACCGATAGTATTGCCGCCGTATTGCGTATTAGCACTGTAGACTATGTTTTCTTCAAGGTCGATATATATCCTTCGTTTGTCGAGATTCTTGCTCGTATTGCGTTCGTCTAGTTCACCGGCTGAATGGACTATCTTAAAGAACTTGGCATTTTTACCTTGCCTGACAAATTCTTCAAAACCCTGGCGATAAAGGATATCTTCGCTGTGCGCAACGTATGCTGAATCGGTCAACTGGACAACCGGTTGTGAGAACTCCGAGTTTGTCGGACCAAGGCAGAAGAAACGCACAAAGAGCTCTTTACCTTTCATTATGTCTTTCATGATATCGTGGATCTCGACAAGACCTTGGTCGCGGTCGCCCGTTCTAATCGATTTGTCGAGTTTTTTCCCTTCGGGCATAAGAATAACAGTATGCGCTTTATCACGCGCCTGATCATAATAATTATCAAAGTGGATCGTATGCCCCTTGGTTGCGAGGGTGATCTCTTCACCTTTATTGACCGCTGATTCCCTGACATATTTGATATCCTCTGGTCCATCAGTGCAGATAAATACTTTTTCCGGGTTACAGTGTTCAATGTATTTTGCTATGAATCCATGCAAGCTGGGATTATCTATTCGCATCAGTTTTTCAAAGCCCTTGTTTGGTAATCTTTGTTTTAAAAAATCCTTCTTTTCGTCATCCATCTTTTTAACCTCCTTAATCTTCTTTAATGCTGAACAAAAAATATATTAAACTCGGGATCAATTATTTGACGTTTTCGTTAATTCGAAAAGGTCTATGAATTATATTCCATTTTCTTTAAAAATCAAGCAAAATATAGTCGTAACAAAGTCGTGGATGAAATCAGGACATCATATTTAAGGCTCGAAATTTCATGCATTTCCTTGATATGTATTATTAGCTGTGTGACATTAAAGCATCAGGTTTAGCTATTTTGTTTGTTTTTTCCCGGCAAAGACAAATGATTTTTGACGCATTTTTATCCATTTTATTTGATCTACACCGATGACCTGACCGCATTTACATTTTATCACATCATTGTCGTGTATCGTATAGTCATTCGTGATACGCTGCTTCCAGCAATGCAGGATCCTTCCTTTACCGATCTTAAGATACCTGAACAATTTGCGCTTGCATTTGGCACATTTGATCGTTAACATTCAAGGTATGAACAGTCTATTTCAATACCACGACTTTTTCAACTCTATGGTCTTTTGAATCGGATTTCAAAAAGTAGACGCCTTGTACCAGATCACCCAGATACAGTTTATTCGTATTTTGTGTTAGTCTAAATACTCTTATCATACGTCCGGTCGCATCATAGAGAGTGAGTTGTAGTGGTGGTTTCGGTATATTCACAAAAGCATGGTTTTTGATAATCGTCGATTGAAGAGAGAATCCGTTAACTATGCCAGATAGATGTTCTTGTATGCCTATGATCTGTTCGATATGTACTGAACCTGGTGAGCCTGGCTGCGGGTTTCCATAGGCACCTGAACCTGCTGCGCCGGCCTGAACCAGTGTTGATATGCTTAGAGTATCTAAATGAGCCGTATAAAATACCTTGATACGACCGCCGCCCGCGCCGCCGCCGCCGCCAAATGATGCATCGCCGCCATTCCCACCATTAGCCGTGATCCCGGTATGGTGAAGGGTGAGCGTATCGGCCCACACCATTATACCGCCGCCTGCGCCGCCGCCGCCTGCCTCCACTGAACCGTCATACCCCCGTTGTCCATCAGATACTATCGACGAAGAATCTATTAATATGTGTTGAGCCTTTAAATAGATCTGTGCACCGCCATTACCGCCGGCACCGTCGAGTGCACTCAGCCGGCCGCAGCCTCCACCAGACCCCAAGTCAATGATCGTATCTGCAGGGTCGCCGTAACCTACACCGCCTGAGCCGCCATAGATGTCTCCGCCCAGACCGCCATTACCTCCATATGCGCCGCCGCCGCCTGCACCGCCACTTACCCCGCCAGCACCGCCGCCACCGGGTCCATATCCCTGAGGGTGGCTGTTTAAATAGGCTCCCCGATAACCAAATTCCGAGCCGATCACCGAGGATAACTCTTCAATAATAATTACCGGTGCATTAAGATATAGTTTGCCAAACGAGTCTGCTGCTGCGCTCCATTGTCTGATCTTTAGTTTTCCGGCCCCAGATATATGGATTTTGATATTGTACTGGTGATTCCCGCAGATGACCAGGCTGTCATTCTGTACAATAAGACTATCAGCATCCTCATAAATATAGCCGATGAGTATTGTAAATATCATTAAACCAACCATCTTGCCTCCCTGATCAATATTACCATATAAAAAAGCGATGTCAAGGGGACTATCATGTTGACAATCAGGCCTTATTAGCTATAATTGGCCTATGTTCAAAGAGCTCAGCGAACTCATCGGCGTAAGCGGCGGCGAAAAAAGGATCAAGGAATTCATCAGGGGTAAGATAGAACAAGATGTCGACGACATAGTCGAAGACCCATATGGCAATCTTATTGTCCGTAAAGGTGAGATAAAAAAGCCCCGTATACTCTTGACCGCTCATATGGATGAAGTCGGTTTCATGATCATCGGTATTGAAAAGAAGGGGTTGTTGAAATTTTCATTGATCGGTATTTTACCCCAAGTTATCCTTGCAAAAAGGGTGATTATCGGTAGTAAAGGCATTAATGGTGTGATCGGTCGAAAACCGATACACCAATTAAAAGATGATGAAAAAAAGAAAATGCCCAAAGTAAAAGACCTTTTCATAGATATCGGTGTTACCTCTAAAGAAGAAGCAGAAAAACTAGTTGCAATCGGTGATTTGGGCACATTTGACACAGAATACCGTGAAAATGGGGAGAATATTTACGGCAAGGCATTTGATGATCGTATCGGCTGCTATATACTTATGAAGATACTTGAACAAACTGATCTGCCGATGTATTGTGCGTTCACTGTTCAGGAAGAGGCTGGTTTGCGCGGTGCTGGTATAGTAGCATATCGGGTATGTCCTGATATTGCATTTGCCATAGATACTACAGCCTCGGGTGAATGGCCTTCAGATAAAGATATCCCGCTATATCCTGAGATCGGTAAGGGACCGGTAATAACTATTGCAGACCGTTCGATCATATGCGATAAACAGCTCGTATCTCTGATAATAAATACTGCAAAGGAGCATGATATACCGTACCAGCTCAAAAAACCGATGATCGGAGGTACGGATGCAGGCCCGATTCATCTCAGTCGAGCCGGTGTACGCACCGCTGCTATTCAGACGCCAGCCCGATATATACATTCTCCGTTGTCGATCGTATCAAAAAGGGATGTTGAATACGGCGTCAGACTGCTGACGCTCAGTATTGAAAAGGTTTACAAGGAGAAGTCTTTATGGAATTAGCGAGAAAGCTCTGCAACGCCTATGGACCAGCAGGACGAGAAGAAAACATTAGAAAGATAATAGAGGCTGAAATCAGTGGCCTCTGTGAGCGCACCGAAGTAGACCGTCTCGGTAATCTAATCGCCTATATTCCAGCCGGCTCCAGGAGTACAACCCGGGGTGAAAAGACCCCTAAGATAATGTTCTGTGCTCATATGGATGAGATAGGTTTGATAGTCACACACATCGATAAAAAGGGTTTCTTGAGATTTACCAATGTCGGTGGTTTATTCATGGAACGCATAATCAGTCAGCGTATTGTTTTTGAAAACGGTACGGTCGGGATCATCGGGGTCGAGACAAAGCCCGAAA
>Ga0307426_1000230_pt1 | contig 37386 bp, 45 predicted proteins | sample SalMarWE160340MG_FD_202165 | JGI IMG/M metagenome (GOLD analysis project Ga0307426, IMG submission 202165) | Salt marsh sediment microbial communities from the Plum Island Ecosystem LTER, Massachusetts, United States - WE1603-40 | ecosystem: Environmental > Aquatic > Marine > Intertidal zone >... | reverse complement strand
GGCGTTCGCGGTGGATTTTGGTCCACTTCGTTTTTTTTTTAAAAAAAGAGTTGGGGCTGGAGGGAGTGGTTAGGCTATTTTTGTGGGAGCAGAAATGGGGCGGGATGTAGCGGTGGTGGCTGTAGTGGGCGTGGCGGTTCTAATGGAGTGAATGGTTGATTATTCGTTGTTTTCGCCTCCGTGTGTTGTTGGGGTGACGCTGATTTTCAGTAGTTTTTCTCTGCGGATTATGGTGAGTTTTGTTTCTTTTCCAGCTACGTCTTCGCCCAATAGCCTAGGCAGGTCGTAGAAATTGGTGACGGGTTTTCCGTTGAACTCGACTATCACATCGCCCATGGCTAAGCCTGCTTTTCTTGCGGGTGAGTCTGTCTCAACTGAGAATATCATGACTCCGCTGTGCTGGTCTATGCCTGTTTCCTCTTGGATTTCTGTGGGGATGGCGACGCTGTTGGCTATAATGCCTAAGTAGGCTTTTTTGATTATGCGTCCGCTCATTAGCCTGTCAGCTATGGTTTTGACTTTGTTCACGGGAATGGCTATGCCGCGTGACCATACGTAAGCAGTGTTTATGCCTATCAACTTGCCCTGAGCGTCTACGAGTGGTCCGCCTGAGAAGCCTGGGTTCAGTTTGGCGTCTGTGGCGATTATGTTTTCCATGGTTGTTCCCTGTAAGCCGCGAAGGGTGCCGTCTGGGTTCGTGATTATGCCCGTTGTGGCGGTTGGCTGTTGCCTGTTGAATGGGTTAGCTAAAGCCAAGACGAATTGGCCCGTGTTTAGCGTGGAGGAGTCTCCGAGTTCTATGGGTTGGAAGTCTGGGTTGTTTTCGGTTTTAAGCAGCGCAATATCATTGTAGGGGTCTGTGCCTACTACGTGGGCATTGTAGGTTTTTTGTCCTTGACCTATTTTGACGCTGTTGCATCCAGAGATGGCGTGGTTGCATGTGAGTATATAGCCGTCTTTGTTTAGCACTACGCCTGTGCCTCGTGACATTCGCGAGTTTACGCTGACTATGGACTTGGCGAGTTTTTGGACAAGCGCGGTTGTGGCGTCTGAAATGGACTTTAAAACTTCTAAGGGATTTACTAACTGGCTCATTTTTTTCACATAGAAAGAATAGAGCACAACGGTATTTGTTGACTAAGGAATGGTGAAAGTCGGTCACAAAGGGTTAATCGAGTTCGAAATAGGGGTGTTCGCTTGGGCTGCCATAGTAGGCTACGTGCCTCGCCAACCGCGTGCCTGAGTAAAGTTTGCCTATATGCATCATCAGCTGATACGCGGCTTTCAGGGCTAAGTCAAGGTTGTTGCCGCGTAGGAATTTGGCGTCTATGTTGAGCGCCGTTCCGGATATGTTTGCGGCGATTTGGATGCCGCCGTCTTCGGTGACCCATTTGAGGGTGACGCCGTCGCTGTTTTCTGATGTACCTAGCCAGCGGAGGATGCCGAACCATTTTCCGTTTAGGGCTGAGATTAATTGTTGAGTCAGCATGTTGGATGGTAAGTATGTTTGCAGCAGAGATACGTTTTGCGTTTGCGTTTCTTGGTGTGTGGCGTGGAGTTTAAGGCGGGTTAGTTTCAGTGTGACCTTGTAACCTTTGGGAGTTTTTTTCACGATGCCTTCTTCTTCGAGGCGGCTGAGTATACGGGAGAGCGTTTCTGGATGCAATCCTAGCCTTCGCTTTAACCCGTCGAACGTGAATGTGGTTAAGTTTTCTTCATCTATTAGAGACAGGACGTCGGTGTCTCGTTCGCTGAGAGCGTAGCTTGGAGGAAGACCCTGCCAGTTAACGTCAAATAAAGGTATCATAGTTACCTTAAACACTGCGTAATGGAGTCCTATTAATGTTGCTTTTGATTTTGGCAAAACTCAAGGACTTGAAAAGCTTATTTTCAAGGTCTATGGATACTCTGTTCTAGGGAGTTGTTATGACCCAACTTTTGAAAAAAGGTTCTATGCGCAAGTTTGGTCTTGGTTTTGCTTATGAGGTTCCTTGGGACATGTTGCTCGAAACATAACTGAGAGCAAGAAGACTGAGCGAGTGCTAGTTGATACTCTTAAAGCCTCTCATCGCCGTCAAGCCGAGGTTTCCGCCTTATTAGAAGCATCTAAAGCAGTGCTGATTCATCGCGAGTTTAGTAAGGCAGCACGTGCAATATTCAATTCTTGCAAAGACCTGATGGGAGCATCAGCAGGTTATGTTGCGCTCTTAAGAAGAGATAAGAAGAAAAACGAAGTCTTGTTTCTGGATTCCGGGGGAGGGTTCCCAATCCCTGCAGAAACCAGCAGAGGCGGTCTATTCCTGTTTGCGGTTTTCGCAACCAAAAACATGCAGAAACCAGTAAATGCCCAGCCACCAGCGCGCACGCTTCAGAAAGCCCTGCAGTTTCTTTATGTAAAGCGAGTATAGTTTTTTCCGAGCAGCTAGCCCGAGTGGTCTAAGCAGCAGTTTAATCTATAAATAGAGAGGGTATAAGTTTTGTCGAGCGCTTAAGTGCTAAATAGCTTAAGCAGTATGGCTTTGGCTGAGTAAAGCCTGTTCTCGCTTTGCTCGTAAATCACAGAACGCGAATCCTCAACGACATCTCCGTTTATTTCGTATCCCCTGTGAATAGGCATGTCATGCATAATGTAAGCGCTGCTTCCTTTCAGCAGTTCCCTGTTGACTTGGTATGGCATCATCTGCTTCAGGCGCTTCTCTTTTTCCGCCGCGAACTTCGGGTCCGTGAAGAACTCCATGTCAATCCACGTGTCCGTGTAAACAAAATCCGCATCCGCAACCGCCTCTTTCACGTCTAACGTGGTTTCCCACAAACCTGTCTTCTCAGCCGCTTGCATCAGCGCTTCATCACGCGCATGCTCGTTGACAATTGGCGTCACCGTGGTAAGCTTCACACTCGTCTTGGTGCAGCCCTCAATAAGCGAGTTGCACACGTTGTTGTGAATGCCTATGAACGTTAGCTTCACCCCCTCCAACCTCCCCTTCAACTCCTTAATCGTCAGTAAATCCGCAATGGCTTGGCTCGGATGGTACTTTTCGTCGCAACCGTTAATCACCGGAACACGCGACGCTTCCGCCATTCGCTGCAGGTCAGCGTTCCTCAGCAACCGCGCCATAACGCCATCAACATTTCGCGATAGATACTGCGTCTCATCATAAATGTCAGCCAACGTGAAGTTTGTGGTACTCCAATCAATGTACAATGCGTGACCGCCAAGCTGCGTCATCGCCACCTCAAACGCAACCCTAGTCCTCGTGCTGGTCTTCTGGAAAACCAGCGCCAACGACTCAGCGTCCAACGCTTTTCGATACTTCTCAGGGTTATGCTTAACTTCGATACCCAAGTCAACGAAGGCGTTAAGCTGCTCAGCGGATAACTCTTTGAAATTAATCAGATGCATTTCGCTGGTCTCTCCACATGAAAGGTTGAACTTTACTTAACGATTATAAGCTTTATGGAAAACTTTTTTCCCGAGAACACCTCTTCCTTTTAATCGAAGGTATAAACATGATTCTGCTTGCCGCTTCAAACAAAGACCCTGCAGGGTTAAACATCGCACGACAAGTTCTCGACCACTACCCCTTCAAAATAACGGGTGCTACTTTCCAGAAAAACCCAGTTTACTCAGCCCAAGTGAACAGAAAAGAAGTCACCCTAATCGTACTCAGCGAAGAAACCATAAACGCACAACACCTACCCGAAAATTTTCCGAACCCAAACCTAATAGTCTTCATCTCCCGGCACAGCAGCACAAGCGGCAAACCCACGCTCTCCGTTCACACACCCGGCAACTTGGGTTCAGCGGAATTTGGAGGATTACCCAAACAAGTCTCCATCTCACCAGCCACCGCAATGCAAGACGCACTGAAAGCGCTTGCCTACCTCAAAGAAGGCATGAACCTCGCTTACGAAGTGTCTTACGAATGCACCCATCACGGACCATCATTGAATACGCCAACAATGTTCGTGGAACTAGGCAGCTCACCAGAACAATGGCGCGATTCAAAGGCTGCAGAAGTCGTTGCACACGCCGCTATGTCCGCCATCGGCAAATTCACAGCTTCGCAGAACACAGCGTTTCTCGGCATAGGCGGAACACACTACAATCAACGGTTCACTCGCATGGCTCTGGAAGACGAAGCGATTTTCGGACATATGATTCCCAAGTACGCTGTTCCATTTGTGGACGCTGAAATGCTCCGCCAATGCGTGGAAAAGACGTTGGAAAAAGTCGATTACGCCGTTCTCGATTGGAAGGGAATAAAGAGCGCAGACAAGCCGCAACTGCTAAAGGCGCTGAAACAAGGTGAGCTTCCATACAAAAAACTTAGAAATTAACAGCACATTTTGAGTTGTTATTGAAAACCGTGTAGAAGATTGTTATAGAAGAAAAATTCACACAATATTCAGCATGCGTTCTAGCAATTACAACTACTGAGAAGGAGACTCCGAAATGAAGAAGAAAACACTTTTGCTGGTTCTTCTGTTAACAACTGCAGTAATCCTGCCTTTATTGGCAATACGAGCCCAAGGTAGTGTATACGCTGGTCCAGACCAACAAGTTTACACAGACCAAACCACTGTTTTCAACGGAACAACCATCGAAGACCTCAACTCTATAATCCAAGTCACCTGGGACTTCGGCGACAACACCCATCATTAAACGGCACCAGCCCAGCGCGCGCGTTGGAGAAATGTTAATAGTCACGGTGTAGTTACTTTTTAAACCGTAAAACTTACAGTAACGTTTATTATTACTAAGTGAAATGATGAGTGTCGGTAAATATGGGCATAAGATCATGGCTATCTCAAGCAGCAAGAACCCTGAAGTTAGCGGTAAAACCAGGGAGAACCGAGCTTTGGCTATCCATAAAAATCAGCTTGCTGGGCATAGGCGTCATTGGACTGGTTGGTTTCGTCATTAAGCTTTTATCTCTCGCAACAGGTGGCGCAACAGCCGCAACCGGCTAGAAGGCAGAAATCAATGGAAAAGAAAGAAGAGGAGCAACTTTCAGCGAAGATTTTTGTTGTCAAAACGACAACTGGGCAGGAGCGTAACGTAGCACGGCTTATCGCCGCAAAAGTTGAAATGACCCATATTCCCATTAAAGCTATACTTGTTCCTGAAACGTTGAAAGGGTACGTTTTCATAGAAGCTGATGGTCCTCACCTCGTGGAAGAAGCCATAGCTGGCGTAAGGCACGTGCGGTCTCGAATTCCTGGGTTGGTGAGTTTCTCTGAAATTGAACGTTACATAATCAGAAAGCCCGTTATCGAAGACCTAAGCGAGGATGACGTGGTGGAGATCACTGGTGGACCCTTCAAAGGCATGCGCGCCAAGATTACACGCATTGACAAGTCTAAAGGCGAAGTCACGCTTGAGCTGCTGGAAGCCACGTTCACTTTGCCGATTACAGTTCACTCAGACTACGTTAAACTGGTTGAGAAAGCAAAAACTAAGAGTGGTGAAGCATAAATGGCTGAGAAAAAAATTGTAGAGTTGCTCGTAAACGGAGGGCAAACGAATGCTGGTCCACCGTTGGGTCCTGCACTTGGTCCTTTGGGAGTTAACACTATGGCCGTTGTAACCAAGATTAACGAGCTTACGAAGGATTACGCTGGAATGAAGGTTCCGGTGAAGGTGGCTGTTGACGTTGAGGAAAAAACTTTCGAAGTTACGGTTGGCACTCCCACCGCTTCAGCGCTGATCGTGAGCGAGTTGAAGATTGAGAAAGGTTCAGGAACCCCTAACACGGAGAAAGTTGGCGACCTCACCATGGAACAGGTTGTCCGTGTAGCCAAGATGAAGCGTCCACAGCTTTTGGCGCAGACTCTGAAGGGCGCTGCAAAGGAGATGCTGGGAACCTGCGTCAGCATGGGCGTAACAGTGGAAGGCAAGGATCCGCGAGACGTGCAACGGGAAATTGATGAAGGTAGCTACGAAGAGTTGTTTGGAACGGGCGAATAGTAAGCGAATATTTTTATAATTGGGTTCCAACTCATCATTGGCATGAGGCTTCAAGATGCCCTTAGATAAGAAGACACTGTTAGATGCGGTTAAAGAGGCAAAGACGCAGTCTGGGGAGAAAAAGTTTAACCAGTCTGTAGAGTTGATACTGGACATTAAGGAGATTGACATGAAATCTCCGGAAGGCAGGATTCAGCAGGTTATTGAGCTTCCTCACGCCACAGGGAAGCCGAACAAGATTCTGGTTGTTGCCTCTGGCGAGTTGGCGCTTAAAGCTAAACAGGCAAAGGCTGATAAGGTTATGGAGAGAGCTGAGCTTGATGGGTTGGCTGGCAAGAAGAAGGAGCTGCGGAAGTTGGCGAATAATTTTGATGTGTTTCTTTCTGAGGCTCCGTTGATGCCGAGTGTGGGCAGGATTTTTGGTCCGGTTTTGGGTCCTCGGGGAAAGTTGCCCGTGCCTGTTCCGCCTAACGCGGATATAGCAGGTTTGATTGTGAAGCATCGTAAGACGGTTTTGGTGAGGATGCGTAATCAGCCGATCATTCAGTGTCCTGTGGGTACAGAGGACATGAAGGAGGAAGAGTTGGTGGATAACATTCAGGCTGTTCTGAGGGTTTTAGAGGGAAAGCTTAAACGAGGCTTGAAAAACGTCAAATTCGCTTTCATCAAGACATCAATGGGTAAGCCTGTGAAGATTAAACCTTAATGGGGGATTGGGATGCCGTCTCAACAAGTGTTGGAAGAAAAAATCAGTGAAGTTGAAGAAACTAAAGAGTTGCTGAAAGGATACAAGTCTATAGGGCTTGCCAGTCTGCAGAAGGTTCGTGCTGCGCAGCTTCAGGCGTTGAAGAAAAACTTGGCTGGCACGGTTTACATGAAGGTTTTGAAGAATACGTTGACGAGACTTGCCCTTGAAGGCATGGATAACGATGACTTGAAGAAGCTTGAGGAACACTTGGAAGGTGCAAACCTTTTCCTTTTCACAGATCTTAACCCGTTCAAGTTGGCGCTTCTGTTGGAACGAGGCAAGGTTAAGACAACGGCTAAGTCAGGGGATATTTCCGCTATGGACGTTGTTATTCCTGAGGGCAGCACGGGTCAACCACCTGGTCCGATAATAAGTCAGCTTAACGCGGTTGGTTTGCCCACTAGGATTGAGTCTGGAAGCGTTTGGGTGAGCAAGGACACGTTGGTGGTGCGGAAAGGCGAGGTTATTTCTGAGCGGCTTGCGGCTGTTTTGTCCAAGCTTGGAATTAAAGCGGTTGAGGCTGGGCTTTCCATGAAAGTGGTTTTGGATGAGGGTCTCATCATAACTGGCGACTTGCTCAAAATCGATGTTGAAGAAACACGCAGGAGCGTTGAGGAAAACAACAGGGAAGCTTTCGCTTTATCCTTGAGCATAGCTTATCCAACACCTGAAAACATGACCCTGCTGTTGCAGACTGCTCACCAAAAAGCGTTTGCGCTTTCGCTGAACGCTGCTGTACCGACGAAAGAGACAATTTCCGACTTAATCAGAAAGGCGCACATGGAAATGCAGGCTCTGAACAGCGCTGTGGAGAAAACAGCACCAGCAACCTAAAAGCTGCTGTGTCTGTTGTGCTCTGCAAAGCTTATACCCCCTCTATAAATAGCTTGAACTGCTGCTTAGAATACTATGCTGGCGTACTTCAAGAAGCGCAAGCGCTAGCCTTGGGCTCATTTTTTGAAGCCTTTTCTGAGGCTTGATGTCGAGGTTTAATTAGGGACTTGTCGCATAGGTATGATGGGCACCTTTTACAGGCGTCTGCGTGAACTTGAGGTTAGTGTGAAGATGCCGGTCAACAGGCTGTTCGAAAAGGCTAAACGGCTCGTGGAAAGCGGCAGAGTCGAATCTTTAGGTCAAGGAGTTTACAACGTTATCGGAGACCACGGAACCTACACGGTGGCTCAAGACTATACTGGAAAGTGGAGCTGCACCTGTCCAGGTTTCATGAGCAAGACAAAATGCTCGCATGTGGCAGCGGTAATGCTGCTGACAAAGATAAAAAGAAGGCGAAAGCTGAAGCAAAGCTAAGTTTTAAACAGGATCCCTAAAATTAGGGGTTTGTTGAGTTTGTGGGAATAAGCACCGGCGTGCCGTCTGTGCCGACCAGCAGTATGTCAATGTCAGGCGCTATTTTCTGCAACGTTTGAACCCAAAGGTAGATTTCGGCGATTCTCGTTTCGTTTCCGCTCTGACCGACCGGCTCTAAGATTAACTCAATAGCTTGTTTTGTAGCGTTAGCCTCTATCACCTTGGCTTCGGCTTCACCTGAAGCTTTAATGATGACCTCCTGAGCCGTCGCGTTTGCCAACACCAGTATTCGCTGTCTCTCAAAGTCCGCCTGAATCTTCTGCTGCTTAGCTACTAGCTTATCCTCAATAGCTGAAGTGTACTTCGCTGGATAACCAATGTTCCGTAAGTCAAACTCGAAACGCACTAATGCTCCAGCCAAAGAGGGTTCAGTTGTCACTTCTTGCCGCACAGTGCTTTCTATATCGTTTCTCACAACGTCCCTAAACTCTATCGTCTGCAACGCCGTGAAGTTCTTAGTTACCAAGCGTATTGTCTCAGCCATAATCGATTCGACAGCCGCTTGTTTGTAGTTCAATCGCGGATAGTTCTGGTACAGCGCTCGCAGCTTGTCAGGGTCTAAAGACCACCTTAGCAGGACTTGAATTTGCATCTCCAGCTGATCTGAGGAGAAACAGGCGATTGTGTCTTCAAAAGAGTCAGTGGCATAATACACGTCGACAGCCGTAACCCAGGGCGCTTTCACCACGTAAGTCGGTCCAACTATAGGGTCGCTTGTTGACTTCGTAAGCGGGTCAACTAGCAGTACGGCATGCCCCACGCCCACCGAGATTACCATGCTTAAACTAAAAATTACCGATACTAACAATATCAGTATGAGGGCGAATACGAGCCCTGTGATTTTTCGGGATGGTTTCCAGTTAATTTCTCTCTGTTCCGTTTTTTCACCTCCTCAAAGCTCGTTTTATTCTTCTCTAATGAGAAATACTCGCAAATCTATATGGAGTTTGTCCAATTTTTATGGGAACAAATACCAAAAACGTTTATTAAATTGAGAATAATTCTCATAATTGAGGACTGTGATGGATAAGAAAAACGAAGCCATAATAAGGATTTTAAGCAGAAAAGCAGGATTATCAAGCAGAACTCTCTCAAAAATGCTTAAAATCCCCATATCCACCGCGCACAGGCGCGTTAAGAAATTAGAACACGAAGGCATAATCCAAGGCTACAAAGCCATAATCAACTTCGAAAAAACGTCATCGCCCATAGGCGCATTGTTGATGGTGAATCTGGCTGAAGTGATTCCGGGAAAAGGACACGTCCCAAAGAAGGATGTTGTGCGGTCTTTAAGTCGTTTCAACGAGATTGAGGAGATAATTGAGGTTCAGGCGGCTGACTTCGACCTTATCGTAAAAGCCAGATTTGAAAGCCTCAGGGGCCAGTCTGATTTTGTCGAACAGTTACGCTGCATAGATGGCATAGAAGAGATATCCTCCGCTATAATCGTTGAAGAAAAAATTCTGCCCGTTCCAAAAATATTCGGCTAGTTTTTCTGCGGCGCATACATGTTTCGGCACTACACATAAATAACCAAAATAAGGGAAAGTATTAATGGCTCAAGCCGACTCATCTCGGAGAGTACCAAAGAATGAAAAAACTTTTCTTGATCGTAATACTGGGACTTTTGGTAACTGCATGCGCAACAATCACCCCTGTTTTTCGCTCAACCGGACTTTGAGGTCTTTTCAGGCAACCCAATCGACGACACGGCAATTGACGGAACTATAGGAAGCGAGTGGGACGACGCAGGCAGCTACACCGATATGGCTATAAGCCCGCAGGGAACAGCGGACATCTGGACGAAGCAGGACGGAACCTACCTGTATATGGCGGTCAGGTTAACAGCTGACTCCAACAATCCGTGGGTGGCATTTCTTTTCGGCGGCACTGCCTGCATGCAATCAGGCGCAGACGGAGCCCTTTTTGGAAATGACGATTACGCCGCAAACGGGTATCGAGACATCTGGTTCGGTGGAATAGGCATCATTTCCCTAGACACCTCTCAAGATGGAAAAGGCGCCATCACAGTTGACTCCTCAAACGTGGTCACCCCGGAGTTGAAGAAACCACTTAACAGCGGAGACTCTGAAGGAAAGGACATAGCGTGGGTAGAAGACAACACATACGCGATGATAATCATGTGGGATTCAAACGGCGGCGGAAGCAGCAGCGGAAGCACAAGCCACTCAAACGGACCTCTAAGAGCGCGCGCGCTCCAGGCTTGATGATGTTCTCCGCCCTCCTAATTGCCACAGCGATTGCTGCAATTCTTCTAAAAAGAAGAATCACCACAAAACCCGTAGCAAACATAACCTCCTAAAGCCATCCTTTTTTCTACAGTCAAAACATAAATCGAATCGAAAAGCTGATTTTTAGGGTCAAAGTCCGTGCCCATAGGCGAGCCTTTCATTGTGAGATGTTAAAAATTAATTAGCAAGTTAAGCGCTACCAAAGTTCGGTGTGAAAGAGTGAAAGGAAAAGCCATAGTGCTGATGGGTTCCGAGAGAGATTTGGAGTTTTGCCATGCAATAACGAAATACCTGAAAGCTTTAGGAGTAGAATACGCTTTCCGCATTGCTTCTGCGCATAAAACTCCCGAACAGGTACTTGCAGTCCTGAAAGAATTCGAAAAAGAAAAAACCGTTTACATAACCGTAGCTGGACGATCTAACGCCTTAAGCGCGTTCGTGGACGCCAACACTTCAAAACCTGTTATCGCATGCCCGCCGTACTCAGAAAAATATGGCGGAGCAGACATCTACTCGTCGCTCAGAATACCAAGCGGCATAGGCTCCACTGTGACTATCGAGCCTGAAGGAGCGGCTATCGCCGCGGCAAAAATTCTCGCGTTAGACGACAAGGAACTGGACAAACGCATTGTATACTATCAGTTGGCAAAGAAGAAGGCAGTCGAAAAAGCTAATGACGCAGTGAAAAATCTGAAGTAGCAAGTGCCAGACTTGGAAAACGGCTTGGGCTGAAAAAGCGATATAAGCTTAGTTGGAATATTCTGTTAAGAATTGAAGTGTGAATCATGGGCAGCGTAAAAGACCTTGAAGTGATAGAAAAGCCTACAGCGGACACGATGGGCGTAGGCAGATTCTACTTTTCCGACCGCTACTCGGTTTTTGACTGGGGCGAAATGCCCGACCACATTGATGGGAAAGGCGCGGCGCTGTGCCTCATGGGCGCTTATTGCTTCGAAAAACTCGAAGAAACAGGGGTCAAAACCCATTACAAGGGCTTGGTGGACAAGACGGGGTGGCTGGTCACCTTTAAAGAGCTCAGAGAGCCCACAAGCACTATGGAGGTCAACCTCGTCAACGTCTACAAACCCGAAACCCGCACGGCACAGGGAAAAGTCGAGTACGACTACAGCATGTACACTCCGAGCCTGAAAAACTGCCTCATCCCGCTTGAGATAATCTACCGGAACGGGTTGCCCGAAGGCTCCTCTGTGTTTAAGCGGCTTGAGCAGGGAAGAATCACCTTGAAAGACTTGGGGCTGGGTCACACGCCGAAGCCCGGTGAACTCTTGGCGAAGCCCATATTTGATGTCAGCACCAAACTGGAAGAGGCTGACCGCTACGTCACGTGGGAAGAAGCCAAAAAAATCGCGGGCATAACCAACATCGAGTTAATCGCGGTGAAAACGGTTCTCGCAAAAGTAGACGACGCCATAACCGAGATGGCTTGCCACGCGAAACTGGAGAATGAGGATGGCAAAATCGAGCTAGCCTTCGACTGTCAGAGAAAGCTCATGGTTGTGGACGTTGTTGGCACGCTGGACGAGTGCCGATTCACCTACGACGGCGTCCACGTGAGCAAAGAGGTCGCACGGCAATTCTACAAGAAAACAGGCTGGTACCGTGATGTGGAAGAAGCCAAGAGAACCGCTGAAGCCAGAGGCGTCCGAGACTGGAAGACGCTGTGCAAGTCGCAGCCTCCGAAACTCGATGAGCAACTCAAAACTGTTATCAGTGAAATGTACATGGCAGCCGGCAATGAAATGACTAACCGCAACTTATTTGACGCGCCCCCTCTTGCTCAAGTGATTGAAAACTACAGGGATTACATGGGTGAAAAGAAATGATGATAACAAAAATAAAAGAAGTAATAAGCCAATACGACCCGGGAAAAATCCGTATAGGAGTTTTAGGCTCCCACTCGGCGCTGGAAATCGCTTCAGGTGCCAAACAGGAAGGCTTCGAAACCGTGGTGGTGTGCCAGAAGGGCAGAGACAAAACCTACACGCGGTACTACAGCAACATCTTCGACCACACGCTGCTTCTGGACAAGTTCGCGGACATAACCAGCCCAACCAACGTGAAAAAACTGAACGACCTGAGCACGGTTTTTGTGCCTAACCGATCCTTCTCAGTGTACGCGGGCTACGAGAACATAGAAGAAAAATTCACCGTGCCCCTTATCGGGAACAGGTACATGCTCCGAACCGAAGAGCGCAACACCCCCCAAAACCAGCAGTACCTCCTCCAGCAAGCAGGCATAAACACTCCAAGGATTTTCAAGTCACCCAGCGAAATCGACCGCCTCGTAATCGCCAAGGTTCCCGAGAAACAACGTGCCATAGAACGCGCCTTCTTCTACGCTTCCAATCCTGAAGAGTTCGAGAAAACGGCTGCGGAACGGGTAAAGCAGGGAATAATCACCGACGAAGCGCTGAAAGACTCCATCATAGAAGAATACGTCATCGGCGCCAAGTTCAACGCCAACCTTTTCTGGTCGCCCTTAACTGGGGAGATTGACCTTTTGGGCTTTGACCGCAGGATACAGACAGACCTTGACGGCGTGCTTGACCTGCCAGCCCCAGAACAGCTGGAACTCAAGATACCGACACAGAACATCGAAATCGGACACATGGGCGCAACCATGCGGGAAAGCCAGATAGAAAAGATATTCAATGCGGCAGAACAGTTCGTGGACACCTGCAAAAAGGAGTATCCGCCTGGCATGATTGGGCTTTTCGCGCTTCAGGGCGCCGTGACTAAAGACTTGAAGTTCTACGTTTTCGACGTGAGCCCACGCGTTCCAGGCTGCCCTTGCGTTGAGCCAACGTCGCCTTACATGAAGTACAAGTACGGCTTTGAAGTGGGTCCAGGAAGACGCGTAGCCATGGAGATAAAACGCGCCGTGAAAGAGGGACGGCTTGCGGAAGTGGTAACGTGATAACAAGCAAAGACTCTGCCGAAATGCTGGAAAACTACGATTTGGACAAGCTAGCAGTAGGCACGTTGGGTTCGCATTCTGCCCTGAACATTTTCAAGGGCGCTAGGGAGGAAGGCTTCCGAACTGTGTGCGTTTGCACCGAGAAAAACGCCATACTCTACAAAAAGTTCCCTTTGGCGGACGAGATAATCATCGTCAAAGACTTTACCGAACTGCTCAGCGAGGCACTTCAGGAGAAACTGCGACGCCTAAACGTCGTCTTGATTCCTCACGGCTCGTTCACGGCTTATCTGAGCACCGAGCAGTTAACCAGCAGTCTCTACGTGCCGATGTTCGGAAACCGCCAGCTGCTTCATTGGGAAGCCAACCGCGAAGAGCAGGCGGAGTGGCTGCGCAAGGCTGGTCTCCGTTTGCCTGCAACCTTCAAATCGCCAGATGAGATTGACCGCTTGATAATCGCCAAGCTGCCTGGAGCGAAAGGCGGCAGAGGCTACTTCTTGGCTAATTCGCCCTCGTCTTTCCGCAAGAAATTCAAGGAAATGGTGGAGCGCGGCTTGCTTCGCGAGGAAGACGTGGACAAGGTGCATCTGCAGGAGTACGCTTTGGGCGTGAACGTTTACCCCAGCTACTTTAGTTCAATTATCAAAGACGATGTCGAGTTTTTGGCGGTGGACAGGCGTTACGAGTCTGCGGTGGATGCCATCGGCAAGATTCCCGCGAGCGAGCAGCTTGAGATAGATGTAAACCCGACATACACTATTGTGGGCAATTTTCCCATGGTGCTCCGCGAATCGCTGCTTCCTGAACTCATTCGAATGGGCGACAGTGTCCACAAGAAAGCACGAGAACTGGCGCCGCCTGGAATTATTGGGCCGTTCTGTTTGGAGACGGTGATTACGGATGACTTGAAGATTTACACGTTTGAGATTTCAGCTCGTATAGTTGCGGGAACCAACATCGGCATCGGCACTTCTCCTTACGCTTACTTGAAGTACGGCGCTGGTATGTACATGGGCAGGCGCATAGCGTTGGAGCTGAAGGAAGCCCGAGAGAAAGGCAGGCTGCAAGAAGTGTTGGCGTAAGAATATGGAACATTAACTGTGAAGTTATAGAATTTTCCTCTAGTATTTTTTTCCATAGAGGATAAAAGGGTACACCACACTTTTCCTTGTTAGGGGAGAAGGTTGGCCGCAAAAGAAGAACTTTACAGTTGGTTATTTGTGAACACGGTTCCTTTGCTCGTTGAGGAGAAAAAGATTGAGCGCCAGAGTAAGATAGAAACTTGGCTGGACCTCTACCAGATTACCCGAGAACTGAAAATCCAAAAACCAGAAAACGGCAATGGCACAAGCGCACCGATGAACTACGTCATCTAAGAGAGGCAAGCCTGCACTACGCGATTGAAATTCTCGTGTGTTCTATCCTTTTTGTAAAGCCTCAGTGCACAGATGATTTCTTCTCTTTTTCTTTCGCCGAGAACTTCAGCCAGCGCTCTCGACACCCTACCTCCGCTTGTGAAGAGGAACTGGCATACAGAAGTCACATTCGCCATTTTTCTGTTGACGCTGGCGGTTTCGAAATCAACAATCCACGGCTTCAGTTGTTTGTCGACGATTATGTGCTTGGGCGCTTTGCTGAGTTCCCCGTGGTCCAAGCCTGCGTTATCCAACCGCCAACACTGCTCCAACACATCATTCAAAACATCACGTACATGCTCTTCCTCTTTGTAGGCGCCAAGCCAGTCAGGAAACACATCACCGTCAATGAGTTGCATCAAAAGAAAGTTTCTGCTCATGCTGATTACTTTTGGTCCTACCTGCACAGAGTTGGCTTTGGCAAGCATCTGTGCCTCATGCTGCAGTCCCAGCCTGTCAGCGTCTACTCTGCGGATTTTCAACGCTAACTTTTGTTCATCTAAATGAGCTGCTACGACGATGCCTACGAAGCCTTTGCCCAAAACAGGCACATTGAAAGCACTTGCTTTTCCCGCGAACTCAATTGCTTTAACGCCGTGCTCGTGCAGTTCCACAATGCGACTTTGCACTTCAGCTTCGCTTGGTTTAGGGTAGCATAGGACTGAAGCGTAGGGTTCTTCCCGTAGGTTTTCAGTAAGCACCATTAGCGGCATTTTCAACATCTTAGCCTTCTTTTTCTAGCAACAGAATAAGATGTGTGCTAATCATAAATTTAATAGGCACTCTTAATTCAGTAAAAGCCGTCTAAGCGGGTTGAGAAATGCCGAGGTTCAGACAAATCACTGACATTCTAGCGCTGATGGATAAAAAAGAGTCTATTCGGAACTTGGGAATCCTCGCGCACATAGACCATGGAAAAACCACGTTAACCGACTCTTTGCTAGCGGGCACGAGATTGTTGTCGCCTACGGTGGCGGGTTCAGCTAGAGTTCTCGACTACCTTGAAGAAGAGCAGAAACGCGGCATAACGCTGAAAACAGCCAACATCTCTCTGTTGTACCGAACAGCCGACAATTCTTTCATAATCAATTTGGTGGACACGCCTGGGCACGTGGACTTCACGGGCAAGGTCACCAGAGCCTTGCGCACCATCGACGGTGCAGTGGTGCTTGTTGACGCTGTGGAAGAGGTTATGGCTCAGACGGAACTAGTTCTTCGACAGGCGCTTGAGGAACGCGTGCGTCCAGTGCTGTTCATAAACAAAGTAGACCGCCTAATCACCGAGCTGAAATTAACAGAGGAGGAAATCCAGAAAAAATTCACCCGCATAATCGGCGTCTTCAACGATTTAATCGAAATCTACGGCGAATCACCCTTCAAAGAGAAGTGGAAAGCGAATCCTGCCGAGGGAAACGTTGCTTTTGGGTCGGCTCTGCACAGGTGGGGCTTCACACTGGAAATGGCGCGTAAGAAGAACATAAGATTCAGCGCCATCATGGACGCGTACCAAAACGCGAAATTAGAAAAGCTGCGTAAGCCTCTTCCGCTCCACATCGCCATTCTGGACATGACTGTTAAGCACGTTCCGAACCCTTCGGAAGCGCAGAAGTACCGTGTGGAAAAAATCTGGAAAGGCAACCTATCGTCTGAGGTGGGGAAAGCCATGATCGACTGCGACGACAAAGGACCAACTGTGGCGTGCATAACAAATGTTCAAGCCGCACCGAACGCGGGTTTAATCGCCACCGGGCGAGTGTTCTCCGGCACGGTAAAAACCGGAGACAAGGTCTACATCGTTAACGCTCAAGCGGAGCACGTGGTTCAGCAGGTTTCCGTTTACATGGGTGCCTTCAGGGAGCCTATGGATCAAGTGGCGGCGGGTAACCTTGCTGCGTTGTCAGGGTTGGAAACAGTGAGGGCGGGCGAAACCATGGTTGATGCTGAACACAAAGCGGGGATGGTTCCGTTTGAGCGCGTACAATACGTTTCTGAGCCTGTGGTGACGGTGGCGGTTGAGTCCAAAAACCCTAAGGAACTGCCTGAACTTCTCAAAGGTATGGATCAGTTGGCAATGGAAGATCCAAACCTTGCCGTTTCGGTGAACAGGGATACGGGGGAATATCTTATGAGCGGAATGGGTGAGCTGCACCTTGAAATCGCGGTGAAGCATCTGAAGGATACGATGGGCAGCGTGGAAATCTCTGTTTCTTCGCCGAGAGTTGTTTACAGGGAAAGCGTCACGCGGAAAGGTGCCATCGCCACAGCTAGAAGCCCTAACACGCAGAACAAGTTTACGGTGCAGATGGCGCCTTTAAAAGAGGAAGCCATTGGCTTTCTTGAGCAAGAAGTTTCCGAACCAAAAAGCGCGGCGAACATACTTGCGGTTGACGAGTACAAAAACGCGCTGGCAGATTGCACTGCGAAACCCGAGTTGCTTCAGATTTTGGATTTTGTGGTGTCAGGCTTCAGGTTCGCTTGCAGGGCAGGACCGTTGTGCGGAGAACCCATTCGAGGCGCCAAAGTCAATTTGACGGACATCCAGCTAAGCGAGAACCCTGAACACCATGGTCCTGTTGAGGTTATGCGGGGCGTGGGCAAAGCAGTTTTCGGCTCGTTCTTAACCGCCAAGCCCGTGCTGCTTGAACCGGTCTACAAAACCGTCGTGTCTTCTTCCGCAGAAGTGGCGGGTGAATGCTCCAAAATCATCAGCAGCAGGCGAGGCAAAATATCCGCTTTCGAACAGAAAGGCGCTTTCACGGTAGTTACGGGCTTTATTCCGGTTGCGGAGACTTTTGGCTTGTCCGAGGAACTGCGTTCTGCCACCTCGGGTCGCGCCTTTTGGCAGTCAGTGTTTGACCACTGGAAAACAGTGCCCGAGAAACTCGAAGCAAAAGTCATAGCGGAGGTTCGGAAAAAGAAGGGTTTGCCCTCGGAAATTCCTAAAGCTGAGCGGTTTTTGGAGGAAAACACGTGAAGCTTGACGTGGTTCCCTTTAACTTGGATGTTACGCTTTGCTGCGGGCAGGTGTTCAGGTGGGACAAGAAGGGCGACTGGTGGTACGGCGTCGTCGGAAACCAAGCTTTCAAGGTGCGGCAGACTGGCGCGGAGCTGGAGTTTGCAGGCGCCGACGAAACGCTAATTGTGCGCTATTTCGGCTTGGATGATGACCTGCAGAAAATCAGCGCCAGCATCGGCAGGGATGAGCACATTCGGAAAGCGTTAACTGCGTTCTGGGGTTTGCGGCTTATTCGCCAAGAACCGTGGGAGTGCCTCATCTCCTACATCTGCGCCACGTACAAGAACATCCCCGCGATACGGCACATGCTGCTGAATCTTACACGGAAGTTTGGGGAGAAAACGGTTTTTGATGGCTGCCCGTTCTTCACGTTCCCAACGCCTGAGATGCTGGCGTGCGCCTCGGCCGAGAGCTTAGCAACGTGCGGTTTAGGCTACCGCGCCAAGTACGTACATGCAACTTCGAAGCGAATTTTCGAAAACGATTTCGAACTTGAAAGCTTAAGACAGTTGCCTTACATGCAAGCCAAGAAGCAGCTGTGCAGTTTAGCGGGTGTGGGTCCGAAAGTGGCTGACTGTGTCCTGCTGTTTTCGCTGGGGAAAACCGAGGCGTTTCCCGTGGACCGATGGGTCGAACGTGTCATCCTGAACCATTATGCCAAGCAGCTTCCACCTGAACTCGCGCACAAGCTTTCACGGAGGGAAGGGCTCACCAACTCTGAATACGCCAAGCTCAACGCCTTCGGCAGAAAATACTTCGGGAAATACGCGGGTTACGCTCAGGAATACCTGTACCACTACGAGCGGATGCAACCGTAAACACGCACGCGGTTGGTGCAGCGGAAAACGTTTAAATTCGTTCAGAAACAGCAATAGTAAGGAAAGCAGTGCGGGCCCGTAGCTCAGCTAGGCCAGAGCGCCAGGCTCATAACCTGTTGGTCGGGTGTTCAAATCGCCCCGGGCCCACCATCACCGTTAGCCCTTGAGGTTTGCGGTTAAGTGGGAAGGGGCGGTTGGGGTTTCAGCTGAATTTTTTGATTATTTCGTCAACCGTCATTATCTTCGCGTTGTAAACGTTCTCCAGGTACTTCAAGCCTTCCTCATGGTCTTTCTTGGTGAAAGCTTCTACGCCGTCTTTGGCAACGATTATGTGGTATCCCCTGAAGAAAGCGTCTGCTGCCGTGTGCCGAACACACATGTGCGTGTGCAAACCGCCCAGAATCACGGTTTTCACGCCTTCGCCCTTGTACAGGCTTCGCAAAAGCGGGTCTAAGCCTGTCTCGTAGAAACCGCTGTATGTTCTTTTCTCCACCACGTAATCCTCCTTGGCAGGCTCCAGTTCAGGAATCACCTGAGCGCCTTCAGTGCCTTTTATGGCGTGGTTCCCCCATTTACGCGTGACTTCCACGTCCTGCGGATAATGCGCATCGTTGCTGTAGATTACTGGAACCTTGTTCTGGCGTGCAACCTCAACCAGCCGTTTCAAGTTCGGAATGATGTACTTTGTTCGCTCAACTTCCAGTTTTCCCGTCACAAAATCATTGAGCATATCGACAATTATTATTGCCGGATTTTCCAAAAAGAATCACCTTCAAAAACAAGAGCAAACAAGCATTTTAATCTTGCCCAGCTACTGACCTGTGGATATTTGCTATTCTGATAGCTTGGGGTTCTATAGCACTAGGATTAATGGAAGACATAGCCATTGTATACTTTACTCATACTCCACAGGCATGCTTAAAATACGAAGCAAAGCTGTAGTCCAGAAACCTTGAATCAATAAATCTTTACAAAAACCCTTTAATCACAAATAGCGCGCGCGTGGACGAAAGTCAGCTTGGCCCAATCCTCGTCTTCGGGGTACCACTCATAGCCATAGCGCTATTCTTCGTCATCACAAGAATTAAGGGTAAAAAACCGAAAAATAACGCGGAATAGCGGTCCTAAATTAATTATGGATTACGGTGACATTTCAGCAACATTTTCGCGGGTTTTTCTGAGCCACCTGCACCATCACACTCTCCTACGTAGCATCTTCACCTGCACCAACGTCGACATCGACGCCCAGTGAAGAATCACAACAAATGCTACAGTTTAAGGCAAGCATAAGTGTGGCTATCGTGGTTGCAGTAATCGGCGCTGGCCTAGGCTTTCTAATCTACCTCATTAAAAAAAGAAAAAAGGAAAATAAACAGAAATCGCTATTCTTTGCCTAGCGCGTAGGGTGCGTGTGTGAGTTTTTCCGCGCCGTTTTTCTGCACCAGCACGGTCTCTTCGATGCGGATTCCGCCGTAGCCAACAAGGTAGACGCCAGGCTCCACGGTCACCACGTTGCCTGTTGCCAGCGCATCTTTGCTGTCGGGGCTTAAAGTGGGCGGTTCATGCACTTCCAAGCCTACGCCGTGACCCAGACTGTGCACGAAGTACTCGCCGTACCCCGCATCCGCAATCACTTTTCTGGCAACAGCGTCAACATCCTTAGCTTTTACACTCGGCTTCACCGCCTCGAATGCCGTTTCCTGCGCTATCCTCACGACCTCATAAAGTTTCTTTTGCTTCTCCGAAGGTTTCCCAGCCACAAACGTTCGCGTCATGTCAGAACGATAAAACTTGTACGTGGCACCCACGTCGACAACCACCAAATCGCCTTCCCGAATTTCCTTGTCAGAGCAGCCGCCGTGAGGAAACGCCGAGCAAACGCCAGACGCCACAATCGTCTCGAAACCCGTACCAGAAGAACCCCGCTTCCGCATGGCATATTCAATTTCTGCTGCCACCTCATACTCTTTCACGCCAGCCGACACCACTTCACGAGCAACTCGCATTCCTTCGCTCGTTAACTTGGCAGCCTTGCGCATCAGCTCGATTTCGTTTTCGTCCTTAACTTTGCGAAGCTCCTGTAGGTATCGGTTGTCAACCTCAAGCTTTTCTCCGCCGCCCAAAGCCTTGGATAAAGAACGCCAACTTTCGATGGTTAAGGCGTCCACCGCAAGCCTCTTAATTCCCAACGCCGAAGCCTGTTTCGCTATTTTTTCCGTCAATTTTTCGCCGCGCTTCACCAGCTCTACCATAAACCCGCCCATTTCCGCCTGTGCCTGTGCATAGTTGACGCCGTAAACGTAAACCTTGCTTTCGCCGTTCTTCGGAATCAGCAACGCGCTGGCGCTGGAAAAACCCGTGAGCCAAGTCTGGTTGGCGCTGTTAAAAATTAGGAACCCATCAAACCCGCCTTTCTCAAAGGCTGCTTGTTTTAAAGCATCTATTCTTTTCAAAGTGTTCGCCGCTAAGTAAGATTGCTGAATACTAGGTTTAACGCTTTCGCCTTTTTTAGCCGCCGGTGACAACCGGCATCAGAATTAAGCGGTCGCCGTCCTTAAGCTTGGTGCCTATCCCGTCTAGCTGGTTAAGCAATAAGCCGTTTACGGACAAGATGTAATGCGCTTTCAAGTCAAGGTCGCTAGGCTCATAAACGGCTTTCTTAAAAGGTTCGCCGTGTTTTTCAGCAAGCGCAGACAGCAAGTCACTTACCGCAGCGTCGCCTTCAAGTTCGACCTGCTCTGCCTGTTTTAAACCTAACGTTTGTCTGATGCTGCCTAAGTAGTCAACCATTACCTTCAAGAGACGTGAACCCCCAGGGCACGCCAAGTAGTAGAGGTGCCTGAGACGTTATATAATCGTTTCTTAACCAAAACAGGCATCCCAACATGCGCTGTAGCCATAACAAGGGTGCTCTGCGTCAGGTTTACAGCCCATATCAAGTTAAGGGTTTGTACATCAGTTTTCCCCGTGGGAATCCATTAGGTTAATATACTTTTTATTGACGCTATATAAGCTAATAACACGTGTGAGGGAAAAAAAATAGATGTTCGCTTACGCAGGTAAAATTTTACGTGTTGACCTTACAACTGGAAAAGTTTCCACTGAACCTTTGAGTGAAAAAACAGCTAAGAGCTACATTGGCGGTATTGGACTCGGGATTCGCTTGCTCATGGATAACTCGAAGCCGGGCACGGACCCGTTTGATCCGGACAACCCGCTTATTTTCGCTACTGGTCCTCTCAGCGGCACTATGGGACCCACGGCTGGAAACGGGTACGCCGTTGTTTCTAAGTCGCCTGCCACTGGTGGGGTGGGTGAGTCGAAGGCTCACGGGTTTTTTGGTCCTGACTTTAAGCGTGCGGGGTACGATGCGATTATTATAACGGGTAAGGCGCCTAAGTTGTCGTACTTGTGGATTGACGATGATAATGTCCAGGTAATGAATGCTGAGCACATGACTGGGAAGTCGCCATATGAGACGGACATGCAGATTCGTGAGGAGCTTGGCGACTATTACATTCGGGTTTCGGCGATTGGTGAGGCTGGTGAGAGGCTGTCGCGGATAGCATGCGTTATAAATGATGAGTTCCGCGCCATCGGAAGAACGGGTATGGGCGCGGTTATGGGTTCTAAGAACTTGAAGGCGGTGGCTGTTCGGGGAACGAAGGATGTTAACGTAGCGGACATGGAGGGATTCCGGGAGTTTGTGAAGATGATTCATGAGCGTATGAAGGGTCCTGCCACGAAGAAGTATAAGACGTTGGGGACGCCTGAGAACGTTTTGGTTTTGAATTCTCTTTATGCGTTGGCGACGAGGAATTTTACTAACTCGCAGTTTGATGGCGCTGATAAAGTGAGCGGTGAATACTTGAATGAGCATTACGTTAAGAAGATAGTGGGCTGCGCAACCTGCGGGATGCGGTGTGACCACATCGCGGTGGTTCCTGAGGGGCCTTATCAGGGCGCGACTTCGCGTTTGGAGTTTGAATGCCTTTGGTCTATGGGTCCGTTGTGTGGGGTTGACCGGTTGGACGCGATTATAGAGGCTATGCGGATTGTGAATGAGTACGGCATGGACGGTATTTCCATCGGCGTAGTGGTTGCGTTTGCGATGGATTGTTATGAACATGGTGTGATTACGAAGGAGCAGGCTGAGGGTATTGACTTGAGTTTTGGGAACGCTGAGGCGCTTATTGCGATTATTCATAAGATTGGGAAGCGTGAGGGCTGGCTTGGTAATGCGTTGGCTGAGGGTGTGGCGAAGGCTGCTGAAATTATTGGTGGTGACGCGCCGAAGTATGCTTGTCACATTAAGGGTTTGGAGTTGCCGGGTTATGATTTGCGGACTTTGAAGACCGCGGCGCTTGGGTTTAGTGTTTCGTTCCGTGGGGCTTGTCACTTGCGGAATGGTGCTTATTCGCCTGATGTGAAGGGTAAGGTGAACCGCTTCAAGATTGAGGCGGGTAGGGGTAAGATGCTTGTGGAGAACGGTAACATTTACAACGTGATTGACTCGTTGATTGTTTGCAAGTTTTCGAGGGGCACGTACTATGATGGTAATGAAGATTTGGCGAAGTATTACACGTTGGCTACGGGGATTCCGATGACGGCTGCTGAGTTGGATAAGGATGGTGAGCGGATTGAGAATCTGGCGCGGTTGTTTAATTTTCGTGAGGGTAAGGGCACTCGGGAGTATGATACGTTGCCTTGGAAGATTAAGAATGCTCCTGTTCCTGAGGAGGGTCCGGCGAAGGGTGCGGTTGTGAGTGAGGAGGAGTTGCAGGTTGGGTTGGATGATTATTATGCGGCGCGGGGTTGGACGAGTGATGGTGTGCCTACGGTTGAGAAGCTTAATGAGCTTGGGCTTGGTGAGTACGCTGGTATTGTGAAGGGAGGCGAGGCGTGATGGTGCGCCCTCAAGACCGTAAGTTTGTTTCGGCTGACCCTGAAAAGTGCATAGGCTGTTTAGTTTGTGAGTACGCTTGTTCCATGACGAAGGAGAACACGTTTAATCCGACGAAGTCGCGGATTCGGGCTTTGCGGTTGGGTCCGCTTAATAATTTGGCGGTTACGTGTCGGCACTGTGAGGATCCGGCGTGTGTGGCTGCTTGTCCGAGAGACGCGCTTTCGCAAGAGGAGAACACGGGGATAATCATGGTTGATGAGGATGCTTGTAACGGTTGTGCGTGGTGCATTAGTGCGTGTCAGTTCGGTGCTATGATGATGCATCCTGAGAAGAAGGTTGTGTTTACGTGTAACAGCTGCAAAGAACAAGAGGATGGTCCGCAGTGTGTGAAGTGGTGTCCTGAGGAGGCTTTGACGTTTGTGACGGCGCAGCAGCTTGCTCAGAAATCTAGGATTAGTGCGGTTAGGAACTTGTTCCAGGAAGCTAAGGAGAAGAAAGCGGCGAGCAAGTGACTGCGGTAACCGAGCCTGTTTGGCGTCGGTTTTCCTTTTCTTTTTTGTTTTTTGTTGGTTTTGGTTTGGGTATGTTGTTTTTAAAATGTTTAAATATAACAACGTTATATAACGTTGTTATCCGCAAACCAGCGGAAACAAACAAAAAGGAGAACAGGAAAATTGCCCGCGCCAAACAACACACAACCCCCCTCTTTTAACACCAAAAAAACCAATCAGCCACGGCGCGGGAAGGGCTGAAAAGGACTCTGAACGGAAACCCCATTAATAGCCTTAGTTGCGTCAGGTTTTAGTTTCTTTTTTCTCCTATATTCTGTCCGTTCAGAGCCCCCAGTAAACCCTTCAACGCCACGCTTAATTCATTGGTATCCTCACAACACGCGTTATGTTTACCAAGACAGCTTTTCAAAGTCCATTTAAGAAAGGGCTAACGCAGTCCAAACGAAAACGGAATCTAAGCTAACCCTAGAACTCTCGCATTGTTTTCTTGATCTTTTCAGCTATCTCTAATGTTTTTTCAAACGGGCGTTGCCAAAGATTCCTTCCAAACACCAAACCCGTTGCTCCAGCTTCAAGGGACATTCTAACTCTCTGCATAAGTTCCTCATCTGAGATTTTTGCTCCTCCAGATATCACCACCAGCGTCTTCCCCGCTGACCGTATAACTTTTTCAAGATTTTCCTTCATGCCAAGCTGAAGCGTATCATAGGGTTTAGGGTATAGCTGACTCTTATCATTCTCGTATTCCGGCACGTTAATTTTAACCATGTCAGCGCCTAATTCGTTGGCTACTCGCGCTGCGTGGTCAACCGCGTAAAGGCTGTCTCTTCCACCTTTAGCTTCAACCGCTTCACCTCGTGGATAAGCCCAAACGATAAGGGGCATACCAAACCTTTCGGCTTCCTCTCTTATCTTAGCAAACTGAACAAAATCTTTGCCTTGAGGAGGTGAACCCACATACAGAGTGTACCCAACTGCGTCAGCTCCAAGCCGAACGGCATCTTCCACCGAAGCTGTCTGTGGCGAGAAGGCTTGAGCATCTGAGGGAATCGATGTTTTTCCATTCAGTTTAAGAATCAACGGAACTTGACCTGCGAACTCTTTCAAGTATTTTGCAGCCAAGCCAACGTGAAAAACTATTGCTGAAAAGCCGCCTCTCTCCAATAGTTTCAGCTGGTATTCTGGGTCGATGCTCTCTGGGTTCGCAAAAAAGTCTCTGGGTTCGCAAAAAAGTCTCTGGGACCGTGCTCCAGTCCATGGTCGATTGGCAATATGAGCGCCATACCGTTTCCCGGTCCATGTTCATAGAGAATTCTGTGAAGCCTGGTTCTCTTGTCCAAATTTACATCCAGGTCTTTAAGCAAAGGTCTCTAACGTTAATCATGTTTCGCAACCCTGCAACTGTTTTTTCTGAAACTGGACTTATAAGAAGTTGTGACTGTATAGAGGTAGCCACAAAGCTTAATTGACTTTCCAGTCTTTTTCTACGTTCAGAAAGACAGGGTGAATGCTTCAAAAGTAAAAACCTGTCAGCGTTGATTCTGGTGAAGTGGTGTAATGTCTAAAATAATGAAGATAAAGGCAAGAGAAATTCTGGATTCCAGAGGCAATCCCACAGTTGAAGTGGATTTGTTCACGAAAAACGGTTTGTCAAGAGCATCTGTTCCTTCGGGTGCAAGCACAGGTAAACACGAAGCCTTAGAGCTCAGAGATGGCGGGAAGCGCTATTTAGGAAAGGGAGTTCTGAAAGCCGTTGGCAACGTAGATGATGTGATAGCTGAGAAGCTTGTCGGCAGGGATTGCACAAAGCAGGAAGAGGCAGATGAGTTGATGATAGAGCTGGATGGAACTCCTAACAAGTCCAAGTTAGGAGCAAACGCTATTCTCGCGGTTAGCCTGGCAGTGTGCAAGGCAGGAGCTTTGGAGTCGAACATGCCGCTTTACGAGTACATCGCCAACTTAGTTAAGTCAAAAGGAATAACCTTGCCAGTTCCACAAATGAATGTGATTAATGGCGGGTTACACGCTGGCGTTGAAAACGATGTTCAAGAGCACTTGATAATTCCTCGTGGCGCGAAAAGTTTCTCTGATGCCTTGAAGATGTGTTCTGAGACCTATCATATCTTGAAGAAAAAATTTAAGGAAAGGTTTGGAAACTCGGCGATACATGTTGGCGACGAAGGGGGATTTGTTCCTCCGCTGAAGAGCGTTGATGAAAGGCTCGAATTTATTACGGAAGCGATTGGAGAGCTCGGTTACACAGAGGAATTCGCTCTGGGCATAGACGCTGCAGCATCTGAATTTTACCACAACGGAAAATACAAGATTTTGAAAAAGGAATATTCGGTTGCGGAACTTTCAGATTTCTACGGTGAAATGTGTAAAAAATTCAAGGTAATTTCGATCGAAGACGGCTTCAGCGAAGACGACTGGGAAGCTTGGAACATGCTGGAGTCGAAGCTGGGCGAGAAGGTCCAGATTGTTGGGGATGACCTTTTGGTCACGAACGTTAAGCGGATTAAAAAAGCGTTGGAAATGGATGCTTGCGATGCTCTGCTGCTGAAGCTTAATCAGATCGGAACTGTTTCCGAAGCTTTGGACGCGTTTAGGTTAGCCAGAAAAGCTGGGTGGAACGTTATCGTTTCTCACAGGTCGGGAAGCACGGAAGAGACTTTCTTTGCGGATTTGGTTGTTGGTTTGGATGCTGGCCAGTTCAAGTACGGTGCGCCTGCAAGAAGTGAAAGAACCTGTAATTACAATCAGCTGCTGAGGATTGAGGAAGCCTTAGGAAGCAGAGCAGTCTACGCAGATGTTTTGGGATGAAAAAACATTGGTAGTTTGCCATCTGTTCGTGTTCAGGCATGCGGAGACAACCGATAACGCCAATTCAATTTTCTCGGGATGGCGTGATCCAGACCTTACTCCAAAAGGGCTCTCGCAGGCACGGGAAATCGCGGAGCAACTCAGGCAGGAGAAGATTGATTACGCGTTTACTTCGCACCTTAAGCGAGCACGAAAAACTCTTGAAGTGGTTCTTGAATCTCATTCTGACGTGCCAGTTTTCGTCGATGATCACCTTATCGAACGCTGCTACGGTTTGCTTCAAGGCGAAAGTAAAATAGAAGTGGCGAAGGAAAAACCTGAATGGTTCGCTAAAATGCATCGGGGCTATGATTTTCCACCTCCAGAAGGAGAAAGCCTGAAGATGGTTGAAAAACGCACAGCCCCATTTGTTGTGCAGCTTGAACGGTGGTTGCGGGGGAACTCTGGTAATATAGCTATCTCTTGTCATGGCAACTCTCTGCGTCCGATTCGCAGGATTTTTGAGCATCTAAGCCTGAAACAGATGCTTCAGCTTGAGAATCCACAGGATCGGGCGATGGATTACGCGCTTAACATTCACCGTGTCAATGTTACGGGTGATGCAGAGAGAGGTGTTGAAGCTGATTGGCAGGGTGTTTTAGTGCCTCGGGATGTGCAGTTGGCGACGGATGCGAGGAACCCGTTGAAAAAACACTATTAATCCGATGGTGAATAAGCTAATAGCTTTGGTTAAGATTGGTTAGGTGAGAGAAAATGAGTATCTTTAGAGCGTACGACATTAGGGGAATTTACGGGAAAGACCTGACGAAAGAAGTTATGAAGAAAATTGGTATGGCTGTTGGAACATACACTCCTGGCGACTTCACAGTTGGAAGAGACTTCAGGGAACACAGCGACGAGCTTGAGGACGCATTCGTTTCGGGCGTTGTAAGCACTGGTTCAAACGTTCACATGATTGGAACTTGCCCAGCTAGTCTATGCGTTTTTTCAAATTGGAAGTTGAAGAACAACGTGGCTGCTTATGTTACGGCTTCTCATTTGCCTGCGGAGTGGAACGGCATCAAGTTTTTCCATCAAGACGGCGTTGGGTTCTTCGAGGATGAAAACAAGAAACTGGAGGAAATCCATAAGTCTGGACCTTTCAGGAAAGGTGAGGGCTCGGTGGAAAACGTGGAGGGCATGGAACAGGAGTACATTAAATTCATCAAGGAACGCATAACGCCGAAAAGGCTAAAGGTGGTTGTTGATTTCGGAAATGGAGCCGCGTGTCTGATTGTGCCAAAAATTTTGAAGGAATTCAATATCGAAGCGAAATACCTGTATGATTGGCCTGACCCAACTTTTCCGAACAGAGACCCAGAACCTAAACCTGAGACCTTGACAGAACTAAGCAAGAGGGTTGTTAAGGAGAACGCGGATTTGGGAATCGCGTTTGACGCAGATGGAGACAGGGCGCTTTTTGCTGACGCAACGGGCAAAGTTATGATGGCTGAGCAAAGCGCGGTTTTTTTCATACGAGACCTGATGAAGACGCAAAAGGGTCCTGTTGTCGCCAACATTGAATGTTCAAGTTTAATCGATGATGAAGCCAGAAAATACGGTCAACCCGTGTTTCACATACCTGTGGGTCACACGTTTCTGGTGCAACAGACAAAAGTGCACAACGCGGTTTTGGGAGTTGAGAAGTCAGGTCACATTTGCGTGCCCAAATTCTACTGGTTTGACGATGCCATAATAAACAGCGTATACATGATTGAGATAGTGTCCAAGCTTGGCAGAAAAATGTCCGAAATTATTGAGGAGATGCCTAAAGAGTTCTTCGACAGGACAGAGATAGACAGCACCGACGAGAAAAAATTCGCGATAGTAGAAAAAATAAAAGAGAAAGCCATGAAGAAATATGAATACGTAACAACGATAGATGGCGTTAGAATAGATTTTCCCGATTCATGGGTGCTAATCAGAGCTTCAAACACTTCTCCGAAACTGCGATTAACCATAGAGGCGAAGAACGAAGAAAAAATGTTAGAGCTGAAGAAAGAGATGATGCGGCTGATAACTGACGTTGCTAACCAAGAATTAGCTTAGCCGCGTTATGGCTACCATTCCTGCTCAAAGGCGAAGAAAAAACATTTAAGGGCGTCGAATGGGTTATTAGGCAAAGAGCATGGTTCTTTTTCCGTGCGAAATAGATGATAAGCATTTGTGATTGACGGAACACAACAACAAACGTTAAGGCATAGTAACTGGGGACAGAAGAAACGGCGCCTTTGGTTCACCAGTGCTCGTAATGGACTATTTCTTTCATTGGTTTTCTTTCCGTGACTGGCCCTTTCTGTTCCGCAGGGTATCCCAATGGGGTCATCGCAACTGGGCGCACTTCTTCAGGTATTTTTAGCACCTCTTTTACTTTGTCTTCTTTGAACGCGGCGATCCAACATGTGCCGAGGCCAAGTTCGTGGGCGACAAGCACCATGCTTTGCATGGCTATGGCAGCGTCTACTTTCCAGTACTCTTCGCCATCCTGTCTGGACCAAGCCTTTGAGGGTGTTGAACACGCAACTATTACGACAGGAGCCCTGACGAACCAGTCGCGGTTGTACGCTGGAAAGAGCTTTTCTCTTACTGCTTTGTCAGTAACCGCTATGAAATCCCATGGTTGATTGTTACATGCTGAAGGCGAAAGTCTGGTTGCTTCAAGAATTTTCAAGAGTTTTTCTTTTTCCACAGGCGTATCCTTGTATTTTCTTATGCTTCTACGAGTTCTTACTGCTTCAAAAACATCCAAGCGAAATCACCAATCCATATTAACGCAAACACTCAAATATTCTTATCTTTTCAACTCGCAGTTCCAATTCTCGCAAAGCCTATGAAGGCTGGCAACACCACCATTGCGTTTTTTATTAAAATAACTGCCTGTGACTTTTGATAAGCGGAAAGAATTTAAAACCAGGAACGTTTTGATTAAAATAGAATTGGATGTGCGTTTTGTTTGTCGACTTTCTCAACATTCAAAGGTCCTGATTGGAACTACCGAATAATTGCAACAAGACCGATTCTGATCAAAGCCAAGAACGACGGAATGCGAAAAGCTGTGGCAATAGACCTGTTAGTCAATCTTCCTTTTGCTTTTGAATTTTCCGAAAAGGTCTCAACAAAAACAATTGAGGTTGAAAAACGGTTTTCAGCAACACTCAAAGTTTACACTTCAAAAAACGTAGGGGGCGTAGAAAACGAGTTTGTCGAGTTCTTTGAGGTTTTAGATGTAGATCAAAGCTTTGAAAACTTCGTCAAAGCCTACTGGATGTACCCAAACTACATAACCTTTGAACTCATAGAAATAGTGCCTTTGTAGCGGCTTATTGGCTTAGACCCAGCATTTGGTTCAGAACGTCTAAAATCATCTCTGAAGACTTCGGGTCTGGAAACTCGGGATCTTCAGGATTCGGTTCCGTGCCCGCAAAGAGGCATAGAGCATCGACCCCTTTCCGTTTCGCCAAGCCAAAAACTAAGCCTGAAAACCCGTAAAACGGGCCTACATAATCCACTTCAATCTTGAATCGCTCTTTCATCTCTCGGACTAAATCGGGGTTCGTAGCCGCGCAGCAGACCTTTCTTGTTTTTGAGCCGTAACCCGCCGCTACAATAATTCTCGTGACTCCAAATTCACTTAAAAAACCTACCACTTTATCAGCAACGTCATACTGACCTGCAAAATTCGCGTGGTACCCTTTTGCCAAAATCATGGACGGAGAAGGACACGTGTAGAACTTGACTTTTGGCAAATCCACTTGACCCTGTTTCACAGTGGCGCCTCCGATGCCTGGCAGTGCGTAATGCGATGCATAAGAAGGTTTAGTGTGATAAACAAGTGGGAGGTGAGTTGAGTAGAGTTCCGCAACCAGCTCTGCTCGTGTTTTGTTGACAAGCTGCTCTACGACGAGTTCGCCTATGGACCGTAAGCCTGGGGAGCCTACTACGGCTATTGGCTGCTTCAATTCGGCCTTTCTCAGGTGTTCTATCCAGATGTCCGCGCCCATAAAAAATTCCTTCGGCTTTCATGTCACGTAGCTTGGTTTCTTGGCGGACTCGGACATTTCTTCCTTGATTCGACGTTCGACTTCCGCCATCTTGGCGATTATGTCATCCATTTCCTTAGCCTGCTTATCCAGTGGCTCCATGTCTACCTTCAAGTTTAGAATTGACGTAAGCAGGTTCAACACTGCCTTTGTTGCTTTAGCGTCTATAATGTACTGCCCTGTGGGTGTTTGATAGCCCCGCGTTTCGCCCAGCAAACACACTGCTTCAACGTCTCTCTTTTTAGCTAAACCCATAATTAACCCGTTCTCACCAGAAATGATGCCTTGATCTAAAGGCACCACACCCTTCTTCTTCAGCTCTTCGAGCGCTTCAGAACTCGTCGCGGTCCCGTAAACATTAGGCGTTTCAAACGTGCGATCCGTGACGTATGCAGCGAGAGAGAAAACCTTTTTCACTCCGTTGGCAACCGCCCAGTCCAACAGCGTGTCCGCTACTTCGTATTGTCCCTCAGGCGAGAAAGCTTGAGAATTGCCTGAAAAGAACATTATGTCCCCTGCAGCGTCGTCCCTGAAGAGGTGTAGTTCGTTCCTGAGAAGTTCCACCAAGCCATCTTCTCTTATAAGCACGTAAGGCGGAAAATATTTTGAGTAGACTTCCCCAATTAGTTCAGCCTTAAGCTGCTGTATGAGATAGTCCACTGACAGCTTTCCAATGTAGGCTATTCCTGGAAGCCCATTGACCAGCACGAACTCTTTGGGTGCAAACTTCTTCAAAATCTTGATCTCGACGTTCATAGGTTAACTAAATCAAGGGTGTCGCTATTAAGCTGAATGCTTCTGTGAAACGCGGCGCGTGCACCTTTTTGAGGAGCCAAGGAAACCGGGAAAGTTGCCGAGGTTGAAACAACCTAGTTTTTAGGACACTTGAGGTAGAATGGACTAACAAGAAACTTTCGAATGAGACACTGGGGCAGCTTTTGCGATGTTAGAGGCGGTGATTTTCGATTGGGACGGAACCTTAGCTGAAACCACAAATGTCGTAGTCACTTCCTTTCATAAAGTCCTTGATCCACTGCCCATCAAAATCAGCAAGGGGTTTATCGAAAGTCGAACGGGAACCAGAGCTAAGGAAATTTTTTCGGAAATTCTCCGAACTTCACAGGTGAGGTTTGATGAGGAACCTGTGAAGAATCTGGTTGCGAAGAGAATTGAAGCTGAACTGGAAATGAGAGACCAAGCTAGACTCAAAGCAGGTGCACTTGAGCTTCTGGGTTCTCTGAAGGGTAAAGTTAAACTTGGCTTAGCCTCAATGAACAATAAACCTGTACTCGACCATATGCTAACGGCGTGTAACCTGAGAGTTTTTTCGATGTGGTGCTTTCAGCAGATGAGGTTCTTAATCCTAAGCCTGACCCTGAAATATTCCTGAAATGCGCGTCTAAACTGGGTCTTCATCTAGAACAGTGCGTAGTCATAGAGGATTCCGTGTTCGGCGTGAGAGCTGCTAAGGAGGCGATGATGATGTGCGTTGCTGTGCTTTCAGGAGCCGCTTCCAAAAGTGAGTTGGAACAGGAGCAGCCTGACATAATGGTAGCTTCTCTCGAACAAAAGGAAATTATTCTGAAGTTTATATTCTGCTCATGAAAGCAAGTTTGATTGTGGATTTGCCCTTTGTTCAGGTTCTAGTCCCAGCGGACTCGGCGTTTCGCCTGTAAACGAAATATAAAAAAGACTTCTTTTACAATCTATACCGAATAAAACCATCCGAACGGTGATTTTGATGAAACGGAAGGATTACCTCCAGAATCCAGTGAAGCACATAAAAATAAACGGGGCACTGACGGTGGACCAGTTGATGCGGCAGTTTCAAGGTTCCGGCTCTTTCGGGGCTGGAAGGCTTTCTAAGGCATGCAACATATACGAGAAAATGCTGCGAGACAAAGACTGCACCGTTTTTCTAGCTCTTTCAGGAGCGGTGGTTCCTGCGGGAATGCGCACGCTCATCACCGACCTCATTCGTAAAAGACTCGTTGATGTCATAGTCAGCACAGGCGCCAGCATGGTCCACGACACCATTGAAGCCTTGAACGGGCACCACTACAAGGGAAGCTGGACCGTGGATGACCGTGAACTTTTCAGATGCCACATTTTCCGCATTTACGACGTTTTCGTTCCGGAAGAAGACTACGTGAAGCTGGATTATCAGGTTTCAGAAATGTATCGGGAGATTGCGGCTGAGAGAAATGGGGAAAGCCTCTCTTCAAACATGTTTGCGTGGGAACTGGGCAAGAGGCTTAAAGACCCGAACTCTATTCTGCGCGCCGCGTACGAGGAAGACGTACCTGTCTTTATTCCCGCGGTCCGCGACTCGGAATTCGGCTATGTCCATTTGCTTCACGCCTCGCAGGAAAACCAGAAAAACATACTGGAGGTGGACGCCTTCAAGGATGTGCCGCTTTTATGCAAGATATGTGGGAAATCGCCTAAAAACGGGATGATAGTGATTGGTGGTGGAGTGCCTAGGAACACTGTGCAATCAGCCGCCATAGCAGCTAATAAGGGCATGGACTACGCGGTGGTGATAACCATGGACCGCCCTGAAACCGGAGGGTTATCAGGTTCTACGCTTAGAGAAAGCATGAGCTGGGGAAAAGTGAAAGGGGAAGCCGACAAGATCATGGTCATCGGAGACGCTTTAGTTATGTTTCCCATAATTGTGGCGTCCGTGGTTGAGAGGCTGGGCAGCGAGTTCACACGTACGCCGTATCTTAAACGCGGAAAACTTGACTTTCGGAGGAGAAAGTAACGGCGACTGAAGCGAAAGAGAAAAAGTTCTGTGGCAACTGTAGCAACCACAACCCCTACGAATACCCCACAAGGATGTTCTGTCTAAAGCGCTATGCCCAAAACAAGGACCCAATAGTGGACACGTTATGGTGCTGTGGCGACTGGACTCCAGTTGTCCAAGAATGCCGCTGCGTCCGAGACGCGTTTAAAGAAAAGAACGGCGAATGACACAGCGCTAAAGTTATTACGTAGAATCCGTGTTTTGATGGCGAAGACTGGAGCCCGGTGGTGTAGCGGTCAAGCATAGGGGCCTCTGGAGCCCTCGACGAGAGTTCGAATCTCTCCCGGGCTACCATTCCAGAACCATAAATTATACCGTTTATTGCCTTGTTGCCTGTGTTTCAGCGATGATCTCTTGTTTCAGCTTCTGCATGAACGCCCGCAGCATTAGATTGATCTGTTCCTGTTCCGAAAGACCATTATGGTGTTTGATAACGGTTCTGTGCGGCATTGCCTGCGCTTACTTTTTCAGAGTATTTCAATCCCTCATGGAATGTTTGTGAAGTGAAAACTAAATAGATAAGGTCACTATAATACTCCTGAGTGTTAATGTATTGTTGATTGAAGTTTTTGATGATGAGCATTTAAGGAGACTAATCTCAAATAGTGGGTTCTTGCTGAACGTTGATTATCCAACAAAAAATGTAAAACTGCACAGAATTGCATGCTTAATCTGTAACCCTAGCAGCGCTGTAGCGGTTAAGCCATCAAGCAAAAAACAGAACAAAACGGGGGAATTCTAGTATTCAGATAACCGCCAAGAAGCAGGTTCTAAGGCTGTTGAATTTTCCAAGAGAGGCGGCTACAGATACTCATTTTGTCTTAGCTGTAAACCACGACTATAGAAAACTGGAACACAAAGTTTGACTAACCGCTCTCCAAGGTATGTTGTGAAGTAAAAAGACTCAGATAAGCTGTATTGTGTCTAACTTCTGTAACTTGGTTTGTTTAAGCAGAGGTAGCATCCTGAAAGTTTGTATTCATGGAATACTGGACAGAAAGCACAACTGCAGCCTAGTGCACGCACTTGGTCTAGTGGCTTCTTGGTTATTCCTCTGGAGCAATATAGGACTGTTTGGTCAGGATTTGTTGGGCATTCAGTGCATAAACATTTCTTTATAGTTTCTTCAGTGTCAGGCACTGGTTTCCTTTCCTTCTTTTTACGTTTGAAAAACATAATTCTATTTTACCAAAATACAAGATTAATTGCTTTCGGAATTAGGGTTTGTCCAATCTTTGGAATGCTTGTGAAGTGAAAAGAAAAAGGAAGTAAATTCTTAACTTAACTCGTTTATTTAAATATCCTAGAGGAATTTAGTAGGCGCGCGCGCTCCATAAAAAGAACCGCCACAAGAAGTGATCTGAGTTGAGTATGGCTGGCAAACGCGATTTCTGTTTGCATGATGGTCCAATAGCCCGCAACGGCAAAATGCAAACTTCGCTTTATTTCTGCCTTCTCTGCAACGAGCCAATGATAAACGACATCCTTGACGTGGTAGGGTACCTCAAGAAACCACGGATTCTTCAAAACGGCAAAGTAAAAGCCAAAACCTTCTTGTATGCATTGGTTTAACCTCAACTGAAAAATATGATGCCAAAACGTTTATTCAGCGCACCTTATGATTATATAATTAGGGACTAATTATCTAATCGCTCAAATTCTGATCCTTAATATGAGGAATTGCGTTTTGCGAAGGTTATCTTGTCATGACCCTACTCCATATGATAGAGACAGAAAAGATGGAAAAAAGAAAGAAAGTGGCACGGTCTCAGCAAACGTTGCCGGATAAGTGCCCAGAATGCGGTAGTGTAAACCTTGTCCATGATTATGATACTGGTGAGACTGTTTGCGGCGACTGCGGTCTCGTCCTATATGGGCAAATGATTGATAAAGGGCCAGAATGGCGCGCCTTTACCCAAGAAGAGAAAGCTTCAAGAAGCCGCGTTGGGATGCCAACATTTTATTCTGTTCATGATAAAGGCTTATCAACAGCCATAAGCCAAGTTGACCGCGACGCCTTCGGAAGAAAGCTTTCATTATCAACGCGCCTGCAGATGTGGCGCCTGAGGAAATGGCAGATACGCTCGCGTGTGCACTCTTCCATCGACAGAAACCTTGCTCAAGCCATGGCGGAATTGGATCGTCTTTCCGACAAGGTTTACATTCCCCCACCCATCAAGGAAAAAGCCGCTGTCATTTACCGCAAAGCCTTAGATAAGAGCTTAGTTCGCGGCAGGTCTATCGCAGCCATAACGGCTGCTGCGGTTTATGCGGCTTGCCGTGGAAGTGGAACCCCAAGAGCACTTCATGAAATCGCAGAGGCAAGCCTGGTCGATAAAAAGGACGTTGCCCGTTGCTATCGACTTTTGCTGCGTGAACTTGATATGCACATGCCCATCGCTGACCCCCTCACGTACGTTTCAAAAATCGCTGAAAGAACAGGAATTTCGGGCAAGACGCAGGGAATTGCTATACAGTTTCTTCGAGAAGCCAGAAAGAAGCGGGCTGCTGCCGGAAAGGACCCTATGGGATTGGCTGCTGCAGCACTGTACATTGCTTGTTTGCAGAATAACGAGAAGAAGACGCAGAAGGACATCGCTGAAGCAGCAGGCGTCACTGAGGTCACGGTGAGAAACCGCTATAAGAACCTGAAAAGGCAGCTGAAGCTGGAATTACTGGACTAATCATCTTTGCTTCTCAAATTTTCAGGATACCTTTACATTAGAGCAGGTGATGCTTTGGTGAAGTCGCTGAAAGCCCAAGCGGGGGGGTGTGTGTGGGAGAAATCTCCACCTCTTGAATCTACGGCTTCATAATAGATGTTTAAAGACTTCACTATAAGAAGTGCTGTTTCATATGCGCGCTTTATTCTGTAAATTGAAAGAAGTGTTTTAGAATAGATGAACAAGAAATTTTGAAAAGATTAGAAGAAATCGAAAAATGGGGGAAGGGGGAGAGTGTAAACTTGATGCCATGCCTTCTCCACCCACATCAGCGTTACTTGCGACTTCTTTTGTCTTTTTCTTGCCGTGTTCGATGTGCCTAAATAATCTTCTTGCCTAGTACTTCTCGGAAGGGCTTCTTGCACTTTGGACAGTCGAAAAGGCCGATTTCTAACTGAACTCTTTTTCCAGCTTTGGATAGGCGTCCGGCCATTGTCCACTTCTTCCTAGGCGATGAAACAACTGTTCCACATTTTTTACATTTTCCCATCTAATTTCCTCCAATATATCTTGATAACCATGGTTTCTGATGAATGATGGATAAAACACTTTCCGTTGTTTTCGGATACGAGCCCTTTCTACTTCACTACGATGAGGAATATACAAACGAAGGCGATTAACGTGTGAAGTTTTCATCGTAGAATATGAGGTTTTGCTCCTCCAAGCTTCCGTGAAGCTTATGCACCGCGTCATAAACGTCCTGCTCTACCTTCGCTCCTGTCACAACAAGGTTCCCGCTTGCGAATATCAGGATGACCACCTTAGGCTCGTCCATCCTGTAGATCAAGCCTGGAAACTGCTCCGGCTCATACATCGCTTTTCTAAGCGTAACAACGGTCTTCTCCAAATCTACCTTTCCGCCTAAACTTGCGGAAGCAACGATGTTCACAACCTTAAAGTCTGGCTTGCTCAGGATGATTATCCCGAGCTTTTTCAGTTCTTTAACAACTTTCATGATTGCTGTGCGGGATTCCTTTCCCGATCTTGCTCCTGTGCACACCATTTTACCAG